>Ga0307513_10006954_pt1 | contig 14711 bp, 18 predicted proteins | sample 15_EM_MG_FD_202174 | JGI IMG/M metagenome (GOLD analysis project Ga0307513, IMG submission 202174) | Populus trichocarpa ectomycorrhiza microbial communities from riparian zone in the Pacific Northwest, United States - 15_EM | ecosystem: Host-associated > Plants > Roots > Unclassified | place... | reverse complement strand
GCCCCTATAACTTGTAGGAAATAGTTCTGATTCTCGTTTTGTATCTTAGACTCTCGCTTCAATAGGCTGAGTATCTCCCAAAGGGCACTACAGTACTCGTCTTAGACCAACCCACACCACCCCTGAATTTTGTAAGCTCGATAGTCGCTTGGTACTTTCCATAGTGTAACCTGGTTATCGGATCATTTGAAAATAGGTATTCCGGTATATCGATACGCATACTGCACCCATCCAACGTGCCTATTCTAAATTTCTGCTCACCCACCTGAGATACGACCGATTGATCGTCCCTCACATATCTACCACCTATCCTCCACCTTCTATTTGGTTCGTGAGACGCCGGCGCTGACCGGCGCGCTACGATCGATCCCCGCGCCGATCGCAACGCCGCACCTTGCGTGGCAGAGATACCAAACACGTACCTCTCGTCTTGTCGCTATCTTCGTCGATAGCAGTACGCTTCTATTCATTCCTCGCAGTACCACTACGTGGATCGCGCACACAGTCTCAAGACACTGGCGGCGAGCGTCTACACCGGTTCCTGGTAATCCCTAAGCCCTCCCCGCCACCTACCTCCTTTGGTCACCAATACATTATCGGTGACTCAGCGCTCTACATGCTGATAGTGACTGCGTCACGCGCACACAATCGCGTTTAACACAGTTGCCGTCTTGGGGTTGCCCTTCGCCGTGACCCTCGCCGTACTCTTTGCAGTCTGACCCAAGTACGCTGGCACCTCACTTGTACAGCACCGGCATTGCCAAAATCGCGGGCTCGTCTTCAATGTTGATAGGCTGACCAGGTTCTTAATTTATGACCCGTAGCTGTCTATACTATTTGTTGCAGGCATCTGTTGAGGTAACAGCCTCCAGTGAATCAAGAACCGTCGGGTCGGGGCCAAGTAAGCTGCCGCATCGTTGCTCGGCAGAGCTATTTCCGCGCCTCAATAGAGATTTAATTCGTTGCTATAAAAAATTGTCAATCCTTCCACTGCACTGGAAACTATAGCGCCTAAGGCCAGTTTGTAGTGAGGTGGCTCTGGAGCGCAGTCGTGTCGAGGTCTTAATATACCCTTCTACGGTTCACCAAAGGGAACTCTATGCAGAGGTGGGTTACCATGTCTCTCCGTCTCGTCATTCCTTCCAAGCGATCTTGCATTGCACGCGGACACGTACGCAGTTCCAGCAGTCCCACTAATATGACGGGAAGCCTTTTACACATTTCTTGCCTACTCAACCCGATTGGTGCGCCGGTGTGGTCCTGTGGCCCTTTTCCACCGCCATGCTAAGCGCAGTCACCTTCAACCATACTATCTCAGTTTCATTGACCTTTCGAGCCACCTTGGTGATCTCACCTCGTTCACCTCTCCTCTGGACAGTCTCATATCCTGTTGGAGTTGATGATTCCTCGACTTGCCAGCCGGGTGGCGTAGTAGCAATGCACCCTTACTATATTTAGGAAGTTCCAGGTTCGACCCCCCGATCTGGCCTATCTTTTCCTTTCCTACATATACCCCTTAGCCCGCCGCAAGCCAGTATGCGCAGATACACCTCCTCGATCACCTCACCTTTTCCAGATCTAGCATGTCCAAAATACTTCAAAATACCTCGTCTCACGTCATTCCACGTACATGCACCTTCCTTAAATTCACAAGGATGCGCCCATATGAACACCAAATCAAACTACATCGTAAGGCAATATGTGTCATTATGGTTTGCTAACCACCCAATAGTCGTTGGATAGTTAGGTGCACCACGGAATAGATCAAGCTGCGGAGTCGCCCTTGAGCCCTAGTCCACCTAGGCCTTCTAAATCTGGACATATATACCCATTTCAAAACCGAGTGCGCATCTATCTGATAGGAAATACGTAGAATGAGAACGCGAACAGTGAACCGACTTGCTCCGTTGAACGTCGTCCCGCCCCCAAAACTAACGTTGAGCGTCCCAAATCAGAGTACCTCATTGAGTCATCCTTCGCCAAGCCCTTCGGCAGCATATGAAATCGCCAAAAATTTTCAATGTATTGTCGACATCTCTATCGCGTATTGACTATTGCTATTGCTGGGGAGCCGCACCTTGTTAAGCGTTTGTTCAGCGCTTATCACTTCCCTTAGCGTCGATTGTCGATTCCTACTCCTACGCCAGACCGATGATACATACAGAGGTTGGGGTACCAGCCGGAATTTGGCGCAAGGTAACCATTTTGATGCGGCCGAAGCCGCGCCGGTTCACTCGCCTGGAAACCTGGAGACCTTCTGTGGCTTCTTGCTTCAGCCCACAGCCCACATCCGATTGCGTCACCCCCGGCTCTCCGCTGACAAACTTCTCGTCCCACTGGGTCCGTGTATCGTTCCGCGATGATCCCCGCCGGTGATCCCCGGAGGTGTGTCCGCTCTCCGCAATAAAGTAAGCTAATCGAATCCTTAAGGGCTCGACCCTTTCGACCCTCTCGACTCTTGACCAAACTCAGAGCGTTCCCATGCTCATGCCCGATTAGGCGCCCTGTACAATGGAAAGATGGTTCAGACATCTCGACATTAGGGATGGGGAACATGGCATAAGACTTCCAAACTACGATGTCCATGCCAAGATAGCCAGCTAACCAGCAATAAGCACAAACAGAATAAAGTAACAACCTGTTTGTGTGCACAACGGAATACGCTGCGGGGGGATGAGCACATTAGTGAAACATCTTGTACATTCCAGTGATGGAAACTCACCAGGTATTACTAGCACCATAACAGACAATAAAAATGCGGTTTGAGTAAGTGTGAGAGAAACGAGAACTACTTAGTGTTACAACATCAACTATGACGAAACCTGACAACCGTAAACGCGCGGAAAATCGAGAAAGCATGTCGCGTTGAGAACGGTTTACTGCTGGCATCATTGGTCGTCTTCTTCCCAATCTCCCTCTTCGACCTCATCCTCCTCGCCCTCTTCGACACCAGTCCCGCCATCCCACTCGCGCTCCCAGACTGGCTTGTCGGGGGGTTCATACCCCTGCTGCTGAGCCGGTATCCGGCTCCTGACCTCTTCTAATCGCGCGAGTAGCTCATCTCTGCGCACCAAAAGATCCTCGATGTGCTCGATTGCTGTTTCCATGGCGGAGCGGAGAGAGTAATAAAAAGATAAATACGTCAACATGTCGGTCATTGCGAGTAAGGCTCGAGAGAAGGCGTACGCACTCTGACTCAAGACGATACTCTCGCTCTTAGGTCCTGCTCTACTGCCATCTTTCGCTGGCGCAAGGACCTCCTCGGCCGCCTTTCCACTCCTTGTTTTTCGCCCCTTCTTCCCGTCTGTGCCGGATCCGATAGCATTGTTCCACCCTCCCGAGCCCGATGCGGCTGCCTCCTGTTCGGCGGTGATAGCTGCCTTGAGACTTGGGACGACTTCGCACAGTGCATCATATCCCCTGCGGATCTTTGCACGGCGCTTCTGCTCCGAGGCGATGTGATTGGCCTTCTTCTGTGCGGGTGTCAGAAGGGGCGGTTTGCTGCTAGAATTACTGTTGCCATTCCCACTGGTGGGCGGCGAAGGTTGAGAGTGGCTCTGTGATCGAGGGCGTTTGTTGGGGTGCGCGTTGCCTGCGAGCGAGGTGGGTGCTGGTCTCTTGCGTGTCGAGGATCTACCAATGGTGGCGTTGTCTGTGATGGTACCATTGGTCGATGACTTCATCGTAGCACTTGACGAGGTTGTAGAGGTAGATCTGAGGGAGGTGGAGGGTTCACCCTGGCCGATCAAACTCGGGTCGATCTGGGTCGTCGACGGACTCTCGTACGGGCGCCAGGCACGGGCGGTCGCTACGGCAGGGTAAGCGGGTACGATGGGGGTGGGTGGGGAGGAAAAAGTGAGCGACGTGGGGGTGTGTTGGTATCCAGCATGCTCGACAGTGACAGGAAGGGTGAGAGACATGAGAGAGCGGGTCGCGTGCGCGAGTTCACTGCCAGGGCTGGGATTGTTCGCGTGAACATTAAGTTGGGTGTGCTGGTTATGACGACGACCTGGCGGGTACTTAAACTCGTCTGGAGATGGGCCGACGCCGCCAATGTTTCGGGCGGTTGGCGCACCGTTGAAGCCAGCCCATTCGTTTGCGGTGAGAGCAAAGGCGTCGATCGTCTCGACATGGGAAAGAAACTCGGCAAAGTTGTGACCCTCATTACGATTGAAGATGGTCGAGGACGAGGATGGGTGGTTCATTGCGGTGGTGAGAGGAGGGTCCAAGTACTGCGAGTCAAGGGAACTCATCGTTAGCATGATCACGGACGACGAGCGTGGGGTGTTGAACAGCGGGTGCGGGAGTGGAAGGGACCAGGCTAGGGTGGCATAGGACGAGACAACAGACAACAGAGGTCCGAGGCTCTCGGCAGCCAGTTGACAGTTGTCTTGTCGGTGGCACGGCGGAGTTCAGTCAGGAGGCGAACATGTGATTCTCCTCCTGCCCTTCGGCCGCCGTTTGCCTTTTGCCTTTTCGCCGCTAGCCGTCGTCGCCAGTCGCAGCCCGCCCGCTCGTTCCCCGCAGATGGTAGATGTCCCCCAAACTCCCACAGCGCTTGGCCGATCATCCGCCAGTCTCCACGCGTCTCACTCCCACGCTTCCGCATTGCCAATCGTAGCGCCGAACGGCGACACTATCCCCGTCCATCCCGTCCTTCCTTGGTCATCTCTCGGGACGGGTGTGCGACTGGGGCTCGAACGGGATCCCGCAAGATTTTAGTGAATATTTTTGCACTGATCAACGGCACTGAACGGGACGGGAGAGCAATGTCGGAAGCTCCCGCTCAAGCCCGCTTTTGAGGTTAAGGCAGCTATAGAGCGCGGAATTTAGGGTACCTGCACGATAGATCAAAGGAATTACTCTCAACCACACGTCCCAGTGATTGCTTCCCCAACCTGTCACCCCCTCCAGCACCGACGCCCGATCTCCTTTCGATTTTTCCGGAGGCGATGTCGACACCATTGCTCAGGGACGCAAGGAACGCCGCTGGGGCCGACCGGTTGCCGTAGTTCCCACCTTCAGTCGTTTCTCAGCTCTGAGCCCAGAGTCGAGCTCGATCATCTGGTGTGCCGTGAACAACAAAGATAAATGTGTGAGAGATTGACCATGCTACACGTCCAATAATTGAGACCGGGGTCAGCGGTCCGTGAACTTTTTGTGATTGCGCGACAAGGCAGCCTCCACCGCAGCTCAACAATTTATCCATGGAGCTCACCAGCTAAAAGATGAGCCCTCCATAGTACAGGGCCATAGTGTATTGAACGGTGAACCACAAAACTCAGAATATACAGGTCCTCATATATACCCCTAATTCGACCTTCTTCGCTTGCTAGGTTACATGTACTAACAGCCAAAGTAAAACCCACCCGTCAAGTGTGTTTTACCTTGTCTGCCAAAATTGCATTTACAATCTTCTCTTCTCTCATAAGCCAAGCACTGAAAGCATTTGTGTTAACCCATCTTTGATAAAACTCCTGCTGCTTGCCCGCAGACCTAAAAGGAAGTGGTGACCCATGCGTCTTTAAAGACGCGAAGAACTTGTCACGATTGAAGGAAGCGATCCTCGGCAACCGCGAGGAAGGGGGATTACTTGGAGTTGACAAGGGAGAATGTACTAGTGTCGGGATGAGAGAAGTGAAATAACGGTTCAAGGGCACTAGAATTGCCGTTGTGCGTGCATGAAAGTGTTGGCGGAGTAGAACCGAGGCTTTGTACTTGGCCTCGCGATCACCGGAATGTAGGGATTCTTCTAAACGCCTGAGAAGGTTGCGATCTTTGGAGATGTATCGCTTGTGTGGAGTCCTCCATCCTGGCGGAGGGCCTAATGAAGGGATCGACTTGGTTTCCCGCGCTGTTCCGCGTGCGCCACTGAAGAGCTCGATGAGCACGGTCGAAAGGAAATATGGAGACCTTACATTGCGTCCCCCCATCCAAGGCTAAGTGTATGCGGCCAATGCCGGCACTCTTCGTAAAGGAATGGGTTCGTGGTACCTAGGATGAGACCCGGTGGAGGTTGCAATTTGTGGATCAATGTTTGTTTCTCTGTGTCATGCATAGTGAAGTACGGTCGGAAGTCGCCCGAGAATGGTATCTGTGACGACCTGAGAGTATGATTGGAATGTAAGATATGTATCTTACCGGCCGCGATAAGTCTCGTAGCCACCATACAGCTGCACTGGTAAGAGCCGGAGAAGGCGAATACACTAGTATTGGTTCGGAAAGAATTAAACACTCCCACAGAGACCAAAGTGACGGTAGAAGAACGGCAAAGAGTGAGATTGCCGGGGGATCTGCAGGAGGAAGAGATGCGAGTAGCTGGAGACGTGTCAATACGAGAATGTACACAGCCTGAAGCGCCTACATGCAGCTCAGAGTCATAGGATGCTCCAAATGACGACGTTTCAGCCATCTGCTGTTCATCTAGACTTCGAGGTAGTTCTGTATGCAACACCGAGCCCAATAACCCCAGCTCCACAGTCGAGTTACGTGTTGGGGGTGGCCTATCTAAAACATGAAGAAATGGTGGAGAGAACGCGAAATACTAACCAATTCGAGATGTTGTGACACGCACTCTCAAACATATCCACTCCATATCGCAGGAAAAGTGGTTTGCAGATTAGGAGTGCATCAGTGAACAATCGAGGGAACACGAGATGAGTGAGGAGGACCAATGATCGCTGGTCCATGTCAGTAATGTGAGAGATACCATATGTAGCCAGCACAAACTTGCGTATACCCTCGTCTCGATGTTTGGTCCCGTTGTTGGTGGAAAAGACAGTAGCCGTAAACGTAGCCATCTGGGGCAAAATATTCGGGATCTGAAGATAGAGGTGACCCGTGTCGTAGACGAAAAGAATGGACCTGGGTGCCTGACTGAATATTCGAGGTGTCCGGAAAGGACGAGAACGCTCTAACACGCCCAGTCACTGGCTCGTCCAATAGACACGTAGTCTTATATGGGCACTGACATATTCTGTCGTTCTGCAGCGCTCAGCGCTATTTCAGGTACAACATGTTGCACAACTGGACCAACGTCGAGATCAAAGTTTACTGGTAAGTTTTTGAATATAAGTGTATTGCACGCAAGCCATATGAGACTCCGTACCTAGAATTATACAAAGTAGCCACTGGCGGAATCGCTCTAACCTCGCTCCTTCTAAATCAACATGCACGTCTGGTGATGGGGTTTCAGTTGGTCGTGGAACAGAGCTAGCTCGTTTGGGTCTTGTGGATTGTGGACTTTGGGGTCCATCTTCATCCCGGTCCGTTGGTAGGGTGCCTAGTATGAGGTTGGGGGACGAAACAGAGGCAGGAATGCCTTCTCTTGGTGGCAGCTGCTGCAAATGTGCAGTATACGTCTTATTCGGTACCTCTTGATGGTCTGTAGGTGATCCATCCATTTCGCATATACCCCAAGGTCAAGGTCAGGTCCAGGTTCGTACTTCAACTGATCGAGATCTGATTAAATATATGACTTACGCCCCAGGGCTTGTCAGACTCTCGCACACTAGTACTCTGAACGTCGCCATGAGAGGAGTTGACAGGCCATGTCATGGGATGGATAAAGTCACGATGCGATACAATCCAGTAAGCGCACCTTTGAGCAGCTGTCTCCCTCCACTACGGATACAATCTTGTTCTTCTGATATAGCTTTGGGAGGTCCTAAATCCTTAACGGTTCGAGCAGTCGTACACGAGAATCGAGTAGTGAGCATTTATGAGATTGCCATGCTACATTTATCTGAGTGAGGCCCAAATACACTCGCTTGCTTTCTCGGCGCGGAGCTGGATTCGAAACAGGCGAATAGTCAGGGGGGCGACTGACCAACATGTACCGAGCCTTGACGGAGTCGCGTTGCGAGCCTGTCGATTGGGCACAACAAATAGGTGTTTCGCATAAATACAAAAAATAAAATGAGGGTTCGCATACAACCATCAGGATGGGTTGTGCATTCACATCGTCCGGATGGTCTCCTTCGCCTGTTCCGCGTATGCCAAATATTCCTCAATCCACCGCTGCCCATCAACCCGCAACTCTTCCTTACGTCGCTCAATCTCGAGCCGTATGTACGCTTCGAGCGTCATGTCCTTTTCCTTTTCCGTCAGGTGGTGTATACGCGCTTCATCGGGGAGTAGCGGTGAAGGAAGATGATCCACCTCCCCAAGACGAGGAAATGTGTTTGTTACCGCCGCAGGAGACGGTGTTCTTGGTTCAGTGGGAGCAAGCTCAGTGTGTACAGGGTCGACAGCCTTCATCTTGCCCTTGACTGAATTGCTTGAGGAAGTTGGTCGCTCAACTGGAGTATTACCCCGCCCGTTTGTTTGCGGCAGGGAGCCAGTGGAGGGAGGCCGCTCCATGTTCCCACTGTAAGGGCGCAGCTTTGCGATGGTGTCGATACCCACCTCTCCCTCTTCTTCTATTTCCTTCAGCGACTCTGCAACTTCTTCTTCCTCTATTTCGTCCTCCGCCATCATAGCCCGAACCGACCCAATACGCGGCATAGCTTTCGGGCCCGTCTTCAGCCAAGCCAAAGGCGCCATTTGCGAATTAGACTCCTGTCTCTGTTGTTGAGAACTGGACGATGATGAGACATTTTGCGGCCTGACATTACTACGAGACGAAGGAGGCCGGGACGAACTCGTCTTGGACTTGAGTAGACTTCTGATTTCCCCCGTAGGGTCAAGCTCCATGGCCATATTTTCTAGTTCATCCTCCGCCGCCTTGAGGTCTACATCCTCATCCCTCGACAGTCGGGTCGGTCGAGAGACGGGTTGGAGAGCAAGCTTCGGTACGACCACTGGCCTTGGCGGTGGTAGTTCTGACTTGTGCTCTTCCATTTCTATGTCGACCGGTTCTATGAGAGTTTCAGGTTCTGCTTCCAGCCCATCCTCCTGCACCACAGGAGCAGCTTTTGTTTTGCCTCTTCTAGGCTTTGAAGACTTTGAAGACTTTGAAGGCTTTGAAAATTTGGTTGCCATCTTCCTCGGTGGTGGTGGCACTTCAACGACCTCATCGTCATCTAGGTCAATCACTTGCACTTCTTCTACAGCCTTCTGCTTCGTGTTGTCCTTTTTAGAGGATCTTGTTGAGGTGGGGACTAGCACCTGCACCTCCAGTCCGCTCGGTTCTATCGTTTGGGGAGTGTTTGCTTTCCTCTTCTTCGTTTTTGACGATGACTTAGAAACCCTTTGTTGCGGAGGCGCTTCGTTATCATCAACTGGCATTTCCATGTCTTCGTCTTGCGACTTGAGACGCCTCGAGGAAACTGACTTTAGTACTCCTCGAGGAGGACCCGCTGGAGTATGTGTGACAGACTGGACGCTTGCAGTGCGTGGTAACTTTTTCTTTGACGGTGCCGGGGCAACTTCACCGTCCCCACCTGGTTCCGCTTCAGAAGCAGACGGTGTAGCAGCTATTCGTTTTGAGTGTGAAGCAGTACGAGTGAGGGTCCGGCCTGACCGCGAGTGCGAGGCAGATGCCTTGGATTGAGGCGGCTGGGTACGAACTACGTCTACCATGGTCTCTTCCTCTTGATCATCTTCAGGAGTCACTTTTGCAGTGAAGAATGGACAATTCGGCATTCGATTCTTATGTTCTTCACTGAAGCGCCAGCTGAGTTCGATGCAGTTATAGTCAAGATCGAGACTCACGTTGGGTTGTCTTCTGGCTCCCATCCAGCTAGACTCTTCCCACAATAAAAACACGTCGCGGTATCAGAGTCACATTGAGACTCGGGAGTAAATACCCATCCCGCTTTCGCCATCTGCGGAGACCACCATCAGTACCGAATAGTGAAGTAACACGCAAAACAGGAGATGGGTGGATCCAGGTGCTTTCATTCCGTTCGGAAGTGCCACTCAAGAAAGAAGACAATAGGTCTGTGAACCGGTCTCACCTTTTTTGAGTTTGCCGAATGACCCTTGATGGCATCGTGAGGCCATACACCTTTGAAGGTGCTAGCACGAGCCTTCTCAAGAGCACGGGAGGTAGGAAGTCGAGAAGTGGACATGAACACGAATCTGGAGGCAGGGACGCGTTCAACGCGTAAGATACGATAATTTATGAAGGATTTGTGACATACTTGTTGCCTCGCTTGTCGTCCTCAATTGAGCAACGCGCGATGGCCCATGCACACTTGGACGAATGCTCAACGTGAACCTTGAAAGGATCGTCTTGTTCTTCCCAGTTCTCGAGAGCGTGCCCACACATGAAACAAAGGACGTTGTCTGGTTTCGACGTGCTGGGCCCGAAGTAGAAACCAGCCTGTGCTAGACGCGAAGGTGTTGCGCGGAATGTTGGCGGATGCGGCCATCCGCTGGACGCTGCTTGTTGCTTTTTTAACTTGGTGGACTTTTGGGGGGCGAACGACGCAAGCCGCGCCTCGTACGCATCCATTTGATCGCGGTGGTTCAGTTCCAAGATTACGTTCTTTGTCTCTCGACCCACCACCAACAATTTGACAGCTTACTCCCAGATTTACTTTACACCAACCCGGCGAACCTCTGACTCTCCCTCCAAAGATCGAATGACGAACGCATTCTCCTCTTAAGCTCCCCTTTACCGAGTCGATGCAGGGACCACGTGACATCAACATTTGAAGTTGGGAGTCGTGCTGACGCTCAACTCCTCTCTTATGGGCGTCCATTCCAATAAGCGTTGTGTATTATTTCCGCTCGTGTGAATATCACGGCAGAAGCTGGACGGAAGGGCAGCCCTTGCCCGGTTCAGATGCACCAAGGCGTAGGTGGGCGAATGCAAAGTGACACAACATCGACTGAGCCAGCACTGCGCTCCGAAGGAGCACAAGTGCTGCTGCAGCGCTGGAAGCAACACGCCGCTTGATCTGTCATGGTGGTTTAACGAGACAAATGACGCCCATGACAAGAGCACCTCAATCAGGTTTCCTATAATGGCATCTGCGAGCTCTCAGAGATGTTCGACGTGCACCAGGGTCCAGTGGCAACGACGACCTATGAACGGATGATCGTATCGTACATTCGAGTGTGGGCCTCAGGGTGGTGAGACGGTATATCGTCTGCTCCCCGCTGACTACCAGGCTACTAACTGGTTGGTGAACGCTTATGATAGTGACCCAGATCAGCACCTCCTGTGATGATTGTGCCAGCGTCGATGAACATTATTTCATTCTTCAATCTTGCTTTAATCTTGTCAATGAGTAGGAAATATCCCATGGCCCTCCGGGCAACCCTAACCGATAATTTTTCCTCACTTCTGGATGGCCCCAGTGGGGTCGGTCTGACAGCGGCCACATTTGATAGACATATACAAGAATGGAAGATCACGAGAAAAACAAGCCAGTGACTTCATAAAACGAACCACAATGAGGGACCGAGGGACATAATAGAAGAAGTTGTTTTGGGTGAAGGTGGGAGGTATGCTGAGCAGAATAGAGCGTTTGGTTGTTGGAAATGGGCGTATAAATTGCCCTAACGCCCCGCCGTCTTCTTTTTTGTCGGAGAGGACCAGGATGCTGTGTAGCTGTTGGAGTGCTCGAGGTTGGTCAAGGCTTGGGTTCAGACCCTCATCATTTGTAGAAGACTTAATGAACGTTTGGGTTTGGAAATGTGAAAATACCAGAGGAAAATAGTAGCCGTACGGGAATTCCCCTTGATGTATTCGTATCTAGATGTGTAGTGACGTGTACCGGAATAGCAGAAAACCCGGCACCACCATAGAATTGGACTGCCACCCAGCCTCCTTACGGCAAGGTGATCTATAGCCAATACAGCCATGTCAGACGCCTTGATAGCGATATAATCATGGAAAGCAACTCGAAGCAGTTCATAGAGCCCTATCATTAATTTGTGCAGTGAGAGCAAAACGAGATGAGGGGAGAGCTAACAACAGGAAAGCGAGGTACAACCGGTAAACATAACAAAAAGTTTCCATGCGTCATGCTCCGACATAGTCTGACATTAACGAGCCAAAAGTGGTACCAGGCCACGCCTGTTACGTTCCTGCACTCAATGTCCTACCTATGTCAATCAGGAATAATTCAGAATACGGTCGGGCGGCCTTGCGAGGACATCTCTGCCACGAGATATCTTCCTAATTTCCGTTTTTTAGAATCTTGGCAATCAGCGTTGTTAAGACCGGCATTTGGCTTGTAGGTCAGGTCCACATAGTTAAAAGCTGGAGGTTGTCGGGATGCAGTGCCTCCGTACACGACCATCGACCTGAGACATCGCATAGCCACTTCTCGGTATATAAAGTCTCGACACCTGTGTTTTTTGTATCCTTACGCGTTGTAGCGGGCCCCAATAAACGTGATTCTTCTCGTCGTGCGTTCGGCTGCGGGGGTTGCCGATGTAGTCCCGGTGAGTGTAGGTGCCACCCTTGCGAGCTGAAGATTTGAGATCAAGGCTGACTGTAGCCCTCCTGTTTTGCACCAAAGTACTTCTCAAGTAATTTGCAGGTGACCTTGGAATTTTCGGTGTTACTCAGAATGTCTTTGGCAGAACCTGCTACATCCCAAGGTCGCCTGGGAGTTTTGAGAAGCGCTTTGGTGCAAAACATGAGGGGATACAGTCAGCTCTGACATTTGGGGTGGCACTGGTACCACCCACACTCACCGTGAACCTGCACAGCCGAGCGCACCGAAAAGAATCAAGTTTGTTGCGCCGCTACAACAACAGGGCACAAAATCCAGGGATCAAGGCTGCATATACCAGAGAGCTGGGTACGTCGGCATTGCAACCAGGAAATGGAAATAGACAAATCCAATGATACTTTGTTTAAAGCACCCATTAATAGGGATGTAGAGGAATTGAGCGGCCATGGTCAGACGCTTTATCAGATCCACGGGGTGATACTGCTGAGTGGAAGCAGCGAAGGATACAAACGAGAGGGTAATATATTAGAAAACAATAAGCTGGATAGTACAACGCGATGAGGGGCTAGGGCAGAATGAAATATGACAAACGATCATCGTTTGGAACATCCAACCCGGCTGGCGCATCCAGGCCGGGTTACCTCGGGCGAGTCATAATAAGCAAACTTGATAGACCCGTTATGAGTCTTCGCGTCGACTTCGTCCCCTTTCCAATGCTCGAAGTCTCTAAATTGAGCTTCCTCCCACGACCCATGGAACGAACATTTATCAGAGATCACACGTACGCGGGACTTCATTTCATCCGAGAACTTGTACTTGCTGTGAGAATCGTGGCGGATGGGACCGACGAACGAACGCGGGAGATGGATGGTCAAGCCGCCGTTCCAGGTTTCGAGTATGACCTTGAAAGGCTGGTCGTTTGTACGGCGGACCTACACGGCGGAGAGAAATGGTTCAGACAAAGTCAGGGGAATGGGAGGGGGAAGCGGGTATACCAGATTGAACTTTATGGAACCGTTGTACCCATGAAGGAACATGGTTGCACGATCAGGGGCACCAGAGATCAAAGCCACATCAGCAGCGATGGAGCCGTTCTTGGTGGAGAGTGAAAGGTTGTAGTTTGCAGAGCCAGATGAACTTGACGAGGCGAGGGAAGATGGGACACCCAGGCGAGTATCAACCACCCACACCCCTTTGATACTTTTGTTGGTATGCGAGATAGCAACCATATTGGAACCCGCTGGGAGGTCCGAAGGGGTATACCCAATGACATGCTGATAAGCAGGAGGAGGGGTTGGCATATTGGGTTGCTGGTCTTCATCGGTCTGTATGAGGTATAAGTACGTTGTTCTGTCAAGCGCTGTGATAGCACTCACCAATTGTTTTTTTTTGCTTTCGACAGAAGGCGAGGTAATATTAATACCGAGAGAGGGTGGGGCCTTCCTGAGGAGAGACATGTCTGTTGTTGATACGTGTTGCTTGTCAAGCCTCTCTGTACTTGGTCCTTATAACATGACGGCCAGAAGATCCGCAGTACGATCACCGAACGTGCGCAGTCCACACTTCTCTAAGAGGCGCTGGACCCAGAAGGTCGCTGAAGGGTTCCGGAGGTACATTCCTACGTGTCGATAGGTGGTTCGGCTGGCCGCGGTTCGCAGTCCGTAGTACTCAAGACAGAACATCATGCAGGGCCGGAGCACGAGTGAGTTTCCGAACAAACCAAGGATTCGTGGCATATGTCCGCCGGTTCTATGGTAGGCCAGGGTGTGGACTGGAAGCTGGCAGGTGGTCGGTTTGTGATTATTTCAGTGGCCGCCTCGCCAGCAAACGAGAAACTAGTCGAGAAGTGCGCCTCGTCCTTGCTGTTGTACACCTTTGTATAGAACTTTGTACGGTCTTCCGTAAAAATACGCGCAGGGAACGGTGGTAACGCGCACCAAGAAAGGCAAGTGTGTTTGCAATCGGGGTTTGGCCTTGGCTGACCTTCAGTAGACTTCCAATATCTGAAGACGCTCCGTTCGGGCAACCTGACGCGTCTAACTCAGTCCCGGAAGCAGCACTGTCTCTCTCGCTCAAAGCCGAGTCGGTATCGCAAACCGCTATGTCCACACACCAAGCTCAATCATCTACCTTTAGGGGGTTGTTTCATACCCCGGTCGTGTCCTCACGTTTCCTCATTACGAGCCGGACAGAACTCGCCTCTCTCTTTGGCGAATCTCAACAACCACCCGAGACACCCTTGCGTTTAACGACAAGTCGTGCGCTCCACGAAGTACAAACGCCAGACCAGACACGCCCCCTGGCCTCGTCCGTTGCCAACCCCACGCTCCAATCCCCCATCAATTTGGTGTCGCC
>Ga0307513_10006953_pt1 | contig 14711 bp, 20 predicted proteins | sample 15_EM_MG_FD_202174 | JGI IMG/M metagenome (GOLD analysis project Ga0307513, IMG submission 202174) | Populus trichocarpa ectomycorrhiza microbial communities from riparian zone in the Pacific Northwest, United States - 15_EM | ecosystem: Host-associated > Plants > Roots > Unclassified | place... | reverse complement strand
TGAACGGCAATCCCTGAGTCCTATTTGTCCTTCAACTATTATCTCTTACCTCCGGTCCCTTGAAGCCTCCCTTAGCACCAGCGCTAGCAGGTCTACCGCCGGTCCTATTGTATTTTCGTTAGACAGGCTAAACCTGTTACAATCGCTTACGACTATTAAGTCATATTTCCAGACAATTCTGTTTTGGATGAGTGTTTGTCACGGGGCGGCGCGGGGCGGGTATTTACTCGCAAGGCCCCGCCCTTACACGGGGCCGGGGTGGGTATTTTTAGGGTAATCTCCGCCCTGCCCCCGCCTGGGGCCCACCCGCACTCATTCCCTGGACAGGGCCCCATTTGTTACTACCCATTTTTGGGGGGGGCCCATCCAGGGTATGGGTGGGACGGGGGGCTGAGCCGGGACAGGGGCAGGGAATGCTGAAAAAGACACCCCGCCCCAGGCCGTTGAGCGGGGCAGGGCGGGGAAAAGGGCCGGGGGCCCGCGTTTTGCGGGGCCCCGTCCGCCCCGTAACGAACTCTATTTAGGATCTATCTGAGTTTCGACTTATGGCCTTTGCCAAATCACCACTCCATCCTGGGAATTGTTGGCCATTGGGCTACTGATGGTGGACAACTTGTATCAGCCATGCTAGGGTTTCGACGATTCTTTGGCTCCCATAGTAGAGCAAATATTGCTGAAACTCTAATAAAGGTTTTAGATACATATCAGATCACTTCCAAATTAGGATACATCACTACCAATAATGCAACCAACAATGACATGGCCTTGATTAAGCTATCCAAGCTCTTAGCTCTTCAAAATATTCTCTTTAAACCTGAAATTATGCGTGTACGATGTTTTGGTCATATACTAAATCTTGTAGTCAAATGATTTTTATGGAGCTCAGATTGGGAGGCATTTGAGGAAGTGGTCAATCAGGCAAAAGAGTATACTATGGAAAATAAAAAGCAAGCTTTGAAAGCCTGGCAGACAAAAGGAGCAATGGGAAAGCTGCATAATATAGGAATGTGGATTTTGAGAACCCTACAACGACGAGACCGATTTAGTCAGAAGGTCCTGCAAGCTCGTGGCGAGGCCTACAAGGGTCCCCTACTACCACATGTGGGAAACATAACATACCGGTCTAGTGACGCCAAATCTATTGACAGAGCCTTTGAACTATGGGATGTTCTTGATGAACTTATCGGAATAGCAATAACTGAAGAGATGCATATTAATGGGACACGAGGGATTCCCGACACTAGCCACCTACCCACCAGTACATCCGGCGATAACCTATTCCTTGAGCAAATTACCGTGGATGAGCTTTCATTAGATGATTGCATAGATTTAATGGCGATTTTATATATTCCAAAGCCATTCTGAATTCTGACCCTGATGTTACAAGAAATGGGTTCTAAAAAGGATCATTCAAATTGGTATAGTGCAAATTGACTCAAACCGGACCCTCTGAACAAGCCAAACCCGATTCTCTACTAGTCACCCACAACACAAAGTTTTAATAATAAAAAAGCGCTGAGATGTAGCTATTTGAAAGAAGAAGAAGCTAGCGCTTTTTCTTTTTTGATTAAAGGCTGTAGAAAAATGTAGTGAAAGATTAAAAAGTGAAAGTTTTGGTGAGAGTGAAACAAGGGACAGAATCTACATAGTACCATGCTGAAAAAAACTGTGAAGCATAGATGACTAATATATGGTAATACCAAATAATTGGGAAGTTATAAACCTAACATACAACGACTATTATCAACAATTCAAAGTTCAATCCAGAGACACGATCGCTATGCCACGTATTGAGAAAAAGCGCAAGCATATGCGTACTATTGGATCCGAAGGAGGCCGTTCCAAAAAGCTATGTGATTCACCAGAATCAGGCACATCCACCTTGAATGTGAATAACGAACAACAGAATTTGGTAGCAAATCACTCACACAATCCACATGGGAAGTCTAATTACCGTTTAAACCATTTAAGCTCCCATCATCAGAATGCCGAACCCAGTTCAAGCACAATACGAGGGCCATCCCGAAGAACGCTATGGCGAAGAGCCCAGAACGCCAATGAGAAAGAGAAACAACGAATAGCTGAGGAGCAGCAGAGTCTAGTTGATGCAGAAGGCAATTGGGAAGATATAGAGAAACTGGTAGAGGAGAAATGGCCAATGGTGGCAAGGGAGATTCGAGTAACAGTTCTTAAAAAGGGTATGATGATTTTGAAACTAATGTTAGCTAGCTTTGAGATGTGTTAGACTAATCTATGTAAACAAATCAGGTGTTGCGGATATACGAAGTGTACTAAGGCACAAGAAGAAAGTTCCCAAGAGTAGTCAGGATATGGAAAGATACTTCCAAGTGCTGCAATTCATGAACTGGCAATTAAAGGACCCAGATCTTCCACGGAAGACAGCAGCCCTCAAGACAGCCATCGGTTGGGGAAGGGGTAAGCATGTGGCTGCTAATATTATTCGGTTGGAGAAGAGTTGGATTAAGACTCGATCTATTGCTTTAAGCCAAAGGGGAAAGCATGCAAAGTCCCAGAGTATGCTCAATGATGAAGGTACCCTGATTGCAGTACGTGAATACCTAGAAGGAGCTGGTGAGAGTAAGTCATTCTATATGTTAAAACACTTACATTTCGGTAATTATGAACAACTGGAACTGTGAGAGTTAACAAAATATTAGACATTTCTGGACAAGGACTAGCAAAGGCAGTTACCAAATATTGGGCTTCACGAACGAGCCAGCAAGATGCAGAAATTCGTGTAGCATGTGTCTACCAAGCTTTGATTGAGAAGCATACAAAAGGCAGAATGAGCTTAACTGCTTCAGCAGCAGTTGCTTGGTTGAAGAAGCTAGGCTTTGAATGAAAAGAAGTAAGAAAAGGGGTATATATCGATGGACACGAGAAACCAGAGGTGGTATTCTATCGACAGCATTGCTTTTTGCCACAATGGAAAGAGCTTGAAAAGCGAATGCCTAAGTGGTTACCTTCTGGGCAAATTGACACTACCCGATCACCCTCTGAGGAGCCGCTATTAATTCCTTGCACTCACGACGAATGCACCTTTCATTCAAACGATGGGGTCCATCACCGCTGGGTTCACAAAGATAAACATCTTATTCGTAAGAAGTCTCGAGTTCAAGGCCTTATGGTATCAGATTTTATTCTTCCATGCAATCGATTGGAAATGCCACCATTGGTTCCCTTACCAGCAATTCTAGAAATCCGTGACCTTGAACCAGTTCCTGGTCTCAGAATAAATCCTCGACAAGCAACAGAATATATCAAAGTTGGTAAAGGCTCTTGGTGGAAAGGTGATAATTTGATAGACCATGTCCTGAATGTGGCTATTCCAATCTTCGAAGCAACATTCCCACATGCTCAAGCCCTTTTCCTCTTTGACCATGCAACCTCCCATACTGCTAATGCCCAGGATGCCCTTCGAGCATCCCATATGAACATGGATCCTGGTGGGAAACAGCCACCACTTAGAGATGGGTGGTACTACAAGTCCAATGGGGCTACTCTGCATACTCAGAAGATGAGTTTTGATCTGGATGATTTATCCGTACCAGACAGATGGAGAGGAAAGCCCAAAGGATGCAAGCGAGTTCTACAGGAGCGAGGTTAATGGCCTGCAGGAGGACTACGACATGATTGTAAAAGCAAGAAAAGTAAGAAGGATAGACGTCATACCAGCAACTCATGCTGTGCTAGACGGCTCCTCTCAGTACTGCCTGATTTTCTTGCTCAGAAGTCACGCCTTCAGGAAGAGATTGAAAAGCGAGGCCATCTGTGTTTGTTCTTTCCTAAATTTCATTGCGAACTTAATTGGATTGAGTACAGATGGGGAAGGGCAAAGTGGTATACCAGGAAACATTGCCAATACAATTGGCCTTCTCTGGTTAAAACAGTTCCAAAAGCCTTGGATGAAATACCCTCCATTTTACTTCTGAAGTACTGGTGGAAGAGTACTCGTATTCTTGATGCCTACTATGCTGGATTCAAGTATGGCACAGCTCAATTTTCTAATGTTGTCTATAAAAGTCATCGTCGTGTTTCCTTGGCTCAAGGCCCGAGTTAGCCATTCTTTTACCCTTCTTTTACTGCATTTACAATGTTATTATAATTAAATAAAGTATTTAATTCTGCCTTATCCACTGTTTTATCTGTTTCCTGAACATGTATAATTTCACCTTACTCATCATGTCTTGGCAATTCTTGGCTCAATTCCGATCGGTTGCCACGGATCGCTGTTCCACCGGAGGGTCCACCTTTAGAGGCTTTGCACCGTATTTAGCTCGGGTACTACCTGCAATGGATGAACTATTGGCCCATTTGAAATCAGCAAAAATTACCTATTTGGATACCTCAATCTATAGTCTTTATTTACTAACATCCATTAACCATGGATGGTCAGTTTTAGACATGTCTAATTTGCTCCAACCCCTCTATGCGCTCTCGTTAAACATTTGTTTCAATAATAGTTATAATATTGAAATATTAAACACAAGATATTATGCACTAGCTAGCGTTCGTTACGGGGCACCATTTCTGACAAACGGGGCGCCAAGAGTAGGTTATTAACTGTAGATCAAAAAAAGAATGGTCCAAATCGGACCAAAACTGAGTGAGATAGGGTTCTTTGAAGTTGTCTAACTTCAAAGAGCTCTATCTCTGTCAGTTCTGGTCCGATTTGGATGATTTTTTCGGCCAGTTAATCAGAATAACCTAGGTTATTTTGTCCCCGCTCCTCGGAAACGGGGCCCTGTAACGAAGCCTAGCACTAGCAGACCGTTTACCAGTGTTATGTGCAGCAGTCACACTGGATCCAGACATGAAGTTAAGGTATTTTGAGATTGAATGGATTGACAATCCCGGTTGGGTGGAAATTGCTCAGCGTCAGAGCAAAGAGTTATGGGATTCTGAATACAAGGCAGTTCCTCAACACATTACCACCACTCCATATAATGAAAATTCTTCTTTCCATCGACAAAACCCGAGTACACATGACGGTGGAAGTTCATCCAGGACCAGCATCGTTACAACTAATTCAACACTTTCACAGTCGAAAAAAACAAAAAGAGCTCGCCTCACACATGAGGATATAGATCAATGGGATCATTTTCAGAGTGTTGAAGACATTGAAAAGGTTGATTTACTGGGCTATTGGTCAACTCGATTAAAAAACCCGAGGTGGACTCAATTGTCACATATGGCTCTTGTAATTCACAGTATTGCAGTGATGTCTGCACAAGTAGAACGTGTGTTCAACAGGTTAGTTCAATCTTCCATTCTTTCTATCAGTAACTTATCTCTCTATTTATACTAAGAATTGAAACCTATGAGTATATACAATAGTGGTAAAAATGTTATAACAGACCGCTGGGGGCTGTTAAGTGATGAGGTTATAGCGGCAATCGAATGCATGAAATCATGGCGGAAAGCAAAATTGATTCTGGAGCAAGTGCTCAGTGAGGTAGAGGTTATGGTAGAAGATCTTGAAAATCAGGCAATGGGAGCATCGGAGATGAGAGGTGGTGGGATTATTTTCATTTCCGGTGATTCAGATATTCAGTCGGATATTAGCATCGGTGTGATTTCTGGTTAGCGCTTCTTGTTTGTCAAATCATTATCAATACCACTCTTACTTTCCTTGCTCTAAGGTGGGGTGAACTATTTTTCCTAGAAAACTTCACCAATGAGATAGGGTTTCCTGTCTCTGTTCATGACCCCAATGGCCAGACAACAATACATGACTCCTAAGATCGGCATTAACCACCCCTACCTCATCACTGTCATACAAACTATCCCAGGTGAGACAACCATAGTCCCCGCCAGTCCGTCCCGGGCATGTTGAATTTCACCGGCGATCACTGCGCACCCATGTATACTTTGTTGTTATACCTTTCCTATCTTTCTTACTCTTATCTATTAGTTCCTTTGTCAGTCATTATCAATCACGGAGGAGGGGCGAGTATACCTGGTTTGTATACTAGTTGGAGGATTCGCTGATATCGCCGGAAATCCTCGGGGAGCATGGCGATGAATTGGTCGGAAGGCAGTGCGTGTTAGGAACGGAGAATGTCTCCGCAAGAACCACCGCGTAGTAAAGTTCTCTGTATTTAAACAGTCTGTTTGGCCGTCGGTAAATAGATAGGCAAGCACGAACGAATCCGCAGAATAGACAAACCTCTCCTCCATCGCATCTTTGTACTTCTTCATCTGCCTCACCAATCTTTCTCCTATCAGGATCTCATAACAATAGTATCAAGGTCCTGGCATTCCTGAATGGCTGCGAACAAGTGCCTTCTATGGTGATTCAATCTTTAATTGCAACCATGCATGGTTAGCAAAGGCATTCCGAAACTCCTACAGATACGTTTTCGATATGCCACCGGCCTTTCATGGTCAGGATTTCCCCTATACCTTCTACACTGGCCCCAACAATAGAGTTGCGAATGACACAGCTACCATCATCCACCAAAAATACATCACGAACTACGACATCCATGGAGTGCCCGGCTGCGAGCAGGGTGCCTGCTTCCCATAGCGGCGAGAATGCTCTCTCGATGAACGTTTCGGAAATTAAAGTTGTGAAGGATCCGTGGGCCACCAAGAGATGCGATTTCCTAGTGAGTCTCGCGGAGTTTAGTTGCGCTTTTCGGGTCAATGTTGGTATTACTTACCTATGTGGGGTTTTTGGCTGTAGGTGGGAAACATTATGGTTAACGTTTCAGGGGGAACATAATAATAACATTCTTTTCCTTAAAATTTGATCATTCAATTTCATACACGGCCCGTTTTCCAAGTTCAGTCTAGGCCTACCGTGCAGCTTGTTATGACGAGCTGCCTTGTGATAAACCCAGGAGACAAGTCCCCGCGTCGGCTCTTCCGCTACAATTGGCAACCACCATATTGTGCCAGACCACTACCGATAGCACTCCACGATACAAATCCAGCTTCCCCCGACCCAATTCCACATATCATACTCGAGTACAAATGTGTTTCTTGACATTTCTTTGTATATCATGATTATGAGGGAAAATACTCTGGTAACGTAACACCTAGAATAGGCAATAAGCTAAGACTTTTTGTGGGATCGCACCCTACTTAACCTTGAATAATACCTTAGAACAACGCCAAGACTGCCCATCGCAGTCACCCAGCGAAAGTCAAAAGTTACCACGACGCCGTCCAGAGACCACCACACTTTAGATTCTACACTCCAGCTATACCCTATCCTTTCTTTCCCCCCCCTTCTTTCTTTCTTTTTTCAACAGTCTATACTTCCATCCTCTCAATACACTCAGAATGCCTTCTCAACCCCCAGCCGTTGTCATGGACATGTAAGCGTTATAGACTTTCTTGGTTGTATCCTTTTGCTGACTAGACCATCATAGCGGGTCTGGCTATTCCAAATTAGGTGACTGCCCCGATCTCCACCCTCGGGTTTGCTGTCTCGGTATACTGAAACGTCTTTTACAGGCTTTGCCGGGAATGACTCGCCATCATTTGTGTTCCCTACGGCCATCGCTATCAAGGGATCCTCCTGTGGAGGAGGGGGTTCAGGCTCGGGGCGCCCACCAGTGGCTCAGAAACCCTCATACCTAAGAGGAGGGGCTAGTCAGTTTAGCCATTTGAGTGCTAAAAGGGGTGCTGAGGACCTTGATTACTTTATTGGAGCTGAAGCATCTGCGCGACCCCTTCCACCAGGTACGGAGTTTCGGGGCAGTGTTGCTCTAGGTTCCAGACTCTAGATTTCAATAGAGGAAATAGCTGACGACTGGTGATAGGCTATAGCGACCATAATCCCATAAGCCATGGCCAAGTTGACGATTGGTGATATCTATCCTATCGCCTCGAAACAAGGTGCAATTAGGAATTCTAACCATTCTTATACTCGTAGGACCACATGGAGCGTTTTTGGCACGACTCGATTTTCAAATACCTTCGAGTCGAGCCGGAAGATCACTACTTCCTTCTCACGGAACCTGTAATTATCACCCTAGAAATTTCGGCGTGAGCTGTGAACTGACCTGGCCTTGACAGCCTCTAAATCCTCCAGAATCTCGTGAAAACACAGCCGAGATCATGTTCGAGACCTTCAATTGTGCGGGACTATATATTGCTTTCCAGGCAGTACTGGCATTGGCTGCGAGTTGGCCCAGTAGGAAGGTTCAGGACCGGAGCTTGACTGGTACTGTTGTTGACTCGGGACACTGTGTCACACAGGTTATTCCGGTTGCTGAGGGCTATGTCATCGGATCATCGATCAAGTCCATTCCTATTGCCGGGAGCAACATCACAGACTTTGTTCAGTCGCATCTCCTTGACCGAGGCGAGCTCGACCACAGCAAGGAGACCGCTCAACAGATTAAGGAGCAATTCTGTTACGTTTGTCCAGAGATCGTCAAGGAATTCACAAAATTTGACCGAGAGCCAGAGAGGTTTCAGAAATACCTTGTTGAGCAGCAGCCTGGAGGTCGGAAAGTTACAGTCGATGTGGGGTATGAGAGGTTCTTGGCACCCGAGATATTATTCAATCCAGGAATTTATTCTAGTGATTTCTTGACGCCCTTACCCACTGTGGTGGATACTGTTATCCAAAGCTCGCCTATTGACGTTCGGAGAGGTCTCTACAAGGTATAGAAATCGGTACCTATGTTGGGCCCAGGACTAATGAATTTGACTTAATAGAATATTGTTCTCTCTGGCGGTTCTACACTCTATCAGGATTTCGGTCGACGTCTTCAGAATGACATCCGCCATCTTGTCGATGCTCGTCTTCGCAAGTCGGAAGAGAAATCAGGTGGCGTCAAGTCAGGTGGGCTGGAGGTCCAGGTTATTACTCACAAGAGGCAAAAACATGCGCCATGGTTCGGAGGAAGTTTATTGGGTCAAGCACCAGAATTCAGAAGCTACTGCCATACTAAGGCTGAGTACGATGAGATTGGACCAAGCATTGTAAGAAGATTTGCGTTCTTGGGTGGACCTGGGCAATGATGCTTGCCATCTTATCCCCCGGTGCGCTCGGACGTCAGCCCATGGAGTTGGTATGAGGGGTAGGGCCACTACCACAAGATAGACAGAATAAAAACCCATCACTTTTTTGCTCCTCCAAGAACGGCTTGCGCGGCGGTTGATGTTATTTTTTTCGGAGGTGTAACTTAAATTCATACGAGCAAAGTAATGCTCGGCACAATTTGGTATTCAGATTAGCCGATAGTTTTTTGTGCACTGCTCTAGGCTGCGTCCACATATTTGTTCACTTCACCGGGATCATCGGATGCGCTACATTAATGATACAAGAAGCTGGAATGGACTAGGTATTTCTTTTTGACAAGGTACATATAACCACCATGCCACAAGAAGCCCCGGCCTCAATGATAACACCTAACAATCCACTGCCAGGGAATTAGTTTTCTCTATGAATGAAGAATGACCCACCCAACAACTTCGAACCCCTCCGAACCCGAAAAAAGAGGGAGCCCCCAAAAGTCACCGTCCACCACCCAGCATCTTACTCGGATAAAGGCACATCGTCAGGTAAGATTCTCAAACGCAATCCTTTTGGCTACCAGGTCGCGCGGACCGATCGTGAGCCTCCGGGCGACCATGAAAGCGCCCGTGCCGATTCTCATGGACTGTCCGAGGATCATGCACTCGGACTTGCCCTCAGTAGCGTCGCTATTCATGTGGAACACGGCCTCAAATAGGTGTTAGGTATTCTTCTAGAAACGAAGTGACCTTCAGGGCGCTATCACTCATTTTGGCCAGTCCGAATCGTGTGACCACTAGAACCCCGCCTTTGTCCGTCATTATGTCGCCGAAGAGTTGCATGTGGCGGGGGTAGGGTATTTCGTCTACGACTGAGTCCCCGTCCATTCATCACCATTAGTTACACTGGTTAGAGGTTTATTGGTGAACGAGGGGGCATGTGTGAGTGTCAATTACCTCTCAGCCTTAATCCCCAAAACCTCCTTCATCTACATGGCGCTATTTGACTTCGCCTCCGTGCCCACCACGCCACCCGTGTTCATGCAGAGCTTGAGCCCGTGGCCCACCACCGTGATTTGGTTCTTCCCCGTTTTGTGGTCATTCTTGCCTGCCGCCATCGCCGGGTTCAGTTATCCCCTCGTCGCCATGTGCGGTAGCTCACGCTTCAGGTTCTACATGTGTAGGAAGACTTCCGATTCGTCCTCTGCGCGCCCCCTGCCCGCCTCCTGCATCCGGTGCGTTTTCGATTTTTATTCTATTCCTTATAACGCGGATGTCTTGAGGGATGATTTTTCGTTCGCCTTTTACGACGGTAGTTATGATGCCGTCGATTGTCAGTTCTAGCGGGGCTTGCTAATTATTTCTTGATCCAGAGGCATGCTGATGTAGTTATCGTCTCGGGAACAGAGGTCTTCGATGCAGGTGATTATCTTTGAGGTTGAGTTAGTAGGGGGGCGAGTGATCTTGTATGAATGGAGAGGGGGAGTGAAACCGAGAGCTTCCAAAATAGCCTTTCAATCCTACCCTTGACAATTCTTGCAGCTCGCTCTTTGTCCTGTACTACCGGCGTGCAGGTGACTATAGGCGTGTTGATAACCTTCGGAGCGTTGATAATTTGCTTGGTAAGGGGAAACCCAAGAGTAACGTTGATGGAAGCAATACTAGAGAAATGGCAAGTCTTCAGGGTCATCTGAGTTCCCCGCTCACCAATCAAGTGGGCGCCGACGGCACCCACCGCGGACAGGGGGCTCTATCCTGGCCTGCCAGTAGTTCGATAAACAGAGCCGGAGGAATTCCTGCAGATTTTTTTCTGAGATTTTCATGATGCTGGTTACCACGTTTACTCCCTGCGCTTTAGTGTGTTAGCGCAGGCTTACTTGAGGCGGGGTGGTGGAGGAGAGGTGTATACCAGAGAATTAGGAGTCGTTTACGTTTATGTAAACTACGTCCGGGGGTTCTTTGATGGCAGGTTGTATCGTAGCCGCAATGCCCCCCCCCCAAATTTGTATGCCTTTTCGACTATGTAATCTTAGTGGACTTGTTGAACCTCTTTTTGATCTCCTGAAAATCGAGGGTTCTGTTTGTTAGATGCTTGTCTGGGATCTCGTTTCCGAGTGGATAAATTCCGGATAGTTTTTGCTGATGTGGGTCTAAAACTTCATCACAGAGTGATACCATCTCTTATGCGAGGAGAACATTGTTGGGGTTGCTAAAGGTGATATTCTTTAGCCAGGTCAGTGAGGAAAGGCAGCAAATGTATTGAGGAAGGCAGCGGACTTACCTCACAGTGGTAGAACGTTTTGTTGAAGCTCACGCGGGATCCAAATTGTCTCCCCCATAGTGTAATTTAACCACGCAGGGTGACGACATTAGGACAGTGCAACCGTAGGAGGCGGACAAGTGGTCCAGGAATTCCATTAGACGATGCGACATGCACTCAGTTTCGGTAGTCTCGACCGCAGTATCAACTAGACATTTTCACCGCCAGGTATAGCCTGGAAGAGAAATTCTATCGAGGTTAGCCCAGAGTAGCAGCAGTTTCTAACGAAACCTTTTGATGAGGGCTTCGCTAATCGCAGAATATCAGTACGATTGTAGAGTTAATAAACCCAGAATTGCGTGCAATGTTTGGGGAAATGAGGAAGTGAGCGATCTCGGGACTCATCCGGGACATGCGCTCCACTGATGACTTGCTGCCCGACACAGACGACCATTTGCGAGACGTTAATCCTAGAATCTACCCAACGTCAAACGATTAGTCATTGTAATCCTCTAGGTATGATATTATGATACTCGAGTAACCGGAGTTGAATAGCGCACCAGCCTAGATTAGGAGGGGGGTCAACGGACACGGGGGCTCAACGCACAAGACACTAAAAGTGCATTATCGAAGTTTTGTACCGGCTGCACGCACTCCACAGGAGAGAACTATAACCCAAGTGCAAGATGGGGAAAAAATGAGGTTTTGCAGATGTCGCAGAACGCAACCGGATTTCTGAGCCAGCATGATTGTTCTTCACCCTACCAACAGCGACGGACGAAAATCTGCAGAGACAATGGCAACCGCACCCCAGAAACAGCATCCCAAAAATGGCCTCTCACAATTGCCTGGGCCTTGCGCCCCCCAAGTCTGACAATATCGTAGAAAATGGTCAACGCGGCCGCTCTCGGTGAATTTATTCTACTGAGATTCATAATTTTGGAATGGCTATAGTGCTTATGACAGGTAGGAGAAATGGAACGGTAATATCAGGTTGGGTATCGGGAAGCAGGTAGTCGGAGATTGATGCCGTAAAAACTCTTGAAATCCGCCATCTCAGGCAGCTCTCTGATCTTTGGATTCTGAGATCAAGACATCCGGAAGGGGATTAGTATTTTCCCAACACAGTAGAAGATTGGTCCACTCCACAGCTTGGATCTCGCTAACCGGTATTCGCAATTCTATTAACTTATCAGGCTAAACCTATCCCAAGCTAACGCGCCGATCGTGGCTGATAATCTACGAGTACTCAAGTCGCCGGATTGCTGTGTCATTTCCAATTATGGAATCGCTCATCCTCGCATAATTTAACCAATAAATCCACCAAATTGTCACTATTGCATCACTGGTGAAATGGGAAAAGACACCTTAAAACAAGACCATGACTCTAGTTACATGCATTCTGTGTGCGCGAGAATGTGAGAAAGCTTATGAAGATTAGTTACTACCCAGCAGTGCTTATTCAGGAGAACATGTTTATACTTTTACTCAATTAACAATTCTCCTTGCAGTCCTTGCATTAACGTGAACCTTAATGGCTATCGTTTCGAAGCTAAGTCCCGCATGCCAATTCAGGGCCAAAACCACAGCTCTCTTTAGAAGTGGAATATGACTGGAAGATCCAGGACTCTGTGGCATAGTGAGCTCTCTTGGACAGATGATTTTGGCTGGTTGGTTGGGCAGTTCGCTGCTCACTCAGGTTGCCTTGCCAGAGTCTGAAGCCAAGGTACGGCAGTCTTGGTTCTTGGGGTTCTGAGCTTTCTGAGCTAGCACGTAACTATTGCTTCCCAACAAATTTTATTGGCCAAAATACCCGAGGATGAGCGATTCCATAATTGGAAATGACACAGCAATCCGGCGACTTGAGTAATGGCGGATTTCAAGAATTTTTACGGTATTAGAGTTTCGGTGACTACGTTGAAATCCTCCAATCATAGCCACTGTTTTTACCCCTCCAAGTATGATACAAGGTGACTCCCGGTCTGCACTCCAGCAACCCTAATCCACGTTGTTACCGTGGCAACTACCCGAGTAGAGTGCGTTCTAAGGCGCAAAACCTATTTTGCTTAGCATGTTGTTGAGCCCCCGAGCCCCCGTGTTCGTTGACCCCCCTGCTAGTCTCCCGGTTTATCCGCCTCTAAAGTAACTACGAGGATAACACCCCCCGCAGTGTCAATAGTGCCGAATTTCCCTACATTACGCTGAAATGCAAACTGAAAAACTAGCTTCGTATGATACTTTTCTAGAAATGTCAAATTGTCAATCGAGTGATATCAAAAGCACTTCCGGTCAAGTTAATGATCCGGCTCTTTTTCCATCTACACGCGCACCAACCCTGATACGAGCATAATCCCACCAGTAGGTGTGAGGTGGTGCACTTATCGATATATTCACTGTACAAACTACCGATAACCTCCGGAGCCATGATACGGTAGGATCAGGGGGATTTGGCAATCGAGAATTCGGGATCCCCCAGGGTGTCGCCACAGCAAGAGGTCGCAGGTTGGGGCTCATGGCCCACCTAAGGGATAGACAGAGATAAAAATTATGTTATGTAAGCGAAAAGATACCGACTTTTTTTTCGTGAGGTAAACGTGCACTTGGGATGGCAACCATGTGCTAAAACGCTAACGAACCGCACCGCATAGGCAGGAGGTATTTGTTTTTTGTTTGACTACTCGAGTAGTGAACGCCGGCTAGGTAAATCGCTAGGATAAATAAATGGAATCACCACTAGCTAACAAACATTTATCATAGTATAATTATCGTATTTGCGAAATCCCACTTTTTCCAATCAGGCTATTGTCACGGTAACAAGCATGTCACGACGATAGCGATCACGAATTCTGGATTGCGAAATCCCCCTGTTAAACGTCTTTGAAGTTGAATCCGCCAATCAAAGAAATACGCTAATTTCACTAGTATCTCTTTAGCACGATGTAGGGAAAATTCGGCACCATCAAGACCGCAGGAAATAGTGAGTGAGTATGGTTGTAACGCTGGGACACTGTATGGGAGTATGATAGCTGCAGTCGAGACTGTAGAAAAACTGAGTACTGTACTCGAGTACTTACGGAGGTACAGCTCCTAAGTTTTGTATGTTCCACAGGAGGTAGGGGCAGCAAACCTCGCTTGTGGAACATACAAAACTTAGGCGCTGTACCTCCGTAGGTAAGTACACTATACCTTCGTAAAGCCAGATGGGGACTAGAGGGGGTACTAGCGGCCCTTATTCTCTCTTGCTCATAGCACACCATATTATTAACTCATTCAATTGGACCGCACGCTGGTCGTCTAAAATCCCCTCTCTTGCATAGGGGGGGCGAGCCAAGCTCCCTTCCCTCAATTCTCCTACCCCGCTTTTCACCTTCCTATTCGGGAAGGTGTAGGCGGAGTAAAACACCACACACACACCAAATCAACCTCACGATCCTGACCTGCCCCTGAACTTGGA
>Ga0307513_10006951_pt1 | contig 14717 bp, 8 predicted proteins | sample 15_EM_MG_FD_202174 | JGI IMG/M metagenome (GOLD analysis project Ga0307513, IMG submission 202174) | Populus trichocarpa ectomycorrhiza microbial communities from riparian zone in the Pacific Northwest, United States - 15_EM | ecosystem: Host-associated > Plants > Roots > Unclassified | place... | reverse complement strand
ACTCTGGCGGGCTGCTTCTCGCGGGCACGAGGGAGTGGTGAAAATACTACTCGGACGAGACGACGTCAACCCCGACAAGCCAGATAACGATGGCGAAACACCACTCTGGCGGGCTGCTTCGAACGGGCACGAGGGAGTGGTGAAAATACTACTCGGACGAGACGACGTCAACCCCGACAAACCAGATAACCTCGGTCAAACACCACTCTTGCGGGGTGCTTCGAACGGGCACGAGGGAGTGGTGAAAATGCTACTCGGACGAGACGACCTCAACCCCAACAGATCAGATAGCGGGGGCCGAACACCACTCTTCTTCGCAGCTGCTTATGGGAGGGAGGGAGTGGTGAAAATTCTACTCGGACGACACGACGTCAACCCCGATACACCAACCACCAACGGTCGAACACCACTCTTTCGTGCTGCTGGGAATGGGGAAGTGGGGGTGGTGAGAATACTACTCGGACGGGACGACGTCAACCCCAACAAATTAGACAAGGACGGCAAAACACCACTTGATCAGGCTACTGAGGAAGGGCGCCAGGGAGTGATAGCGCTACTCCAGTCTCTAGGGCCTGTTGGCTCAAGCGTGCCATGAAGGCGAGTAGCCATCGCCTCCCCCAGAGCTTCCAAATATGGATAACTTGTGTGCAATCCCCGCATGGACAGCAACAGCTCCATTGCACGCCTATCACCGCCATCGCCTCCCCCTCTCACCTTCGCCTAGCTTCCTCCCGCGATTCCAGCTCCCACCTTGCGCCAATTCCCGTTCCCCGTTTCCTCCTTCAATAAGCCTATGACCTCAGCTTAAATATCTCGCTTCTGGCCAACGGAGATAACCACCCAAACTCTGCGCGGACCCCCTTGTACAGCCGGGTCGGGGGGTTTGTTAATTCTAGTCTATATTCTAGAGTTTGGGTCTTAGTTGGGGATATTTCTATTGTTAAAACGCTGGATTAGCTCAGATTTTTCTTCATATCTTCCTCTCTTTTCCTTGCTCTCTAGTTGTAACTTATATCCCCTTTGCTGATCGTTTTTTTAAAAAAATTTCTTTTAATTTTTCCACATTCCTCCCCCCGCCCCATCTCAAGTGTCCATGTGAGGGTCATTTAAATGTAGATAGAGAAAACGATATAGAGCGCAAGTATTTCTGACCACCCGTAAAAAGCGATGGAAATTTAGATGTTAGCCAAGGTGTGGTGGAGATTTTCTTTTTTTTCACTAAGGACATAGTTTAATGAAAATCATCCCTATATCCCACTGCTCTCCGGCCGTGAACTAACCTAGAGGTTATCCGGCCCGTGCCAAAACCCCCTCTTGAACTATGATACAACCCCCGTTTACGGGTCAGTCGTAGCAACTATTCGAAATTTGTGTAATAGGTAGAATAAAACTTGGAAGTGGTTATGTGTATCGCAGCTCAGACACAGTGATGGGTAGCTCGTGTCATGCTAGACTATGGAAGGTCGGCACGGCGCGGTAAGGTCTCAGGATACTACAGCACTTTCCCAGGCTGGCTCATCAAAATGGTATTCTGATAGAAAATTTTCCTACCCGATGAGTTAAACCTGCAGCAAATTCCTGATAGACGACGGATTTCATTTCCAGAGGTGGTTTTGCTATAGGGCAATTCGTTTCCGTAGAATGGAAATGATTTGCTGGCGGTCGCTTGTGAAATTACAAGTCGATCCTAGCACAGGAAAGCGTGCCCGCTGGGGCTTGGTTAGCAGAATGAGACCTCCGCCTCCCTCTTTGATATATCAAGGTATTGCTAACTATTGTCTTTTCACCGAACCTTATCCGATATGAATGCATTATTATGGGGTATGGGAAATCATGCTTCAATAATGCTGATTTGGCAGCCAGTTGAATACCAGTACTAACAATAGCGTGATCAACCGCATCTATATTTACTCGAGTAAGAATGTTAGAAACCTGTCAAACAACCAGAGGGCTAGAAATTTGGGAATAGGTGATAAGTCCTTGGGGATTAGATTCCACTTTTTGGTGGGCGGTACAGTTAATGAGAGGGATAGGTCCTAACTAGCAAGGAAGAGAAACAATAAAAATCTAAGATATGGAATGATAGACCTTGAACGACAAATAAAAGAATTATATTGTTGGTTAGACACTGAGATAGAGTCCCTAGAGAGCTGCTCACATATTCTATCCTGATAGGAAAATCATACCGGCCCATATCGGCGCTTGGCTATGTAAATTACTTCTCTAGCTAATGACGTAGCTCGCCAACACCTAGCACAAGAGACAGCTCCTTCATCATAAAGGTAGCCTCTAATAGAGGGTTGTGAACTGGGAACACATCCTATTGTCCTCGGTTAGTAAAAGAGAGTTTGAGACCCACTAATAATAATAGAAGGGAGGGGGTATAGTATTTGGGTTGTGGTGGCCTCTGTACTAGCACCAGCAGGTGGATTGGGATCGTCTGGGTTGCTCGGATCCTGCCTCTTGCATTCGATTCACCGAGCTCTACCAAGATCACCACTCAAATTCGCTCTTCGGACCCCTCAGGCTAGACACGGTGGTCATCGACAACGGTGGGTTTACCCCTTGTCCTGCTAGGCTCTAGGATCAATCATGGGACCTTTCCAGGCAGGGTTTGTTGAGATGTATTGGGAGTGAAAGAGTGGAAGAGAGCGGTATCACGAGTTCAAAAGGAGAGCGGTCTTCAAAGTAAGAGAACAACTTATATTTCTAGTTGAACAACCAGAAGATCCAGAGAGAAAGAAAAGGAGAGAGGAGAGAGAGGGGAAGAAAGAAGAGGGGCGTAGATATTGAGAGGCGACAGGGGGTGACTCAAGTGGTCACGAGGTATCACTCGTAAGCACAGCGACAGAGCAAAACCGTGACTACAGTCCCCAACAGGGTTACAGGGGAAAAACAATAGTCAGGCTTATTGATGCTACCAGCATAATTTCCAAAGGAACCACCGATCCAGGGAGTAGCTTGCGACTACTACCACCTAACAAGGTAATATAAGATACGAGTTATCCCCACGGCCGGGGGTCCTTCGAAGAACTACCAAGGAAACCTAATCTCTTAGACTCGCTCCCGTACTGTATAAACTTGAATAATTGAACCGTGTGCTATGTTGTTATATCATACTTTCTTCTCTCAGTAAGGCCAAGAATATTTTTTTCTGACTCGGGAGAGGGAAAGGGGCTGTGTTTTGCTGTGTTTTTTGCCCCCGTTCCGGAGAAGGAAATTCTGGACATCATAGCACACGGTTCGATTATTCAAGTTTTCATAGTAGTGCCAACCCTAACCTCAACCAAACTCCTTCAGATCCTCATGTGGGGCTGCGGTCTCTGGTGTTCTCTTCAACCTTCTCCCAGCGCTTTTCCATTGGTGCCAAGTACCAGAGAAACTATTCTACCTCTGAGGTCTTCGAATAGCTTCTGCAAGTGTTTGCAGTGTTCCCGACGGCCAGAGGGCCCACCGAGGCCTCGGGGTGGGACTACCAAGAGCACAGGACGGGATTGGTCTGCGTCTAGGGTCAGTCTAGGGTAGCGAAGTCTCAGGATAATCGTCTTTGGCTCGGACTGCAGACTGCGTGGGGTGAGATAATGTCCCCCGGGGGTGAGGGTACTGGTTGGACTGTAGGAGATCCCAAGGGACGGCCGGGGGAGGGGCTCGACAGCGGGAGACGGGGACGGATGGGAGCGGAGAATGGGATGAGCCATGTTTCATGATTTCAGCTCTAAATTTCAATGCCGAAATCTAGTCAAGGGAGTGAATGGCCTTTGTAGGAATCCCAAAGTCTGATTTGTGGACGGGCTTTTGCTCGGGAATGAATCTTCGAGTTTTATCTGCTGCTTCTATTAATCACAAGTTTAGGTGCATTCCACAATTCAAGGGAGCATTACGGAGCTAGTTACCACACCCCCAACTCTATAGCATGGGAGGCACCTACGAATACGGGGTGCCCAAGCCAGGCGGGTTCGCAGGTCCGATAAATAATATGGTGCGACACCGTGAGGAGTACGCTTTATTCGTATAATATAAAGGACAGCGGGGGGTCCCTTCCTCCTTCCAAGAGGGATGGACTAGACCATTGGGAATACTGTAGAAGACTTATGTGGGGGTTGCACCCTGCCTATGACACGGTTAACCACCTTATTGACATATCCGTCTGCCTCCGTTGAGCATATTGACCCGCCAGCCTTGAGGCCCCGGACGCTTGGAGAATGGTGGGTATTACCATCCGGGGATGGTGCTCTGGGGTGGAAAGGTGAACTCTAGTTTAGATTAGCAAGCATAGATTGCCCAAGTGTATTATGAGGGAAGTTACCGAAACCAATATCCCTCCAAACAATTTCTAGGATCGGACGTTCTCTAGAGAACCAAACGGAAATCCTCGGGGTCAGGGTTTAGTTAGGTTTGCAAGCTCAAGCAATTTAGGTTCACCGGACTCGATTGCTTGTAGGATTGTGGGAGATACCCGTGAGGCTATTGCTCGTGTCAATGAGGAAGAGTTGCAGGTTAAAAGGAGGAGGATAGGGATGGAGGGAGGCGGAGAGGTTTGTCGAAGTGACGGGTATACGTACCGATTTCTTGCGTAACAGCAGCGGGGGATGGCCACGCCCGTGGGAAAGAAAGAAATAAAGCCTGAAAACACGACGAGGGCTTCAGGAGTTCATATTGGAGTGTCTAGCAACTCGAGCCACTCGATTCCCGTGTTTTAAACCACCGTTTTTAGATTTTCCCTACGGCAAGATATGATTTAGGTTGATACCGGCTAGTAATAGGGTATACGATAAAGTTTGTCCAATTCTTGGCGTAGTGGATGGAGAAAACGCTGTCCTCTGAGTGTTCAAGGAGGTCCTGAAGCCTGTAAGAGAGGAAGTTGGACAGAATCGTTCCTACAAGGTACATTACTTGCCGGGCCAGCTCATTAAAGGGTGTCGTGTACGAATTTCCTACTTGGCGAACCGGCAGTGAAGTGCTTATAGGCTATGAGATTTTTTCTCATGGTAGTGGGCGGTAATGTGAACATGGGGTAACTCTAACCCATTTCCTTCGGATAGGATCAATTTTTTTTCCGGTGCTCGGCTGCCAAATAGCCGCCCCGGCAGAGGAGAAACAAATCCTAGGTTGGTCGGCTGCAGAAGGACCGTCAAACTAGACGATCGACTACGATACCGTCCTGTTGGCCTGAACTGGATATTGTGAGTTGCACACCAGAGCATAATTGCTTAGTCATGGAGCTGTATTGTGATCATTGGTGGCAGGTCTCGCTTGTCTTTTCAAATCTTCTTTTTCCTCCCACCCCCTAACAAGTTCTCCCCCCGGAATACCAATCAATGAAATCAGTTTTAACTCGTTTCTTATTTGGCCTTTCATCTCTTTCTTGTTTTCGTCCTTGAACCTTCCGCACCCCATAGCCACTATGGAAATAGTCTGTTCAGCCCACCGCTCTCTAGGTTCAACTCACCTCCGATCATTTATAATACCCGTGCCTAGAACTCCGCGTTAGATATATCAAGGTGTACCGGTTGTCATTGGTAATGGGTTTCTTCCGTCCTTCAAATATCACTCTTACAGTACACACATAGGTCTTTTTTTCCGGTAAACCAAATAGATCAAACTTGTTTTACAACAACTCTTATTTTTTCCCTTTCTTTGCTCTCTTGTTTATACATTCGGTAGAGCTACACGCAATATTTCATACGCAGTGGAAACGCTCGGTTCCACCTCTTGCTTATCAGTTCCCGCTCGCCGCCTACCCCCTCTAAAACCTCCGGATCACTAAACCGCTTATCTGTTAAAGCCACACATTCTCACTCCGTTTTGTACATTTAGTGTTTGGGAAAATCGCCCTAGCATTCGAACTTCTATATCGTGCAGTAAATCACTAACTTAACCTTTGTCGAGGACTCGTTGTAGTAGAAAGGGAGGGTGCCATGGTCCGCTTAATCCACTTTCCTCTTCAACTATACCTCTGGGCTCGCCTCGACTTTTTCGGCGAAGAGTGCTCGGCAATGGCAAAACCCTGCTCAAGTTATCTGAATACCCACAATGTCAAGGTCTTTTCAATTAGTCCCTCCCCGACCTCAAAGATAAACCTTTACTCAAATATTCTTCTGTATCGGGGAGTTCACACAAAAAAGGACCTGTGAGATTGCGCGAAACTACTTGCGTCAAACTATTTGACGACTACAACAGCTGGATGGCCACCATATCTTTTTGGAAGCACGGAAGTGATATTGTTACGCTGTGAATTGGGACAAGATTTCCCTATTTAGTGCTCTACGTTGCGCATCCTGCTTCGGGGTTGCTGGCTTGTGGCTGGCCTAGTAGATATAGGAGGTTGTGAGATCAACCAAGTGGATCGGGCAGGTAACAGACCCCTCGCGTGTGCTGCTAAGGATGGGCACGAGGGAGTGGTGAAAGTGATACTCAGACAGGACAACGTCACCCCCGATAAACCAGATGACAACCGCCAAACACCACTCCATTAGTCTACCATGGATGGGCACCAGGGAGGGTAGCGCTACTCCAGCCTCCATAATCTGTCTCCCCCAGCCTTGCGTAAGGGCCGAGATCTGTCGCCCCCCTTACATTTCCCCCTTTCAAATACCTATAATATATGCACCATTCACACAGGACCTCAACGGCTCCACAAGCATGCCCATCACTGCCTCTCTCTCTCTCGCCCCGCATAAACTCCCCGTGCTTTTCCAATCACCGCCTTGCCCTGATGCCCGCCCCTCCCCCTCCGGAATATGTCTGCAACAATCTCGTGGCTTAAATATTCCTCCTCTGGTTCCAGGAAATGCCAGCTCAAACCTTTACACCGATATGCTGACGCAGTCAGGTCGGGATTTGTCAGTTCTTGATCACAGTCTAGAGTTTGGCGTTTGTGGGGGATATTTCTATTGTCTTGAAAAAAACTAGTATGACTTGAAATTTCCCTTATCTTTGCTCTCTGTTCAGTTCCTTTTTATCCGTACATCCTCTTTTGAACATCGGCTATATTCCTTTAATATTTTCGCAATTCCCCTTTTCCCCCATTTCCCACCATCTGTAGTGCAGATCAGCGGGGTGTTTAGACATGGATACCGTAAAAACTTGAATAATTGGACCATGTGCTATGCAGTCCGAAATTTCCTCCTCTGGAAAGGGGGGGGGGAACACCAAAAAACACGCCCCCCGAGACAAAAGAAAAAGTAAAAAAACACAGACCTTACTAGGAGAGGCAAGTTCAACGTCGTAGCACATGATCCAATTATTCGAGTTTTTACTGTAGGGAAGATTATATAACCCGGACAGTGCGTGAAAAGCGATCTAAATTAGAAGTTAGCTAATGCATCATAGAAATTACTTGTACTTGTTCCTGCTAAGGACTCAGTTAACGGACGTCATGTTTATATACGGCTATCCCCAGGCCCAGAGTTTTGGACCGAAACCGGAAGACTGCCCACACCTCATATCATTATCCTAGGAAGTAGTAAGGTAGTCTGAAGTCTCTAAACACCGAAACCAACCCCCACTCTGCAGGTCCCATAATAGTATATTAACTTGAAGCAATAGGGTGACCTTGAACTCACTATTTTACTACACCATTTATGCATGATATTAGGTAAATACCACCTGGAGCCACCTATGGTTTCGGAGAGTAGTACTGAATAGGAGAAGCCAAATTAGATTCGTAATAATATCTGTCTGGGGGCCGAAAGTTAATTTCGTCTTTTGAAAGCCCAAATTAGATTTCTTTTCCTCCACTTCTTTATTATGCTATGCGACTGTAACCCCTCCTCCGACCTCCGCCACCCTCTTATATCTCCAGTAGATCTAAAGTGGTCTTTTATATTATGCATTAACGTTAGCCCGGATAATGGTAGGTTATTGCACTGTATCTTACTATTTCGGCCCATGCAAGCTTACGGTCATTGAAATCGACTCCGAAGAGTAGCGAGTGACACACTATGACTCCCTCTCGCCCCTGGGCTAGCTCACATGAGGCACGATATCCTCGTGCCCGCTCGTCACCCTCCTCTCCCCGTGCCTCCACTAGCAGTAAGCACGCGGTTACGCCTTGTTTCGGCAGAAGATAGCGAGCTCCAATGACCATTCATATTTCTCTTGAATTCGAGTACTTACCAGAATAGAGTACAGGTTTCAGGGATAACGTCTTCGAACAGTTAGTCCAGGTTATCCCTCAGAATAGATCCTGTCGTGTACGAAAACACCACCCCTTGGGCTTGTACTTTACGGCATTAGGAACAATTAATATCATACGGTAAATCACAGCTGTAAAAAAAAAACTTGGCTCTGCTTCGGTCTGCGTTCTTCTCATGGGAGCTTGGCAGGCTGTCCTCCGGGGATATTGTTTTCGGGTTGACTCTTGCTTAGGGGTTTCCAAAGAACTTGGTGGTCTAGCTATTCACAGGGGTGTCGTGCGGAATAGATCTAGATGGTCTCCGTCTTCCCAGAACCCGGCGTGAGATGGCTTTCTTACCCGCATCGACTTCAGGAAAGACTATGCTGCGGTGCTTTGGGTTGGGTGGCATTTATCCTAGGTTCTTCGGCCGATCCATTGATATGGTTTGATGCACCTGTCCCGTATACCGAACTACTTGCAGAGGGTTCAAATACAGGCGCTTTAGGGTATTCGTGTATCGCAGTGCAAGATTTGTGGACATTACTGCAAGCAAAACGGATATAGCAGCACTCAAACAAGTCCGGCATTTCCTGCTTTGGATTTCAATAATCTTTTATTGTATCTAAAGGGGGCTACCAGCAATCCAGGCCTATGAGCACCCACAACAGTACCCCTGTAAAGTACTGAAGAACAAGAGCCCGGGCAATTGGGTATTTACTCTCAGGAGCGGAGGAAGCTACAAATCACCAACTATCACTGATAACACTCCCGCCTGGTAATAAAAAAAAGTCACGCAATTCACAATCACTTCAACTTGTCCTAGCTAATTCACAAACGCTTTACGCAGTTGAACCCCCACCCAGGGGAAGGAAAAAACCAAAGCGAAAAGAAAGCTCCAATATTTTCCGGTTGTCCGACTATGTATCCCCAGGTGATCCTCCTCTTCTTGCTCGCTTTTCCTAAATTTTCTTCGTCCGTTGACGGTCCTAACCTTTCTTCCGTTGTGCTGCGGTACCTTGGTGGAAATAAAAAACGACCCCAGAGAGGTCGCTGCCTCAGATAGAGTCGCTCCCCTTGTTTGCCAAGACTAAGGAACAGTCACCCCTGTATGATAGTAAACGTGAAACCTCCTCGCCCACCATTCAACCCACACTACGAAGGTACAGCGCCTAAGTTTTGAATATTTTACTAGCAGGGGATGTTCGACCAACAGGGATGAGGAGGTGAATTGGGTAACCACTATGCCCAATTCGCTGTCCTTATACCCGATTTGCTGCCTTGGCCCCTGCTAGCGTAACACCCCCTGCTAGTAAAATATTCAAAACTTAGGTGCTGTACCTTCGTACTAGAGTATGATAAGCCCAGCGTACTTCCCTTCCCAAGCAAAGTTATCCTGAACCGCAATCTAAGCTCTCTAGTTATCTGCAAACTAGCTAAGAAGCGCGAACTAAGTGGAGCCAAATTTTATCCGCAACAGTACTCGGGTATGATACGGTAGCTCTCACCTATTCTGATGCGATAAGTATAGGCAGGATACAAATCCAGGGGAGATTGATAGGTAGCGTTGTTGGCACTAAGGCGCTAGAGTTCGTGCCATGGCGCAACCCTTCAAACCGATGTGTCCGGCAAGGCACTATGTAGGGCCTAGGCAATAAATGCGAAAATAAAATGACTTTTTAAGAAGAAAAAACAAAGAAACTATCGTATCTACAAGCCGAATTCATATTGAATATGATATCATCTATTTCCCATCCTACGTGAATATTTGTTTCCTCAATAACTAAAACCAGCCCACAACAATTCAATTGTACTCGTACAAGGTAGTGCTATTAGCTAATGTCAGCACACCCTGGTACTTGTAGTTCGTAGCGCCGTGCCGGGCACATGGGCATAGCACAAGGCACCCCAAGTGCCAACAAGGCTATTGATAGGGCGGTCCATAGGCATTGGCAAGGTTCCACAGAGACCCCACTTTTATTCAGCGCCCGGGAGCCTCAGCAGCCGACCAACACCATCCCCCTTAACCTACAATACCCAAGCCTGCGAAAAAGAGAAAATGTCGCAATTCAGTCATAATATCAACTCTTTGAACAGCTACACGGCTATCACTCTGTCGAATAACTTTATCGCTGCCGATGACCGGTCTAATATCCTAGCCTGGCTATCCCCACTAGATCCTAGGTCACGGCATCAAGACATCCAGGAGCGCCGGGTCGAAAGTATAGGGGAATGGCTGTTACGAACCGAGGGATTTAGGAGCTGGCACGCCGGCAGTAAGGGAGATGGATCTGATAGCGCGGTCCTGTTTTGTTATGGGGATCCTGGGGTCGGAAAGACATATATTAGGTAACAAAGACGAATCTCACCGAATAGAAGAAAGGGGGAAGCGCTGACCAGCCGCGATTTTAGCTCGCTAGTGATAGACAGCTTGTGTGATCAGACTGGAGATCAAAATTCCGCCGTCGCATGCTTTTATTTTGACTTTACCGTCCAAAAGGACCAGTCCCCCACGAGCACGATGGGCGCTCTGCTGAAACAAGTGGTTGGCGGACTGGAGGAGATTCCGGAGGAGGTATCACAAGCGTACCAAAAACAAAAAAAGGGCCTTGGTGGGCGGGGACCTCGGCTCTCGGATATTGTGAAGATGCTACAGACAACCTCTTCCAAAGAGCGCACGTTCATATGTATCGACGCGATCGACGAATGTGTGCCGGAATATCGGGTGAAGCTTCTTGATTCGCTAAATAAAATTCTCCAAAATTCCGCAAGCACCAGAATATTCGTAACCGGAAGACCGCACATTCGACCCGAGATCGCGAAACGTCTAGGTGGAAGAGTGACGAGCCTACCTATAAGTACCGGGAGAGATGATATGATTAGATATCTTCACAGGAGGCTGGAAGAGGACACAACTCCTGATGCGATGGATAGTAGCCTGGAGGCAGAGATTTTGAGGAAAATTCCTGAAAATGTTTCGGAAATGTATGTATCATAGAAACAATAACACTCGGGGCAACTATCATACCTGCGGCATGCACTGACAGATAATTCTAGATTCTTGCTAGTCTCACTGAGCATCGACGCCATCCTACAGGAAACCACAATCCACCGTAGGCGACAAAAGCTCAGGACAATGACCGATGGCTTAGGGTTGGAGGATGCTTATGAGACAACTCTGAGTCGGATAAAGGGACAGGGGGGGGAGAAAGCAAGGCTTGGCATGGCCGCTTTGATGTGGATATCTCACTCGGAGCGGCCCTTGAAATCCGATGAACTGTGCCACGCCCTAGCAGTGGAAATAGGGTCGCCAAATATCAATAACGACAATGTTCCTTCAATAGGTACATTACTGGTCTGTTGTCAAGGACTCGTTGTGGTAGAAAAGGAGGCTTCCACGGTCCGGTTAATCCACTTTACGCTTCAAGAATACCTCCGGGCTCGTTCCGACCTGTTCGGCGCAGCTCACTCGACAATGGCAGAAACCTGCTTAAGTTATCTAAATTCCCAGCAAGTCAAGGCCACTCCGATTCTTCCTTTTCCCGATCTCCAAGAAACCCCATTTCTCGAATATTCTTCTCTGTATTGGGGAGTTCACGCAAAGGGGCACATTTCCGATTGCGCGAAACAGCTAGCGCTCAAATTATTTGACGGCTACCATCGCCATATATCTGCTAGAATCCTCTTGGAGGCACAGGAGATGTATTGGTATGGTATGGATTTCGATGAGCCTTCCCTCTTCAGTGGTCTACATTGCGCATCCTTCTTCGGGATTGTTGAGATTGTAGTTGGTTTGTTAGAGATGGAAGGTTGTGATATCAACCAAATGGACTTTACGGGTAATACACCACTCCATTGGGCTTCTTCGAATGGGCACGAGGGAGTGGTTAAAATTCTACTCGGACGACACTACGTCAACCCCGACAAACCAGATAACCGTGGCCGAACACCACTCTGGGGGGCTGCTTCGGACGGGCAGGAAGGAGTGGTGGGAATGCTACTCGGACGAGACGACGTCAATCCCGACAAATCAGATAACTACGGCGAAACACCACTCTGGAGGGCTGCTTCGAGCGGGCACGAAGGAGTGGTGGGAATGCTACTCGGACGAGACGACGTCGATCCCGACAAACCAGATAACCGTGGCCGAACACCACTTTGGGGGGCTGCTTTGAACGGGCAGGAAGGAGTAGTGAAAATGCTACTCGGACGAGACGACGTCGATCCCGACAAACCAGATAACTGTGGCCGAACACCACTCTGGGGGGCTGCTTCGAGCGGGCACGAAGGAGTGGTGAAAATGCTACTCGGACGAGGCGACGTCAACCGCGACAAACCAAATAACGACGGCCAAACACCCCTCTGTATTGCTGCTTGGAATGGGCAAGAGGCGGTGGTGAAAATACTGCTCGGACGAGACGATGTCAACCCAGACAGATCAGATCGCGAGGGCCGAACACCACTCTTCTTTGCAGCTGCCTGTGGGAGGGAGGGAGTGGTGAAAATACTACTCGGACGACGCGACATCAACCCCGACACACCAACCACCAACGGCCGAACACCACTCTTTCGTGCTGCTGGGAATGGGAAAGAGGCGGTGGTGAAAATACTACTCGGACGGGACGACGTCAACCCTAACAAATTAGATAAGGACGGTAAAACACCACTCGATCAAGCTACTGCGGAAGGGCGCCCGGGAGTGATTGCGCTGCTCCGGCCTCTAAAATCCGCTGCCCCCAGCCTCCCATAAGGGCGAGTAGCCATCGCCTCCTCAATGGCGGATAACTTGTTTGCCATCCCCCCACGGACAGCAACAGCTCCATTCCACGCCTGTCACCGCCATCCCCTCCCCCTCTCACCCTCACCTAGCTTCCTCCCGTGATTCCAGCCCCCCCTGCGCCAATTCCCCTTCCCCGTTCCCTCCTTCAATAAGCCTGTGACAGAACCTCGGCTTAAATATCTCGCTTTTGGCCAATGGAGATAACTACCCAAACTGTGCGCGGATTTTCTTGTACAGCCGGGTCGGGGTTTGTCAATTCCAGTTCATAGTCTAGATTTTGGGTCTTAGTGGGGGGACTTTTGTGTTAAAACGCCAGAGTAGCTCAAAATTTTCATTCTATCTGCTCTCTCTTCCTTACTCTCTAGTTGTATATCCCCTTTGCCGATCTTCTTTTTCTTTCTTTTTTTCCACATTTCCCTCTCCCCGTCCAATCTAATGTGTAGATGCCAGGGTCATTTAAATGTAGATAGAGAAAAGGATATAGAGCCCAAGTTTTTCTGACTACTCGTTAGAAGCGATTGAAAGTCAGACGTTGGTCAAGGCATGGTATGATAGAGATTCTTTTTTCACTAAGGACATAGTTGAATGAAGATCATGCCTATACCCCACTGCCCTCCGTCCGCGAGTTTGAAGTTATTAGACCTATCTTGAAACCCCTCTTCAACCAAGCAGATATCTGATAGCCTTACATTACAAGCTCTATTTATGAGTGAGTCATAGCAAGTATCTGAGCTTGATGACAGAATAAAGCTTGGGACTAGTTCTGTGCGTCGCAGCCTAGACACAGTGATGGGCAGCTCGCATCTACTAGATTATGGAAGGGCGGCACTGCGTGATATGGCCCTAATATAGTGCAGCACTTTCCCGGGCAAGCTCACCAAAAGGTATTCTTGTGATACAAATTTCCTACCCGATAAACCCGCAGCGGGTTCTTAATAGGTGACGGATTTCATTTCCGGGAGCAGTTTACTTGCTATGTGGGGGTGGGGAAATTCATTTCCTTGGAATGGAAACGATTTGCTAGAGGTCGCTTGTGAAATAATGGGCGATCCCGGCACAAGAAAGCATGCCCCGTTCGGTTTGGTTTGCAGAATGAGCCCCCCTTTCTCCCTCTTTGGTAGATTACGGTTATTGCTGACTATTATCTTGTTACCGAACCTTATCAGCTATGAATACATTAGGAATGCGTTGAGGAAGATCAGTGCCCATTTGGCATAATACACCGAATACTAATACTGGCGATAGGGTGACCAACTGCATTTGCTGTTACCCAACCAAGAATTTTGGAAGCCTCTCAAATAGCCACAACACTTGAAATGCGGGAAGAGATGAAGGTCTTTGAGGATTAGATTACACTTATTGATAGGTAGGTTGCACAGTTCGTAAATAGGGTGAGTCCTAACTAGGGGGAATGGAAAATAAAAGAGGACAAGATATGGAATAATAACGCCTTGAACGACAAAGAAAGGAAGTATCTAGTTGTTAGACGGGATAACGTTCCTAGAGAGCCACTCACATATTCCATCCTGATAGGAAAATCAGGTCAGCAGATCCACGCTTGGTCATGTACTTCTCTAGTTGCCCAATGACTCAGCCCGCTAGCCTCTAGCATAAGTGTTGTCTCTGGTTTAAGGTACGTTACTGTACTGTCCCTCACCATACCGTACAGTGCGCCATGCAAACCTACTGCATGAGTGTAGTGAAACCCTAATGTGAATATCGACGAGTAAGAGAAAAATGGTAGATTTGAAAAGATTGCTTGCTTGCTTGGATAGTACCTAAAACATGTCTCTATATAATCCAATAACCCCTTCTTTGGTT
>Ga0307513_10006950_pt1 | contig 14719 bp, 13 predicted proteins | sample 15_EM_MG_FD_202174 | JGI IMG/M metagenome (GOLD analysis project Ga0307513, IMG submission 202174) | Populus trichocarpa ectomycorrhiza microbial communities from riparian zone in the Pacific Northwest, United States - 15_EM | ecosystem: Host-associated > Plants > Roots > Unclassified | place... | reverse complement strand
TTGGATTTTTGTCTAAGAGTGGAAGCTCTTCACGACGAAGAGATTGGCCGTAGAGTCGTTCCTTTGAGTGGTAATCAGCAAATCCAGCTGTCCTCGTGAGGGTGGTGACTTGGTCTCCCTCTTACATTGCGGGCGTTAACCATGGAATCGGTGGCTCGTTCACTCTCCGCACTCAATATGGGGACTAAAGGTCATTTAAGTGGCCAAAAATTGAACACGGGTGGAAATATGTACCTACGTTGCGTTCAAGAAGAAAGTGGATGCGATCTCTGGACAAACTAAAAGAGCGGCGTCCTCGAGAGTGTAAGGGGAACTTCTTCTTCCCAAGAACCACGGTCTGCGAGAACGACTCGGTCTCGTAGAGTATTGTCCAGCTCGTTCAGGATAGGAACATATGGCTGGATGGAGAAGTAAGGTGCTTTTACAACAATCAGTCTCTCTTTGAAAAACCAAGGCGCCGTTCATCGGCAGGAAAGAGTAGGTGGATAGCATCAATAAGCGTGATGCATGGAAAGATCTCAGGCCTCTGTGTATCCAGACGGAATATGTTGATATGATCCGCACAAGCTACGTGAGTAAGACCACGTTCTCATTCCGGAGGAATTCGACCCCAACTCTTCGGATCACCAGGTGTAGGTGAGTGGGTTGCGTGTTATTGAAGATCTTCCCAATCAGGACGTTCTCGGCAATCGGAGCAAGTACCCAACCATTTCGCTCCAAGTCGTCCCGACCGCTTCCACGCAGTGGGACGGTCATTGTGTAAAGAGGTACCTATTGTAAGGAGATTTTGAGTGTGTAGCGGAACAGAAGCGGTAGAAGCCTGCGACTAGGATGCACTTGATTCCTCCTACAAAGTTGCCCATCTGGTGAGTAAGCTCAGTAGAAGTCCGTACTCAATCAAAGTCTCCTCTAAGGACAGCCTCCGGATTCCCAAAGGTTTGCAAAGAACAACTTTAAGAATAACACGGTTGGGACCAAGAGTCAGAGCAACCACGTGGCCACAGCTTTAACTCACTCTTCCGTTCCCCACTTCGAAACGCCATCTTTCTCAAAGCCCTCGACATGGGTGCCTGCTTTTCTTTGCCAGGAGACGACTATCCAGTACGCAGTTCAGCAGCCCAACCGACCCATGTACAACCTTATCCCACTACAAGTCCCATGGTCCCGCCGCCATCGACCACTACTTCGGCGACAACGGTAGATGTGGCCCAGTACAGGACGAAACCCGGTTGGAACGACCCACCCGCCAGTTTATTTGACGGGAAGCAGCGGAAAGATTGATGTGAGGGTGCGGATATTGGTCGACGGGGAGCGTTGTCATAATTAACGGTATGTAGAGTATTTTACCTGCAACTCTGATGGGTTCTAAATGTTCTCGTGTTGCAAATCAGTAGAATTGCCGATTATGGAACTTTAAACGGGTCAAGGACCGTTTTGGATAGCCATGTATTAAACTATTTCTGAAGGGGGATGATTAGAAACGAGGCCCGGCCGCCTGCATCCTCATCCCTGTTATCTCTTAACTACACGAGTAAACACCCTCTGAGAGTTCCATGAGATCTATCTCGGCACACTCGGAGCTCTACATGGTGGATGGAATGCCTCGAACGCATTTTCTCCTAGTTGTCAAGCGGCTCGAAGACGAATGGTGAGGGATTGGATAGCCAGACCTCAGGGTGACATATCCCGGTATTCAAAGAAGCGATCCATAGGTTTCGGGCAATTTGGACCGTGTCTTCCAGATGGCCCGATTCTCACACCTGGCCATAGACGACCATTGGTTGATCAGAAGCATCACAGCTCAGCCCGTCCCAGTTTCCGTTGCTATTGAAACGTCACTGCACCGCCCAGGGCAAGGTGAAGAGTAGGCGGGCCTGCAGGGTTGTCGCGACCGCGTATTGGACTGATGGAAGACTTTGGCGCGAAGCATCGAAGCCTATGTCGCCATGTCCGTCTCTTCAATCGGTGGGTTCAACCAAATGGAAGCGCGGGTGAAGATAAGTTTATGGTCATATTCGATTATTCTCAGTACCCGTTACTGCCAATGCGATAGGCTGTCACTGTACGCAGTGCGACCCGTTGTCCTAGTACTCTTCGCTTAATTGGTAGGTGGAATGCACACGGTGGGTAATCAGTATATAGTCTACATGCCTCCTTCATTTCAATCCTGTGAGAGCTCCATTGCTTCCTCTTTAATGAAGCCTTCAATTAACTCTGTTATGTCACGATGGACGATGTGCGGCAACTGCCGAGATCCTCGTTGCCCCGAATGTCATTCACAGCATCTGATGAGACTTTGAGAACCATAGTGGTGGTAATGCTTAAGAATTCTGCTGCTGACCCCGAGCACATTTGCACGATCTGCACGTTGGGTGTCGGTAAGTAAATCCCCAGTTGTAGATATATGATGTGCTCTCCTGAAGCCTCTACTTCTAGGAAACGACGTGTAAATATACGCAGACGCGTCGAGCTTTACTGCCTTCGGTTCTGCGCATTTATTGTCCTCCCACCTCATTCCTGGTGGGTGATTCAATCCTGTACTGTCTTTTCTCTAATATTGGACTGCGTCTCTCACTGGCCTTCCGTCATAACCCGTTACCTTCGACCACTCGCATTTCCAGGCCCCTAAGCCCAGGTTCCCCGCATCCTGAATCCCCGAAAACAAATATTTCACGAACTGAGTTGGATAGTTCATCCTCGGCGATCGTTATCAGTGGGTCCTCAACGTCCTCAACGGGGGCAAATTCCAGGTATCTATACACTCTTGGTCTTACAAGACACGAGCAACCTCATTTGTTCACCAGTCATTCATTCACCTGATTGGTTGTCTACGGAAACTGCACGCGCACATTGTATCCGGGCTGTCCCATCTTCGGTCACGTCCTTGTCCAACGTTGCCGAGCCCAACGGGAGGCTCACGGTCACGGACCCCAGGGAGTGCGTCAGCGCAGTCGGGTTTCGTCCCCATCTTCGAATTTCCCTGAAACCCGAACGGTGGTTTACAAAGGGCAATCTTGAAAGTTGCTTGCTTCCAAGAGTAGCGCGCTCTCGCCCCGAGGACCCGGAGCTCCCGAGGGTTCACGCGATTGGCAGTTGTTGTGTGCGCCGTCACCATCAGCGGGCCGGGCTTGACCAAACACCAGGAGAGTTGCACCTGTCTTTTGTTTCTGGAACGACGACGACGAGGATTGCTACGAATATTCTGATAAATTAATTCTTCTTTGCCAGCTGGCAAGCATCAATATGCCGACTAGCCAGATTCCCGTTCCAACTGCGACCGCAAGTAGGCTTCGACCTCGGCCCTCGATCCCTGCACTCAAATTCCCCAGAAGTGACTCTGTTGACGATGCCAAAGAGCGTGGTTCCTATTTTGACAAGTATCCCAAGCGAGCTGAGCAGTTCATCACTTCCGCCCCTCCCTCATCAAACTCGTCGGCGCGGCCGATGGCTTCCCCCCGCCGTGTCCGGAGCGGGACAACGCCAAAGGCACGCGAAAAGTCCAAGGACAGGTCTGCGAACACGGAACCATTTCCATCAGCGTGAGTTGTAGCCCGGAAATGTCTCACCATGTCTCGCTAACTCAGCCTCCCCCAGTGCCCGCTCCAGCACTACAAAGTCCCGGACACGGGTCAAGGAGAGCCTAGAATCAAGTGTGGACACTCACGAGTCTTATGCGTGGCCCTCTAAGCCCACCAGCAGTTCATCCGAAAATCATTCGACTAACACCGGCCACTCGCGACGCACTCGGTACAAATCCTCATCTCCTAGTCGTGCAAGTTCATACACAAATACCTTGCCCGAGCTACGCTACTCAGCGTCCACGATAGACCCTTCTTCATTCTCTCCGCCGCATACTCCTGTCGGACAGCTTACTTCATTTCCAAACGACAACGTCGGCATATCTGCACCAATTGGTGTTGAGACGATGGATGCACTCGTTGCCGGTATGAACGGCGACTTCGGTGACCACTCGTCTTCCGGCGAGCAGGACTTCCTCGGTTCCATGCTGCGAACACGCAGAGGCCGTGCCACATCTATAGGAAAGCGGTTTGCCAATCCGCTCTACCAACCTCCACTCCCTACTCCCCCCTCTGGTGTCAAAATTGGCATCCCTCCCTCGCCACCCTCCTCGACCAGTGACCACGAATCAGCCCCGCAGCGGCCCTCGCGCGGCACCAGACCACGAACGCGAACTAGCAGCTCAACCACCTCATCCCGTCCGCTGACCTCACGCACCCCAACCGCACCCCGACCTCCCTCTTGTCGCACTATCACAGAGAAGACCTTACGCAAGGGCCATTCCTACACCCAACTGCGCACTGAAGCATCTGAATGCGTACCTGAACAAGATATGTCCCCTACGAATCCATCCATTGGTCAGGTTCTGCAAAGGATGGTCCCCCGCCCACGCACTGCACCGAAAGCGCAATCCGCCGCCCCCTCCATAGATGAAATCATCCGCCAACACAGCGCGGGTTTGAAGCAGCCCGCCTCCCAGCGACCGCTCACCGTCTCGCTGGAGGAGTCTGAAGATACAGCGACATCGCGGTCTAGTATCGATTCGATAGCGTTAGAAGCAGCAGAGGCTCTGAAAACCTCCCCGGCGACCCCAGGCACGGTCAGATCCCTCCATCACGCTAAATCATTCCCCAACCGACCACCCGGTGTTGACAGCATTGCACCTGACTCTCGGCCGCCCTCTTGGGTAGGAAGCATCTCCGTCTACAGTTCCCCTGTCTACAGCTCCCCTCAACGTTATGGGCCTCCAAGTGACTCGGGGCACGATGGATGCCTTGAGCCCAAGGGTCTATACGCCACCTCAGTGTACTCCTTTTCATCCGCTGCCGATACGACTCTGACAAGTAACGCTCCCTTCGGTACTGCACAGCCACATGACTGTGCGACTGCCGTTGCTCAGTATTTGCGCTCACCCCGCCTCACACGATTAATCACCTTGAGACGACCACCCCACAGGGGCTTGACGGTCTCCCTTGCGGATGTAGGTTCACCGACTGGCCTTCCAGTCGTCGTCTTCCTGGGACTGGGATGCGTACGCTACCTCATTGCACTGTATGATGAGATGGCGGAAGCACTGGGCCTGCGGCTCATTGCAATAGACCGATGGGGCATGGGTCGTACGGGTGATGTGGATACTGAGAAGAGGGGCATGCAAGCTTGGGCCGCTATCTGCGAAGAGGTACTGGATATCATGGGCATTGGTGAGGTTGGTGTGATGGCTCATTCGGCCGGAGCGCCTTACAGTCTTGCTTTTGCGCTTCGAGTTGGCACAAGAGTAAGAGGTGCGGTGCATTTGCTTGCACCTTGGGCGGGAGGTGGTATCGAGGCAGGTGCGTACGATGGCTGTTATGTCATTTGCAAATCCACTCATCAATCCTTATCTTCTAGCCGGATACAAATGGCTCAAGTATGTGCCCAATTCATTCATCAAGGCCGCGCAGAACGCAGAATGGAAAGTCCAAGGATGGAAACTTGGAAAACCTCCGACAATCGTTTATGAAGGCATTGGCAATGACCCCAAAGCGTCTGCTAAATCGATCGCTGCATCCCCCACCGCACAACAAGTGGACACCAACAAGCTTACACGTGCCTTCTCCAGCCCCTCCTCCAACACTGTCAACCACCTCGACCTCCCATCTGGTCGTGCATCTAGTACCGGGCGGCTGAGCTTCCAATTCAGCGACTATGACGACCTGGCAGACTTTAACGGGCGTTTTGGGAGTACGACCACACTTGCGAAGATTGCAACCGAATCGGTTCCCCCTGTCCCCCCTGTCCCCGCTATGTTCCAGAGTGCCAACGCGAAACGCAAAATGCCCAAGAACCTCTTCGGGATCCTCAAAGGCCCTTCACCGTCTAGTAGTGCAGGGAATACGCCTGTCATCAGTGTGAAGAGCCCCAGGCTTAAAGCTCTAAAAAGCATGGGCAATCTGAAAAGTGGAAGGAAAGACAATTGCAAGCCAACTGTCTCCGTCGTGGGTACAACTGCCGCTGGCACATTTGATGTCGGCGAGGGAATAAAGTTGCGAGGCCTTGGAAAACCGGAGACCGATCCGATCGAGGAGTGGGGGAGGAAAGTCGCTCTGGCAGTGGAAAATCAGCCTGATACGCCACCTGCCACTTCAAGCACATTCCCAGCAAGGAAGCGGTCGCTCTCCTTCACCAGCGCCAAAGCACCAAGCTTACATGGACTTGGACTGGGGCCGGTAACCAATGGAGGGTTGCAAGCGCCATCCTTTTCTCAGCGATCGCACCCGTCTCCTGGGTCTACTTCCTCTGGTAAGGACGCAACTCCCTCTCCACCCACGTCCATTTACTCGGCCCAAACCCCAACTAAGCCCTTCGCTACTACCCTTGCCCCGACGTCAAATATCGCTACTGCGCTCCTGCGGGCTTCTCACAAGGAAGCCCAAAAAGGTATCTCGAATGACTTGCTCTCCATCCTTGAACGGGACAACCGACCTTGGGGATTCTCGTATGCCGACGTCAAACACCCTGTCAAGTTGTGGTACGGCAGTAGGGATGAAAAGATTCCGGAGACGGGGATACGGTGGATGGAACGGGTAATGATCTCTTGTGAGGTCAAGATCTGCGCCGGCAAAGATCACGGACTTATGGTGTGTGCGGATGTCGTCGTTGAGGTGTTGGAGAGCCTGCAGTCGCAATTACGAGAAGGTCCGTTTTTCTTTTCTCAGATTTGGACCAACGAAGATGATGACCTCTCGTGTAGATGAACGACGGCGGAAGAGGGAGGAACGTGAGAAGCAAAGGGAGGAAGAACGAAGACGGCAAGAAGTAGAGCAGCGACGAACGGCTGCTCGGTCCGGTCATTACTCAAATAACCCATCGCGGCGGGAGCGATGAGAAACGCGTCCCAGAGTTCACCACAGTCGCAAACTCATCCTAACCTCGTCATCTGGGGTCCCGTCAAGCTCTCCTGATTTGGATGACCCAAATCGTCTATTCTTGGCTACTTATTCTGTCATTGGTCCTCGCATGCGCACTCAGGAATTCTTTAACATTCACAACTTCTCTGCTCGCACTCGGAACTTTACTGTGTCCATATTTGTACCATTATCATTCAACTCGCCCTCTGGTCCCGGACACTCTCCACACAGTGTTTCCCTCGTTGGCTCATGGTCTGAATGTGCATTTCATGCTCCTCGCTCACGTGGTTGTGTTGGAAAGAGAACCCATCGTTCGCAATGACGTCTCGATCGCTCGCCTGCCAGCCAGTTGCCTCCCATTTTCTTCTATCATGGTACCATAGTTTAGTTTGTTGTATATTTGTTTCTTACCTCCTTGTCGCATGTGCTTGCGGCATTTGTTAATGGCAGTGACCCACCCGGAGGATCTCTCGCTTGGAGGTATGCTTGAGTGCAGGCTGTCTTGGAACGTAACACGAATGACGAGGGCTCAATTATTTTAACATACATTAGCATGCTGTACGACTGCTCACGCCTCCCAAGATATGTTCCCAACCTGGTTGAAATGTATCTGGATCGGATGAACAAGGGGACAGATCGAAGCTCCAGAGACTATTCTTGTTTATGCTACTATACAAAATGGGAACGGTTGCCCGAGCGACTTTCCTGGTGGAATTCTTGAGAAGGTGATTGTGAAGAGTACGGGTAGGCAGGGAGAGGGCTTAGTTCTAGAGTGGAGCTATTTACAGTTGGAGTATAGCTTGGATGGGGTATTCGGTGCATCGACTGGTGATGAACACCCAGCATGCCAATTGGGGAAGGCGCGTTTGGATCAAATCGACAAGTTGGGTGGTAGAGGGCATCACGACGGCCGTTTCGTATGTGTTGAATAGCTGACCAGGAGATAATAAAGCAAAGATCAAGGACTATTGGAGGAAAATAAGCCGTTGATCATATCAGAACTAAGATAGATAGATAGACGCACGAATTGCAGTCTGTATCACCATACAGGCTATCATAGCCCATATTTCTCCGTTCACGATCCCAACGTGCATCGGAAATTCCGACTTCGTGAGCCAGTCGAGTGCTCGAGGCAAGATGGAGACGGTGAAGGCCATTGTGCCTACGTGCATCGCAAGTACAAGTAGGAAGTAGCACACTTCGCCTCTTGGTTTGGAAATGAATGTAAGGGGATACCAAACATCTAGAATCCAGCTGGGAAAATATAATGAGGGGAAGTCCGAGAATACCCTCGAGGTACTACTCACGAGAGCATAATAGCTGCGCTTGTGATGCATAGCTCAACGATAGGAAGACGAGTCCATGCCACCACGGTCTTAGGCGTCGCAATGACGAATATGTGTACTGGGGTTGCAGGGGGTGGAGGTTTGAGATCAGCGAAGTGATCTGGAACCTTTGGGGTCCTCTGGCAGACATCGATCGCGAGGCCGAGCGCCGGAATAGCAAAGAAGAGAAAAAGGGCTATGGAATTGACTGTTAGGAGCGACCATAACAGAGCCGTAGGAAGCCTTGGGACTAATGGGTCGTTTTGGATTGAAAGCTCACCGAAACATATCCAGCGCGGTTTCGTCAAGGCAGAATACTTTCGAGGAAAGTTGTAAGGGGCGATATAACTAGCATTTGAAGGCGTAGGGCACAGGGAGGGCGCACTGTTGGCAGCGGTGGGGTGCGCAGTAGCCATTATGGATTCGGGAGAACAATCTGCCGCGGTCCCAGCACTTGGGGAAGAAGAGGAGGACCCAAACGAGTAGCCGTACAAGGAAATAAGCTCTCCTGTTAGAAACAAACGAGTGTGGAGGAGGACAAGACAGATTTAGATACATCAATTCAGTTGCCTCTGACCCGGACAGACCCGACGCGCGGGTGGAGAAAATCAAGTATGGCAAAAGGATTGAGAAAGGCTTTGTTGCAACATCAAGTTAGTACTTACAAGCACAATCGGGCAAAAGCGTTGCAAGCAGCGAAACAACAGCAAGCGAAACAGAAAGCAGCAAGCTACAAACCGCGGAACAAAAGGACTCCGAAGGGGCATAGCAGATATGTAGTACCTTTCAACCAAGATGATTCAATCCTATTGTTGGGGGAAGGTACGGTGTCCACTCACTAGCGACAAAACCAGACTCACGACTTAAGTTGGAAAACAGGAGACTTCTCTTTCGCTCAATCTCTGATTAGTGTACACGATTTGCCCCCGAGCAACATAACCGCGACTTCTTTCGATTCTGAGCCAGAATGCTACGCCAAATACGAATGGTCGAAGGCGACCATCCACAACTTACGGCAGAAGGGTGTAACGACTCTATTCGGAGTAAATGCAACCAAGTTAGGAGCTATTAAGAAGCTTCGTGGCAAGAACTGGACCAAAATAGTCTGGAACTTTCCTCATGCCGGTATGGCTACGCGGGTTGGACTGAGTTCGACGACTCTAATCCTCACACGATGTAGGAAAAGGAATTACGGACCAGGATCGGAACATCCTTAGTAATCAAGAACTGCTTCTCGGCTTCTTCAAATCCGCAGCGCCCTTCCTGAAACATGGTCCTTCCAATGCCACCGTCAATCGGAAAAAAACAAACCCCGATCATGAAGGTGAGGATGTCGAGGAGATAACGGTCCCTGAGGACGATATGGACGGCGTTTCGGGGGATGAGAACGCTGATGCCCATGTCACGCGGGCTGCATCGCACCCGACGCGAGGGACCATTCTTGTCACTTTGAGAGATAAGCACCCATACACATTGTGGTGAGTCCTGTCAGTTTTGTAGCTATGCCGTCCTTCACGAAGATTTCGACTAGGGACATGCCGCGACTTGCAAAGAAACCACCTAACCCAAATAATCCAGCCTACACACAGGTACAAAGCATCTATATGACCATTGGATTGACTCAAGGCAGCTCATGCTCTGTTCAGGTTCACTCGTTCGCTTTTGACTTCTCAGCATACCAGGGTTACGTGCACCGTCGTACCGCCGGACATCGAGGGGATCGCGAAATACCTGTTGTGAAAGGCGACGCGGAAACCTCTGGAGCTAGGACTTGGGTATTCGAGTTGAGGGAAGAGCACTGACCGTCTTTCTCGAACGCAGTGTCTTGCTCGATAGCCCAAACATGCCAAATGATTGGAGGATCTTACCGTGGTGATGCCTTCAGAGCTAGTTAAGACCCAGCGAAGCTGGTCGTTAATATCACTATTAAAAACGAGATTTTGGAAATAAAAAGGAGAAGACCAAAAAAACTCTAGAAACCTGTAGTCAAGCCAAATGGATAACTAGTGCTTGGTCAGCCAAACTCCTATGGGAGTCAGGCCACTCCACACCATCCCCCACTTCACCCTCAGCTGGCCACTTTCTCCCTATGCACCGCCTTAAGCAGGCGTTTTCTGACCTTCCAACCTGCTTCTGTAAACGGGTTCACCGTACCAGGATCAACACATTTCACGTTCACGCCCGACTCGGATCTCGTAACGGAGTGGGTTACCCTATAAGACGAATCACCAGTCAATACCCACCCCTCCAACTGGTGTGCGTATCTACGCTTCTCTTGATGGGTATATTGTCGTTGTCGTCGTCAGTGAAGGACTCGGAAGTAGGCGAGTCTCGAAGGAAGATATCCGTATTGGGCCGGGGTTGGGGAATCGGAGCAGAGATCTTCGGCTTGGTCGTGTCTGACAGGAGAGAGTTGGAACTTGCTTTCTTTGAGAGTTCCTTGTCCTTGTTCTTGAAGTCCCCTTGGGCTGCGGCCGCCAGCCTATCACTCGTCTTGATATAGTGAAAACCCGAAGAGCTTCCACTCGATTCTTCCCTCCTACTCGCTGCAGCCAGCACCGCGGGGTGTGGTTTGTCTTGTGGCAGAGATGACGCAGAGGTGATGGGCCGGATGGTGTGTACAATCTGGCTACCACTACTCCACCGAGGCTCCGAGAGTGCTGGAGTACCCAGTTTATCGTTATCAAGTCGCGTAGTTTGACCGTCATTGCGGTTATCTGGTTCTGATTTTTTCAGCGACTCGGGAACCTTCAACACCAGAGCTCTAGCTATAGGGTCTATGCTTGCTCCGAGTCTGGATCGGAGCTTCGGTTCGACGTTGCCACTCGCAGAGTTTACACTGTTGACCGAGGCACTGGAGGTAGCAATGACCGGACCCCTCATCCTTCCCTGATGCGCAACAAAACTCCCCTTCTCTGATGTAACAAGACCCGTGAACTTGGCGTCGTACATAGACATAGAGGTTGTAGCATTAATGTGGCGATTGTCCGTCATCAGCGCACTGGTGGCATCAAAAGAGCTTCGAGCACCTGGGAATGGGGTGTGTTGTTTAAGAACCGGTTGGCGTCTGTAGCGGCACCAGAAGGCGAAGATGGACGCGAGGACAAGGACTCCGCCGATGGTGCCAAAGGTTGCGCCTACGGCGGTGGGATTCGTGAAGAACGAGTCCCCGGGAGCGGGAGATAACTGAGCAGGTTTACTCTGGGTGGAGGGTGAGGATGAGGAGCTGGTTGAGGTCACCCACCAAGCGGACGACGCCAGAAAATGTGTGGGGACCGAGGCAGCAGAAACCGAGGGCATTAAAGTCGCCGTCTGTGGTTCACTCATCCCTGATTGGGTCGCTTGTAATTGAGTCGTTTGTAATTGAGTCGTCTGTAATTGAGTCGTCTGTAATTGAGTCGTCTGTGATTGGGTCGTCTGTGATTGAGTTGGACACTCTGCTTCATTCAAATCGTCAATCGTGGCGAAGACGCGGAAGGCAAAGCGTACTTGGCGTATTGAATAGAATTACCACAGTCACTAGTGTATATAACGGGTTGCCATACCACCGAAATCGTCGTGGCTGGTGAAGTTGCCCAAGGTGGCGCAGGGGTTATAGAGGGGGTCCATGTGGCTGCAGCCTTCTCAGGGGGTGGTATAGGGGTATTCTGGTCTCTGAATCTGAAGGCATAGAACCATCAATTTGACAATACCTAGGGGAGGTCTTCGACTTACAGAGGGTGGCGTATTGTAAACTCCGCTTGACGTGCAAGTACTGCAAGAATCTTGTCGTCTCTCTCCCTCTTCTTCGGTAGTGCCGCAGCGGATCGGACAAAAAAGTTAAGGAACGTAGTGAAAAGATGAAAGTTAATAAGTCGAATAAGAGAATTAGTCTCCATCAAGGATAATAGTCGAAAGGTGTTAAGCTTTTAAGGAAATGATGAGCGTTTTCTCTTCAGTACTCCCAGTGGGTGTGGAGCTACCTTGGAGGACAGAATTGAGGAGCTCCGCTCGACTCAAACGCTGAAGGATTGGGTCCCACCGACGTAAGAGCGGGGTCTGTTTCCAGACGAAAATACAAGGTAGGGGGCGTGAATGGTCAAGGAGCGAGGATCAACTCTTGTGGCTAGTAATGGTACCAATGACGGCGAGGGGCGTGTGGTCCAGTGGGTGAAGGCGGATCGAGGAATTGCTAACTCGAGTAGTTTGAAACTAGGCAATGCTTATATACATCTGTTGTGGGATCAAGAAAGATTGATCGAGGCAAGGTGAGAGTGGGCGGTGCTGGAGATGGCCACCCACCTTTGTTCCACAAAGTTCGCAGGTCCTTCAAAAAGGGTTCGGACTGATGAACCCTGACGCTGGGCCGAAACCTGATCCACAATTTTATTTTTTGAATCGGTTCAAGAAGGTTAGCATGGCTTGTATATACTAATCGATGGTACTCGGGCCAGTCTATATGACAAAGCGTCATCTCTCTTAGTTGTACACTGAATGTTTGTCATTCGAATATTTCAAATCCTAGATCGTATGATGTTCTGGAGAGCGATACCCCTGACGAGCCACATATTCGATTGGGGCCTAGGGCTCCTGGTGGGTGGAATACATCTTGCGGCATTTTAAAATAGGCGCATGGTCCACTCGTATTTTAGTACCTTTCAAGTTTCCAGACGCTGAAAGCTGTAAAGTGCTGAGTGATTAGTGGACTATCATGTGCGGCAGAAGTCTAGATGAACGACGAATCCAGTTACTCTTGTTTTAGGAATCACGATTCGTTTTCCGTGTCACTGTGTATGATTTCATGGTGGGACCGGAAGTCTGGTTGTATTCGATTCACATAGTACTTATAACATGCTATTACATATATATAGTAGCTGCTTTAGATACAAGTATTACAACAATGGGCTTCGTACGGCTACTACTGTATTTCTCGCCTTGAATTCCAAAGATCATGACGCTCATGGGCAGTAGGTGATCTCAATCTTCGCTCCATTCGCATCGCGCTCGTATTTCTCATCATCACCGCTGCCATTTCGCCCGTTTTCTCACGCGCATCTCGCCTCGTATAAACGTACGGTCGTAGCCGCTGAGGTCTCGACAACCGGATCCACCCTTACTATCGCCGTTCCTCTTAATCATCAGGAAATGCTTGCCATCAGGTCGCTGGGCGGGTGCACAAGGTCTTCAGGTTGAATCAAGGAAGTCCCAGCCGGGACAGGCACGGAAGGTGTCTGTCAAGGGCGCAGATCAAATTCCCGTTGTGCAGGAGAGCGTCAGAAGTCGGGTATGAGACGCATTGCTGCTAGTGCAGTCACAACTGGAGGTCGTGAACAGCGTAGGGACATGCACAATAAGCTGTACTTCGACCCAGTTGCGCAGCGGAACCCACGGAGGTCGCGGAGGTACCGTACAGGAGGTCCTCTACGATTCCAATTCGGCAGGAGCGGTTCGATTTTGACCGGGACAACATTCTCAAGCTCCAGGAGGTCATTGGCACTCGCGAGGACTGCAGCAGCTGACGCCACTCATGTGGAAGTCACCAGGGATGGCGAAGGTATTTGTATTCTACCACCAACCGTACAGGTTTGACATTGGTATCAATGCTCAAATTTATTCGGGATTTACTATACACGCCGATTGCAAGAGATTCCACTCCACGACAGTTTCCCAAGTTAAAAGGCCGTCGCTCGCGCATGGGTATGGAAGCTGCAGGAATAGCAGCCAGTTGGCAGTCGAATACCTTGTGGGTGGCCACGGTGTCACTGTTGGCATGCAGTTGCTGGCACGATGTTAACAAGGAGGCCGCGCTCAGACACTCAAAGCGAGTCTTCCTCACAAACCCAGGCAATATTTGAATGCCCGTTTTGGTTCTGAAATAGGTGGCAAGTTAGTACTCGTCGTCGAAGAGGGTGACATGTTTCAGCAACAAGGTCCAATGGCCTGGAGAGCATTAATCTCTCGAGGGAGGGCGGGCCATGATTATATTCCAGTGTGAATATAAAGAAGACGAAAGGTAATCAACTTGACCCATGCAAATGGGAAGAGGCGAAAGACATTGCGATTCGCTCACCTTTTCCTAATCTGGACAGGGAGGTATAAGGCCAACGAAGCGATTCTAGTTTTTCTTGTTTCGTCAAGCGTAGCTCGCTCTCACTGCAAATGGGAGTCAGAACTAGCCATGCAGTACTTTCTTAGGCGAACGCTACTTGCTGTAATCTTGTTCGAGAACACCCAAGGGATAGAGCTTGAAAATGAGCGAAAGGTAATTCCTATTGAGAGGTCAAACAAGCCTCCGAAGTAATGGCCCTGAATATGCCAGTCAAAGTCAGGCCCAGATCGAACTTAATCATTATATTTGCTGTGCACTTCATGACGCGATGGACTATCTTTATAGCCACTGGAACTGGAAATGTGGAGTTATTGGTATCAGCTTTGCATCAATTCCTTCCGAAGGAGGAGAGTTAGACACGCTTGCATACTTTCATGGAACGGTGTTTAATTCATTCTAGG
>Ga0307513_10006949_pt1 | contig 14720 bp, 3 predicted proteins | sample 15_EM_MG_FD_202174 | JGI IMG/M metagenome (GOLD analysis project Ga0307513, IMG submission 202174) | Populus trichocarpa ectomycorrhiza microbial communities from riparian zone in the Pacific Northwest, United States - 15_EM | ecosystem: Host-associated > Plants > Roots > Unclassified | place... | reverse complement strand
AACATGCAAATAATCATTACCAAGATAGGGTGCAGAATCGGTCAGAGTTCCAAGATCAGGTGTGACGTGTTGATTTGCGCCGGTGTCGGGGAACCAAGTCGCAGTAGAGATATTCCCAACAGCAAGATGAGCAGAGGGCTGCGGAGAGCTGCTATGAAACTGGGAACAATGGGGAGTTGTGTGCCCAAAACAAGAGCACAATTGGCAGCGTACATGCTGCTGTCCAGCACTGGAATTGCGCCTGGTTTGCTGCCAATGTTTTGGCCGCCAATCTGCAACAGAGTGGCCCATGTTCTGGGGAGTGGAACGGTTGTTGTGGGGACGCCAATTACCTCTAGAGTGACCCCTGTTGCGGCTGAAGTTGGGGTTGTGATGAGACATAGCATGGTGTGCAGAAAACTGTGGTGTTGGCAGTAGAGGTGGCTGCTGCGGCTAAAAAGAAGAAGACAACAGAGAGGGAGCGGCAGCCATGGAATGGAAAGAGTTCTTGTGCAGAAATTCATGGGTAAGAAGGTGGCTGTGAAGATCAGCATAGGATAGCGGTTCTGCTTTGGTTATGAGACTCGTTACCAAGTCTTTGAACTCACCACGAAGGCCACGAAACACATAAAGATTGAAATCTTCAAGAGACATGGGGCGACCAGCAGCAGTCAATTCGTCAAATAACGATTTGGCTTGCTGCATGTATAGACTAACCGATGAGTCACCTTGCCAAAGGTCTTGAAAGGAGCCATGAGGTTGCATGATGCGAGAATTAGACGGAGAGGCAAGTGCTTTCTCAAGAGTGCGCCAAACACAATGCGAAGTAGAACAATCTACCACGAGATGCAACACATCCACGGAGAGAGAGGAGAGCAAAGCACTCAAATAAGTTGATCATGTTGCTTCCAACGAAGAAAAGAAGGGCTGATGATAGAGGAAGAACCAGCAGAGCTGTCAAAAATATGAGATGGAGGACACGGAACTGAGCCGTCAACAAAGTGAAAAACACCTTAACCAAGGAGATATGACTTTATCTGCATTAGCCAATAGAGATAATTTGTGTTCGTAAGTTTTAGCGAAACAACTTGGTGAGTGTTCGCTAAAGGAACAATAGTTGTAGCGTGGGTTCCCATGAGAGGTAAAGGAACGGCAGGGACTTGGGAGGAAGAGTCAGAGACAAGCTCTGCAAATGGAGGCTGCTGTGGGAAAGAAAAGGCACCAGCGGCAACAGCTTGGGGATGGCTAGCCGGCTGTGCTGCACCACCTGTGGAGAGGGAGAAGTCGGCGGCAGCTGTAGAATCCATGTAGAGAAAGTAAAGAGAGGGCCGACTGCAAAGGGAGGAAGGGAGAAAAGAGTTCTAACGGCAGAGAGCTCTGATATCAAGTTGAGAATAATTGGGAGGCTTAACATAATGGTTAGCCAACCCTTTCTATATATATATGTAGGGCAATATACAATAGTAATGGTGGAGGTTACCACACAAGAGTATGTCTACAATATTTCCTATATACAATATTTCATATATAAGTACATTCTATAATACCAATATTGATGGTCATTGGAGGCTTACTTGGTCATTGACTTCAAGATCCGTGAGAATTAGTCAAGGTGCGCGCAAGTTGGCCTGGATACCCCCAGTAAATAAATAAATAAATAAAAATGTTGTATTTTTGTTGCCGGAAAATTGTCGACCAATAACTTTTAATCTTTTTCCAAGTTTTCTAGGTGACTTTTTTCTTTCATCTCAAAATCATGGATCAAAAGTGAATAAAATAAAATTTTGAATCATAACTAAAAATAAAAAAATAAAACATGCAAAAAGTCTAGGGATCAAGATTTTAAAAATCACGCCTATGCTACTTTCTAGTTTTAAATATTCAAAACAAGGCTCCATTATCATATATTCATAGAGACATACCAATGTAGCTTTTGATGTTTACCGGTTTGGGTATGTCCATATGCTTTTAAATATTTTTTAAAATTTATATTTGTTCTAAAAAAATATTAAATTAATAATTTTTTAGTTGTTTTTAATGATTTTGATGTATTGATATTAAAAATAAAATCTAAAAAAATTATTTTTAAAATTACTTTTAAAAAATACTCTATATAACAGTATTAAACACATGATAACCTGGTCCAAAAGCTTTCGACCGAGCATAAAATGGTTTTCAACCCAATCATAATTTTTCCTCATTATAAATATAAAATAAAGTTTAAGTGAAGTAGTGTCCAATCTTAAATGGTTCGAGCATTATTGTTAGAACGTGACAGTGTCCCAGCATTAGTAGTGTAGCACGTGCCTGGTCTTAAGCTTATGTGATCCAAAAACAAGGCAATTGGTGTTTGATGAAATTAGCTGTCACTAAAAATAAAATAAAATAAAATCCTCTGTGAACTAATTAATTACTCAATTAATCCCTAAATTAATTTTTTATTGTTTTTCACAAAATTTATAAGAATACAAATATTTTATTAGATGTTTTAGATACTTCACTATTATAATATTTTATTTAAGTTTAGATTTTTATTTCAAAATTAAATTTTATTTAATGTAACAATTATTATGATGTTTTATTTTATCTGATAAATTTTAAAGTATTATTTGATTTTATTAATTTTAAAAAAAATATTTTAAAAAATTATGAAATGATGTGCAAAATTTATATGTATTTATTTTTTGATATACATGTTCCAAAACTTAACATAAATATGATTTTTTATAGCACTGCTTTTACGTTGTCGGTCATGTACCCTAAAGTCGTTTCATCACAATAATGAACAATACACCAAACATTGTTGCTATGCTGAATCCTTAAAGTGCGTGTAACTAAATCTCAATATCCGGAATGCCTCTTCTTCCATGGCATCTTGCCTAACTCTTGATTGTCTCCGGTCCTCTAGGGCATTCCTCCACTGCTTGGTTAACTATCTCATGGAGGTTAACTCCCTCCAACTCTCTTACGGATAAAGTAAGGAAGCCATTTACACTTCATAAGAAACCGTAATATAACAAACAGAGGATCTGTAAGTTTCAGAGAACGACATCAATTTAATTATGCGAAGTTCAATCTTTTTTCCTCTACAAATTAAATCATGTACGTAAACCTGTTACCTACATTCTGTAATATTTCTGGATCTGCTCTTCGATTCATCAAGGACAGAGTTGATTGCAGCTTCGTCATAGAAAAGTTCGTCTTCTTCATCTTCTTGGTTGGCGAGGAAATATAAGTGGACTCTTCTCCAGTTTAAGGATTCCAACCTAGCACATGAATGATAAAGGGCAGAGTCATCATTTAAATAATAAAGGGACGAAGGACATCCTTAGCATTAGGATGCTCCCATTCCACCACTGACTCTCACCATTCTTTTGGATGTACTCCATCACTCTAAGAGAAGGGGGATGAGATAGCTGGCCATTTTCAAGCAACGGAAGATGAATTGCCAGCCTTTTCAGCATCTGACAATTTGTTATCCCAATTTGTTGGAGAGAATCGCAGATCAAACTCTTTAAAAATAGAATTATACCATGATAAGATGGAGATGATGGTGGAGCGGAGCAGAGCAGAGCCAAGAAGACGAAACCAAGCTCTCCAAGTTATAGCACTTCCAAATGTTGGTACTGGCATTTATTGCAATGAAACTTAAAATCAACTGTTTTGAAAGCCATTTGATAGCTAAGAACTCAGAATCCATGAGATGAAGTATTTGGCAAAGCCTTCCCCGTGATTGGAGCAATCTCACTAATTTATCGACGGAATGGCTAGAAATGTCTTCCTCTTAACTAATCTTTACCAAATTATCTTAATATGGTTTCACCAAAAAGAAAATAATAAATTTGTTCTATTACTATCAACTGCCAGAACTCCTGACAGGTAATTACGACCAGTTTTTTAACATCCAAGCTCTTGTAATCTCACAAACGCTTGAGACCCAAACACAATCAACAGATCAGAGAACCTTTATTTGTCAAGGCTCCATGCACTTTCTCGACAAGAACCGGAGGAGGAGGCTGTGGGGTATTCGATGGTTGAAAAAGGAACGTGAATTATGCTGGAGAGCATGCAGGTGGCGATGTGTTTGGAGCTTAGCCTGGTGTTCTCCAAATCCTTACTAAATTATTAGAAAGTAACATTATAACATTATTAAATCTGTTTAAATTTTTTGGTTTAAGATAATTTTTTAATATTACAAGTAATTTATTAAGTTAATTCAAATTAATTATTTTTATTAAAATAATATCATTTTATTTTTTTAATTAATTTAATCAGATATAAACTAGGTTTGATTGAATCGATCAAATTTTATCAAATCAATATCTTATATGATTTAATTACAACCCAATCTAAGTTAATTTTAGATTTTGAGTTTTTTGAAGTGTATAAACTTTTACACTCGTGTGTGTGTGTGTGTGTGTGTGTGTTAAACTTTGTGGTGGCTAAAGAATACATTTTGGAAAGTTGAATCATAGATGCAACGAATATAACATCCCAAATTTTACCACTAATGTTGTCAAGTTCGCTTCCTGGTTTAATAGCTAGTAGGTTGCCTGTGCTTGTCAAGGAAAAAGATTGACTGTAGAGAAAAATTTAATGAACATCACACTAAATATGTCATCTTATCTCTATGATCTGTAATTATTGGCAAGGCTTTAATAATCACAGCAGCAGAAGATGTTACATTGTACAAATAGATTGAAGAAACAGGAGGCCTACGCATTTAATTTGGACTTCCTCGTGGATGCTATTCCTTCCACTATGGACTAAAATCGTTTTATATCACAGCTAGGCAGATAGCAGAAGGCAGAAGGCTAGTAAAAAAATTTCTGTGCTGGGCTAGAAAATGAATGTTGCCGTTTTTCAGTTTATTAGAGAGAGGGCAGAAAGCCTTAATTAGAAAATAACTTCATATTCTAGGGGTAGAAACCCCACGAACGCAATCAAGCATTTGCTTCAAACAATAGGGAGCTTCAGTGCAGTAGGAAACTTCAACATCTATTATAAAAGTTGTGTTCGGTAACACTGTGTAAATTATGTATTTATAAATTTTGATTTTTTTATTAAAAATTATTATTATTATGTTTTCGATCATTTTGATGTGTTATATCAATAAAAAAATTAAAAATTATTATTTTGATGTATTTCTAAGTAAAAAACACTTTAAACTATAACTGCTACCACAATCCAAAACACACCTTTATGATTTGCTATCCAATCTGCACATGATTTTTCCATTAATACAAAGATCGTGTTTTTTTGTTGTTGAAAAATTATCAATCAATAACTTTTATCTTTTTCCAAGCTTTTTGGTGATTTTTTTAATCTCAAATTCATGAACTAAAAAGGTAGCAGCGTGAAGCTTCGCCAAAAGCCCAAGATTAAAAATAACCATGCTCCTAGCCCAACCCCACCAACATCACCCCCAGCAGATTGGAAAAATGCTCATAACCATTCCGGAAAAAACACACCTAGACTACTATGGTATACTAGAAAGTGGAAATAAATCAATATTAATCATGAAATAAATCGTTAGCAGAAACCAAAAATAAATAAATAAATTGTTCATGCTACTCCATCTTATTGATGGGAATGACTTTTGACCAGCATACATAGGTAATGACTCTGCTAAAATTATCTGACAAATTATCAGGCTTATAAAAAAACTTAATAAAATCAGAAAAAAAATCATTTTTATTCAATAAAATGGAGAAGAAAACTCAGGTAATGAATGTTCAATTCACTTTCCAGCCGACAATAAAGAATGAAAGTATTTTTATTCAATAATACTTCTTGGCTTACAAATAAGCTGCCAACAATTATATGAGAATCAAATCTCTCCGATCACATAGTCGTTTAAAATGCTCAGCACTCAAAAAGCAAATTTACAGAATAATAAGTCTAGTAAACTTCTTGATTTAGTGCAACAAGATAATATAAACAAAATGTAACAGTTGAACTCATTTTTTCTCAAAAAAGGATCCAGATCCTCTGTCACCAATAACTTCTGGATTCCTAGGTCAACTCTATTCAACAAGTATCCCTCAAATGGGTTGGAAAAGATACCAGAGGCAAGAAAATTATAAGCAATAGTAGCAGAGAATATAGAGAGCATTATCTTAGCAGAAAAGGTGATATAATGACAAGAAAAGCTCATCCTAACTTCCCTAGCTAGTTCTTATGATGGCAGTTTCAGGTTTAGAAACCAAAACTTATCTTCTGTGTAGTAGTTTTATTGAAATTCATTGAGGTAGAAGAATATCTTCTATTTCTTGTATTATGCTATGGAGATGAATTAATCTTCATTGTGAAAATGTTCTCTCATGCTCCTAAATTCTTACATTTTTATTAACATTAAGAGATGAAGAGGAGGTGAAGGTATAATGCAACCACCAAATGATACAGAATAAGCTCAGATCAAGAGAACAATCGACACAATTGTTCCTTCCACTTTTTGTCTCTCTTCCTTGAACTCAGAACTTAGCATCTATCCCTTTTATTCAGACAAAACCACCAGGCACTAAGTAGAAAACTTCATTTTGATATATATATATTTTTAAATTGACAGAAAAAACAACTTTATGTTGTTCATAAAGACCAAAAAAAACTTAAAAAATACAAATTAAAAAATCTTGAGGAGTTGATTAACCAATCCTTTTAGTTTTTTTTTTATATGTTTCTATAAATACATAAAAAACTAAAAAATACAGACTAAAAAATCTTGACAAATGTAGAAAAATAGAATGAATTTTTGTAGTAGGAAAATAGATAGAGGTATGAAATTTTATTCTAAATATATCCTTATAAAAATTTCAAAATTTCAAGTCATGTAATTCGATTATCATTTTTTTTAAATTGTCTTCTCTCTTTTGTTTTTCTTATATATTTTAAAAGAATAATTTATTGCTAGTTAATGATATAAGATGATTTGTACTAATGAATAGATCTATCATTTTATTAGGTTACTTCAATGATAAATCAATATAGTGTTTTTTTTTTTTTTGGATTTTCATCTTGGAGAAACTCAATAGGATGAAAATATAATATTAATCAAACTTCAAATTATAATTATTTATCTATCGAGTTAAAAAAAAATATATGACAATTCAATAGTCTTAAAAAGATAATGAAATAAATAAAAAAAGGAAAAATGTTATTTATGTAATTGTAAGCAGACTATATAAAAAAGAAATATTTCATATTAATAAACGCTCTTTCTATGAATTCATGTTAGGCTTCGATTTTTCTTTGAAATATGGAATTGGCAATACCATTTCAAACCGATCCAAATCCATTAATCCAAAAGCATCATGCAAGTAATTTTAATATTAATTAATAAAAATATCCTTGTTGATTTAAAGGACTATTTTCATCATTCAATAAAAAAAAATTTCAAAAAGAAAAAAATTCAAAGTTTTTGAAAAACGTGTGCTTTAACAATGTTTTTAAATATTAAATATGTGATTAATTAAGAGCAGGTGATTGCTTCTTTTTTTAAAGTTGTTTTTTTAAAAAGATAAATAGATTTTTTAATGTTTTTTTTATAATTTTAATATATTGATATTAAAAATAAAATAAATAAATTTTAAAAAATAAAAAACAATTATTGAACATGAAGCGAATCTGATTACGTAACAATTATTAATAGGGAAAAAATTAGAAGACAAATTAAAGGTTTTCAATCGTTGCCGTTACCTAGTGCAGTCAAAGACTCCATCCTTACTTTTAATAAACAAAACCTAGTGCTAGTTTTGGTGGCTAGTGTTTTTCCGTGCTGGATTAATTTTTTAAAAATATTAAAAAGAATGTTAAGAGTGAAAACTTGACGTTTGTTGGGAATATTAATGAAATCTCTTTATTTAGCTTTTTATCTAATTCAAATATTTAATTAAACTATATAAAAACTATCTCCATTTAAATTTAAATTGAAGGATTTTATAGATTCAAAATTAACTTAGAAGACTAATAAAACATGGCTTCACTTTTTATAAAAATCATTGGCTGAAAATATTTTTATAAATCCAATATTTATTTGAGACTGTGATAATTTTATAAAAAATAAATAATGTAGTCTATTTCCAAACCAATCTGATATTAAAGGATAAAATAAAAAAATTAATTAAAAAAATTAAAAGATAAAAAACAAAAAAAAACATATTCAATCAGTGGATAAATCTGTCAAACCTGTGAATCATGTAACTTGGCCTAGCACATCAAACCCATGAACAAGGTTATGCACTACAGTAGAATTATAATTTTTTTAATTTTTTTTATTTAACAATATGATAATAAAAATAAATAATTATAAAATTAAACAGCAGCCCAAGACTAATATATATTTTTTTAGACCGCGATAACCTTATATAAAGAAAAATAAAACCAATTATGAAACTAAATTCTATAACAACCCAAATATGAAATAAAAAAAGAAAATTAAAAAATGACAACAAAAAAAAGAAAAGGGAAGGAAAAAAAAGAATAAGCAAAATACTATAGATTATTAATGTAATCTATAATGAAATGGGTGTGGGTAAATAGTGGTTCTCCAATACCTTTAGCTTTTTTTTAATTAATAAACAAAAAAATATCTCATTAAACCAGTAAACTAGTATATCTTGGGTTATCATAATAAACCTGTAAATCACGTTAATCTTATAAAAAACAAAATAAAAATAAATAAATTACAAAGTTGAATTCTAACCTACTATGAAATAAACAAAAATAAATTAAAAAAATGAAAGAAAACATAAAAGAGTTAAAGAGACATCTACCTTGTTTTCTCTGTTGGTATATGGTTAGAGTCTGAGCATATTTATATTTATATTTATATTTATTTTAATAATAGTCCTGTTATTTCTACCGTCAAGAAATCAAGAACGATTCAAAAGATTCTGAAGTCCATATTTAGATAAATTAGCAGAAAGGACAAAAATCCTATAAACTAGCCCTATAAAATCGTAGCCAGAGAAGCAAAAGCCAGAAACAAGCTTGGAATTACACATCATCCAAATTCCAGGGCAAATAATTGGTTGGAATTGTTTTTTGAGGAGTCATCTCAAAATTGAAAAATAAAAACAGAAAATAGATTTTCAACACAATCATGCTTTTTATTTATTATAAATATAAAATAAAGTTGAAGTGAAGTTGGGTCCAATTATTATTAAATGGTCCAAACATTATTGTTAGAATGCGACAGTCCAATCTTAAAGGTTTTCAACACAATCATGCTTTTTTCCTTGTAGCATCTGCCATTTCTCAAGCTTTGATGAAATTAGCTGTTTCTAAAAATAAAATAAAAGAAAAGAAAATCCTCTGTAAGGTAAAGGTAATTAATTACTCAATTAATCCCTAATTAAATTAGTTTTCTGATTGTTTTTCACAAAATTTCTAAGAATAAAAATATTTTATTAGATGTCTTAGCTGAATTCTAAACCAGCCTATAATCAACTAAACAAAAACAAATTTAAAAAAAAAAAGGCAAAACATCTTCCTTGTGAATGCTTATCGTTGCTAAATTAAAACATTTTTTTTATCTACAACATCAAACATTTTTAAAATAAAAATCTTAAAAAGATAATATTAAAAAAATATTATTATTTTAGTTTTTATAAATAAATAATATGATGGGGTTAATCAGTTAATCTGTGAGTCAACCAGTAAACTATACTTTGGAATACGTCTCTTAACTATTCGTAAGCTTCCTATTCATTCTTTGTTAAATATTTTTTTTCCTCTTTAAAATATTTTTTTATTTTAATATTAATATATTAAAAAATATTAATTTAATATATATTTTAAATAAACAAATTTTTAAATGCACTAAAATATAATTCTGAGTACAAAAACAAATTATGTTTTGATTCATAACAATCTTGGCAGTAAGCACCATGATCCTTTCCAATTGAGTCAATTTTAGGATTTTTTTGGCAGCTACGTACATGTTTTAGGAGTTCTTTTTATTAAATCAATATTATAGTAAAAAAATTAAATCAATACAGATAAATAAATGAATTAAATATAATCAAACAATTAATCCATTTAACAGAAAAAACTACATTAATCCCTTTTCTTTTCTTGTTTTTTTTCCTTCTCTAGTGCAATTTTCACATTTTTTAGCTTGTTTAGTAATGTGATTGCGATTGCTTTTCAAATAATTTTTCATGCTAAAATACATGTTAATAATTTTTTTAAAAAATTATTTTTCATATTAGCACATCAAAATAATTTAAAAACACTAAAAATATATTAATTTAAAATTAATAAAAAAATAAAATAAAAAATTAATTTTTTAAAAATATTTTTAAAACACAGAAATATATATACCCTCGTCTCCATGGTCCCTTTGTCCCACACGTTTTCATCAAAAACCTAGATTTTAGGACTTCTGTGGCAGCTACGTACATGCTTTAGTTCTTCTTTTTTTGAAATCCTCATCAGAGACTATTTTTTTAAGCCGGGTAACCAATACATGAATGCTGCAGTCGTGATGATTTAATTAATTATTTTTTATTTAAAAATATATTAAAATATTTTTTTATTTTTAATATTAGTATATCAAAATAATCTAAAATTATAAAAAAATTATTTAAAATAAATTAAATTTTTTTAAAACACAAGCATTCCCAGACAAGAAAACTTGAGTGCATCCGGGCTATTTCCAAGAAACAAAAAATTACTTTTTTTAGAGTGATTTTAGCAGTGCATAAAGGAATGTATTATTTTTAAAAATTACTTGTTGTTATTTTTAAAAATTTTAATATTTTTTTATTTAAAAATATATTAAAATAATATATTTTCATATAAAATAACTTAAAAATTAAGACCAGCAGTTCAATATTCACAAACTTTTATATGTATTAAGCCAGAGATTTGTGTAATTAGATTTATCAAGTTTGCTTAATTAAGATGGAATATTTATAACTTTTAATATAATTTTTTTTTATGGGCAGCCCTCGTTTTCTAAAGGAGGCAGCCCCACTTTTAAACTTCCTTTTTCATCACGTCTCCATGGTCCACATGTTTTCATCAAAAACCTACATTTTAGGACTTCTTTGGCAGCCAGGTACATGCTTTAGATTGCTTTTATGAGAATTATTTAAATTATTCAATAATTGTTATAATTTTTTTTATCAAGTTTGCTTAATTAAGATGGAATATTTATGACTTTTATACTGTATTAAGTTATAAATATAATTGTTTTGAATATATACTTATCATGATAAACTTTTATTGAATGATATCTTATTGAATATGAGCAAATTTAAGGATTACAATCAATTATTCAATAATAGTCACACTCTATGCTTACAAGGGGACGAAGGACATCCTTTGCATTAGGATGCTCCCACTCCACTACTGTTTCCCACCATTCTTCCGGATATACTACGATTTCTCCAAGAGAAAGGGGAGGGGATGGCTGGCCATTTTCAAGCAACGGAAGACAAATTGGCATCCTCTTCAGCTTCTCACAATAGATTACAACAATATCTTCAAGAGAATTGCAAATGAGTTTTGCACTGCAAATGCTTTTCAGTTCTGGTAAACAATCTAATGTCAGGGATCTTAACTTTGGGAGAACGAATTCCGTGGTGGAATTAGAGGTGCTGCTTTCTTCATCTGTTGTTCCTATTATCTCCTCCATTTTCTCACAATCACGAACAAAAATATTTTCCAGGTTTACGAGATTTGACAGCAACACAAGTGGGAACAGCTTCTTCATACTCTTACATTCACAACAATAAATCTCTTTAAGACCAGAAAACATACCATTATATGATGGCAATGGTGGTGGAGCAGAGCAGAACCAAGAAGATGAAACCAAGCTCTCCAAGCTATTGCAATCCCAAATGTTGATGAGCTCTAGTTCAGGTGCATTCTCTAATGATAAACTTCTTGCATCGATGAATTGACAAACCAGTCCATGAATGCCATTTAACAACTTGACCTGAAAATCTCTATCTTTGTTAATACTGAAATCACCCAACCCAACTGTTTTACTTGGAAGATCATTATTGTGTGCCCAATAATCTTCATCCACCTCTCCTACTAAAATTTTATATGTGCTTAATGATTGAATCCCATCTCGAGATCTGAGATACTCCACGAAGTCAGAGAAACCTTCGAAATGGCATTCCAAAGTTTCTAAATTTCTCAAAGATCCTACTTCCTTTCCTTTAACTGTTATCGGAGCATACAGCCGCTCTTCTAGCACAAAGACTTGCAGGTGAGAGAGTTTTGGTAATATCCCACTAGGAAACTCCTTTTCACCACATCCATTCATTCTAAGATACCTCAGGTTGGTTAGGCATTCCATTCCTTGCGGCATCTCATCAAGAAAAGTATGAAAGAGATCCAACCTTTTTAGTGCCCTGAGCTTCTTTAATGATGGAACATGACGTAAGTACTTACACTCTTTGAGCAATAACGCAGTGAGACTCACCAAATCAGAGATAGAGTCTGGCAAATTTTTAATACCTGTGCGAGACAGATCGAGGACCTTGAGCCCATGCAATTGCTTGAAAAATGAATCCGCAATAAATCCCAACAGACGATTTTCACATAGCAATAGAGTTGATAGAAAGGGACACCTAGGTGAATAGCTGGAAGGAATTTCTCCGATCTTGTTTTTCATTAGAGAAACTCTCGTCAGATTCTCTGTCCACTCCTCTGCATCTGGCAACTCTTTTAACTGCGCACCTGCTTTAACCATGCCTTGAGAGTTCTCTAGTAGTATTTGGATGGCCATGTCCCTAATCAAGTCATGCATCTTGACACGTCTAATATCATCATAATACATTTTAACACTTTCCAATAGGCAGACATTTTCAAGTCTATTAAGCATTGTGTGGCCCTCGTCAAATGCATCTTTCCTGCTCCTCATTCCTTTAATTATTCCGACATCGATCAAATAACCTATTAACTCCTCCCTTTCAATCCTATGATCTTCAGGAAATAATGCACAGTACAAGAGACATTGTTGGAGTGCTAAATCACCTAGCCGATCATAACTAAGCCTCAATAACTTGAATACTTTCATGTCCCTAAATTCTGATTCTTTCAATTTCATCAATGTATTCCTCCACTGATGGAGGTCATCCACTTCCCTCAAGCTTCCTGCTACTGTAATAATTCCTAATGGCAAACCAGCACATTCCCTTGCAATATCTTTCGCAATTCCTTCCACTTCTGATGAAAATGTTATGTCACGTCCAAGATTCTCCTTGAACAAAGTCCAAGCTTCTCCCTCAAAAAGTGGCTTCACTTGGATTTTGTGATCACAAGCAATTCCATGACAAACTGTTTCTGATCGAGTTGTCAAAATCAGTTTGCATCCTTTCAACTTCTCAGGAATTCCCACTTCATGTAGCTTAAAATTGTTCCACAAATCATCTAAAATGAGAATCCATTTGTGTTTCTTTCTTAGTTCTTCTGACAATTTGGCAGCTCTATGTAGATCATCATCTTCGCTTGAAAGGTCTAGATGGAGACGTTTACCAATCAGATTCTGCAGTCTATTAATGCTGAAATTTTGAGACACAGTCACCCACCAAACATGATCACAAATATCTGATCTTTGTAGAAGCTCATTATGGATATGTTGTAGTATTGTGGATTTACCAACTCCCCCCATCCCATAAATGCCAATGGTCGAGACTTCCTCATCCAATAACAAAGACCATATCACCTTCGTATTCTCTTCGAATGCTTCACCCACTGGCTTTGTAGAGCTAGTAGGTAATGGAACTCCTCTAGTCTTGTCGTATTTCAGACTTTCAGAAGATCTAGATCTAGCTCTTGCGCCAACCTGCACTACTGATCTTCCACTATTCTCCACGTGCTCCTCCTCCACTGGTTGTGTCCTCACTCTAACCATGTCCAGCGCATCATGCCTATTTACATCATCGTTTACTGATGGAGCACAAGGTTGATCATAACATCTTCCAATGTCAAGACAAAATTGGGATGAACCTCCTCGAGGCTCCGGAAGCTGCACTTGCTCTGTTGTTGGTACAGTCTCAAATGCATTATGCGGAAAAGATCCTTCACCAGTGTTTTCCATGCCATTTTCCGCTTGTAGATGCGACTGAATTCTCTCTTCTCCTGGATCTTGTTCCATGACCTGCACTCCCTCTTGTATCCTTCCAGCACCCCCTGCCAAATTGCCAAGTATTGCATTGCTGTGTTCCAACGATCGATCCACTGGTTCTGTACTCAGTCTGCTCTCGAGCGCCCCTTCGGAAACCCTATCTTCTTGTACTCTCATTCCGGTCATGCTTACTACGTCGTTTCCTGCTATTGCATGTGAAGAAATCCTCTCTTCCACTACTCCGGGTTCTACAACTTGAACTTCTCTTTGTACCCTTCCAACACCCCCTCCCGTATTTTCATTCTCAATGTTTAGTTCTTGTAGACAAGTTGGAATTCCACAGTCATTAACATTGACTGAACTTGCTGTGATTTTTTGTCTTTTGTGGCCACCACATATAGCTAGAAAGGCTGCTTCTTTAACTTCTTTAGTCACCCCACGACAAATGGCAACACCACGCCCTTCCTCTCCTGATAAATGCCATTTGAACCTTGAAATGGAAGTTTTATTGGCCCATGTACGTTGACAAAACTTACACTTCATGCTACCATCAGCCCTATATTCAACATGAATCCGAAATGGATACTTTGATCCAACCGTTTCGACCTATAGAAAAAAAACCGGGGTCAAAATAAAGAATAAAAATTGATGGAAG
>Ga0307513_10006948_pt1 | contig 14726 bp, 23 predicted proteins | sample 15_EM_MG_FD_202174 | JGI IMG/M metagenome (GOLD analysis project Ga0307513, IMG submission 202174) | Populus trichocarpa ectomycorrhiza microbial communities from riparian zone in the Pacific Northwest, United States - 15_EM | ecosystem: Host-associated > Plants > Roots > Unclassified | place... | reverse complement strand
AACCATCTGGTTGCCACTAGTTAGAAACGGAACCGTTGCTATGCTTGGTATCAAACGGTCATTTTGTTTGCACCATTTCACAACGGAAGGTAACGGTCATTTGTATGTGACAACGGAACGGAACCGTAGCCATCAAACAGGGCCTTAACTTATACTCCATTTCCAATAGCGTTTTTATTATACCGTATTTTTTCGTGTTATACGGTTTTTTGCCAAGACCGGTTTTTGCCCGAGATTGGGCACACAACCCTTGCAGACGATCACTCAGCCGCATTGTTGCAGACTCCTGGAACCCACACCTTGGTTACTATGCTGGCTGGGGAGATTTGAGGGCCCATTTCAGACTCCACGCACCGGCTTGGCAAAAAACCGTAAAACACGAGAAAATACGGTAGCACAATTTGTAGTCTGTGGTTCTGATGTTATCCATGATACCCCCCGGGTGCTCGCCGTGCCCGCTGCTTTCTATACAACTATTACACCAGTATTATCATTCCACCAGCAGCCCCATACGGACAAAATACACCCACGAGCGAACGTCCACGAGAACGCATCTTCCCACAATCCCTTACCATTAGCAAGAAGAAAAAAAGAAAGTATCCTGTCAAGAATGGTCCAGAGGTGTTCGGCAAGCGGCGCATGGCCAATCCTCTCCATGGATAATACATGCATTTGGGCGGATATCAGCCATCTCTCGACTCAACTTACGCACCTTAAGAGTGGAAAAAGGCAGCGAGTGAATTCTATGAAAAAAAATGAAAAAAGGTCATGCCACCGGCAGGAACTATTCCCATTGCTCACTTTGGGAAGCCATGTCCATTGAGTTTGCAGAGTAGGATACCGTACTTCTGGTTGTAGAATGAAAAGAATGTCGTGATCTTGCATAGGCTAACTGCTAGACTTGACATGACGATGGCGGTGCTTACACAACCCAGCACTCGCACGGCGCAAAATCACTTAATCCCATTCAATTATTTTAACTTACTATACTGCACCGACTCCGAAAACCCAATCTACTTACTTGCACCCAACAATTGCGAAACGCACAGCGAGTGACAAAAAAAAAAGGCACAAAGGAAAAGTCTAGCAGACGACTTCAATTATACTCTCTCCCCCCCTTCTCCCCCCTCACCGCCCTCTCGGTCCAATAATCTGCCTTCTGGCTCCAAACGTAACCCCCATCTTCCCTTGATCCGCTCCGCCAAGGTAACTTTTTTGGTTAGAAGATAGATCAGCATGCCGTACTTGGATACGATGCAGCAAAAACATTAAAAAAGAATAAGGAATTAAACAAGTGTATCCTAAACAAAAAGGAAAGAATAGGCATGCTGTAAAGCATGCAATCAACGCAAAGACGGCAAACTCAATACAAATCGAGAATATCATCAGCATACCCATATTGATTCACATCCCAAGCCACATCTTCTGTGGTTGCTGTTGGAACACGCTGTTCAACTTCCCTCTGGTTGGCCTCCCATTCCTTCTGACGCTGGCGTTCGCGTTCTCGCTCGCGTTCTAGGAGTGACATGCTGTTTCCATACGTTAACAATGATTCGGACGATTGGGGTGAGACGGAGGGTGAGGATGAGGGTGAGGATGAGGATGAGGGTGCCGGTGCTAGTGGTGCTAAGGAGGGTTGGAGGAAAGAGAGGAAGGATGTTAACCTAGCCCATTTGTACGCCTGCTGTTTCTCAAGCTCCTCCCGCTCATAGTCAGGGCCTGAGGCGTCGTCATTAGTCTCCCAGGAGCGGCTAGGTTGCATGGGTTCTGCAGCGTAGTACCCGTTCGATGTGCTAGGATAGTCAGCTACTGGCGCGGGCGGGAGCTTTCGGGGCGGCGGCGTCGGAAGAGCGCGAGGTTGTGGGATTGGTGAGCCGAGCTGCTTGTGGCGGGGAGGTGTTTGTGGGGGTGGAGTGTTGTTTTGCCAGGTTTGGAGGAACATTCTTTCAGGTTCTTGGTCTCGATCGCCGGTCCTGTGGCCTCGGACAAAGTTGGCCTCCGAGGAGGACGGTGTCGAAGGAAGTTCGCCGGTTCGGTGTCTTCTGATGGCCATTTCTTGGGCGTCCCGTCGCATCCTCTCGGTGTCTTGTCGTCTCCTTTCCTCCTTCTCTGCCTCGTAAATTCGCTCTCGCTCGCGGGCTTTTTCGAGCTCCCTTTCTAGCTCTCTGATACGCTCACGTTCTCGCTCACGCTCCTTCTTCTCCCTATCTAGCCTTATCTGTACTTCCCTATCCCTAACTCTCTTGGCCTCTTCTTCGCGGCGCTTGAATGCGTACTCTTCCTTTTGGCGCTCCAACTCCCTCTGGTTATCTTGCTCACGTTGCCATAGCCTTCGCTTCTCCTCTTCCTCCTTCCATTTCCTCCGTTCGAGCTCAATGGCCGTCCTCCCCTCCTCCTCTTTCCGCCATCTATCTGCCTCTTCAACAGCTCTTCGTCGTTCATCCGCAGCTCGTAACTCCCGCATCCGTTCTTCTTCAGCTTGGGCCTCCCGTTTCCTTTCCTCCTCTTCTTTGCGACGTCTCTCTGCAAAGCTCATGGTAGGTGGAGGCGATGTTGCAGGCGTACTCTTCACCACTGGATTATTAGTGATTTGTCGTCTAGCGCCAAACGATATTCCCTGATTCCCCTGCGAAGCTCCACCCATATACCCATACTGAGCTATGTTCCAGGCAGGCAGAGTAGCTGTTTCATCTGAGCTCTTGCTCCAGGTGCTTACGGCTGCCTTTCGCGGAGGGACGGGTGGTCTGGCCGTGCCACCGGATCCAGAATACCCGGATACAACGCTACCTCCTCCCCCGCTGCTGACAGAGCCTCCGGATACCTTTCTGGCACCCCCGGCCCAGAGGCCACCCGCACCACCAGACAGCTGGGGCGAGAGCTGTGCCGTAGCTTTAAGTCCACCGATGGTTGTGGGGAAGGCTCCTGGTTTCAGTTTGTGGGCAAGGCGGGAGTAGGAAGTAATGCATTGACAAACTTGGGCTGGATCCTTTTGCTCGTAGAGGTCGACCGTGAGGAAGAGATCGTGGGGAGGGAGCGAGACGGGTGGGGACGCAACAAAGGACAAGAAGTGTGAAATATTCTCCATCTGAACGAAGGGCATTGCCGATTTCTTGAAACGGATCTGAGGAGATTCTCCCAGGAGGTTTGCAAGACTATGACAGCTTAGCAGAGCTTCCTCTTACTCACTCCAGCAAGAAGGGGGGGGGTAAAGGGTACCGGCAAAGTATAGTCCCGTCCCTCAAAATTAGCATCAAATCCTCGTTACCGAGATTCTCATTGAGCGTTGCGGTGATCCAGTCCTTGATCTCCTGCGAGGCTTGAGTCGTATATTTTCCAAGACGTAAGCGGGAAAGGTCCCTGTCCAAAGATGAGACAGAGGCCATGGTATTGGTAACGGCGATGCACAGTGGGAGCAGCGGCAGTAGTGGTAGTAGTTGTAGCAATAGCAGCAGTACTGGTACTAGCTTTCAATGCCGTCAACTAAAGATAATGCAGTGAGGTTGCATGTGAGGCCCGGTGAGGGGATGAGGTTAGGGAATACGGTACTCGGTACGCAGGCTGGGTTATGATAGGATAGTATGTCACAGCAGGGGAGTAGGGGGTAGCAGGGATCGAGCGCAGCTGGGGCAAGAATAAGCTGGACGTGAAGGGGCGAAGGAATGAGGGAGAACGAATCTCAGGAGAGAATTGGGTGGATGAAAGATACAGTACGCATGATGGAAAATACTCTAGTGTAAGGGCGACCGCTTTGGTTATGGGATGGCAGAGGGCTGCCCTCAACTCCAACTCGTTTCCCATTCACGAGGCTCCATCATATTTTCCCTTTTTACAGGGATGATCAGGACATTCCACACAACCATGGGCTGTGGCGTTTGTTTTTCACCAGCCTCACATCCGTGGCTGGTGTGAGCACAGGCAGAACGACACCCTCTGACTGGTGAAATGTAGCACAGCGTAACTCAATAATAATATCATCATTACTGTATTATTCGAACCATTCCACCCGGCTTACGGGACTCGCCGGTAACCCCCCGAACAGCGGTAGGGTTTGTGTACCGTACTCGAGTACCACAGAACGAGTATGATACCGGCTCACCACTCTCCAGCAGCGCAGACCACGGCAAAGCGAAAGCACAATGACGCGAGAAGGGGTATCATACAAGCTTCATAATTTGACATAACAGTGCAGGGAGAATTCCCTCGCTTATCCCCATGAAACACCAAGATGGCGGGTAAGCTTTTCTACTTTCACCATTCCTGTATCATCCTTGTGCAACTACTTGAAGTTATCATGACGGGTTCTGTACCAGTACTCGTACTGTACATGTACTCGAGTACAGCACTTGTATCTCGGCACCGGGACCCCAAGTGCTGCAAAACTCCCAAAGCACATTCCCCATATCATTAAATAATCCTGGGGATCATAATCGTCTACCTGGATATGAGAGGTATAATACAAGTGATGGGAGCTCACATCCAATCACCCTACCGCTACCAGTATTTTATCGCTATGCGCAGTATGCTGCGGCTGAAATGTTACGCTCGAGAGTACGAGTACAGTACGAGTCCTCGTGTGCTCGAGTGAGTGCAACTATGCACGGCAGAGCGATCTCCATGGTTATGAGTCAGTAAATAGATGGTTCGATTGCAGCTCGGGCTACAGTTTGCCCACCGCCTCTCTCCCCTTCCCTCTCCCTCTCCCTCTCTCCCTCTCGCTCTGTGTGTGTATGCCTACGGCCAGTAAGCAAGTCGATGCCCAATCTGAAAACAGGTAAACAAAGAAATCATAATTCTATCCACAATACCACTAAAAGGACAATCAATATATGAAGGATTCCGGGGGGAAACCCGTTAGTCCACTTCTATTCGTGTTTTGACCAATCCAAGCGCCCCCCCAGGCGGCTACAGTATTGGTCTCAAACGAATGGAAATGGGGAAGGGGGAGGGGATTTGGACCCCTCACACCAATAATTTGCTCCGCCTCCCGGGATAGAGATGGATGCTGTGTCACGTTTCTCCAACGAGAGGGTGGATGGATGGCAGGATGGGTTAGAAACCAACACCAAACTACAGAAGAAAAAAATCAATACCAGTCCTGAAAGGATAGGCCCGCATCGTTATCATACTCCTGCGACAAACTCCCCCTCCCATGAACCCTCCCCCTCCGCCCGCCGCCACAGAACAAACTACATAATATTTTATCTCCCGCCTCTCCTCCTCCTCCTCCTCTTCTTTCCTCCACTTCCATTCTTTCCCCCCTTCGCCCTTCTCTAATTTCTCTTCAAAATCGCTTTATCGTAAGTACTGCCCTTTGCTGTCCGTTTTTGCTCTTGCTTCTCGTTGGGTAGGGATGTTTGTCAGCTGCCCCTCCTTCCCTTTTCATCCCGGATAACCTCGCAAATCTTCCCGATAGGGATAGCAGAGCAAAGCTTCTCTCTTTACTAAACTCAACCACTTCTAGATCCACAATCGAACAGAGCAATAATGTCTGCACCCCCTCCTCCCAATTACGCGGGGTCTCCTCCCCCTGCAGGAAATTATTATCCCCGTAAGTTGAATCTGAAGATCACTACTGTAGTAATCTTGCTGAACCCTTCCAGCTCCCCCAGAAAAATCTCCCTACGGACCTGGAGGTCAACCGCAGCAGCAGTTTTCTCCCCCTCCTGGAGCACCCCAACAACAGTACTATCCCCCCCCTCCACAAAATTACCCTCCACCAGGACATCCACCTACACAACATCAACAATCTTTCCCTCCTCCCCCGCAGCAATCACAACCTCCTCCCCCGCAGCAATCACAACCTCCTCCCCCACAGCATCAGCATTCACTGCCTCCTCAGCAAACCGCTTTTGACCCCTCCCGTGCCGGTCCACCGCCACAGCCGCAACAGGTTGCCGCTGGCAGTGGTGCCAGTACTGTCACAGATACACTAGGCAGTTTCAATGGCGGAAGCTACAGAATCGACCACAGAGACTGCAATACCCTCTTGACCCTTATGCTTGCTCACGGCTGTCCAGTGACCGCCAAACCCGGCGCAATGGTAGCAATGACTCCAACAGTGACATTGAAGGGTTCCGTCAAGTTCTCCCTAAAGAAAATGCTCGCTGGAGGTGAAATGGCGCAATCAACCTACACCGGCCCTGGCGAATTATTGCTTGCGCCGGCGGCGTTAGGAGACATTGTCCCTATCCGCTTGGATGGCCAGCAAACTTGGAGTGTTGGCAAGGATGCCTTCCTGGCTTGCACCCAGGGCGTTGTTAAGGACTATAAGAGTCAGGGATTGGGCAAGGCAATGTTCTCTGGTGAGGGATTGTTCGTTTACAAAATTTCTGGACAGGGAGTTTTGTTCGTGACCAGCCTGGGTGCTATTATTCAGAAAAATGTAGGCTATCAATTTCTATTCCAGCTAGTAATTGCTAATGTGTCCGCAGATGACCCAAGGTGAACAATTTATCGTCGACAATGATCACTTGGTTGCCTGGAATTGCAAGTACACCATCGAACGTGTTGCCTCTGGCGGTATCATTAGCAGTATGTCGGCTGCTGAAGGCTTGGTCTGCAGATTTACCGGTATTCACTCTTCCGTTATCTTTTTTTATTTGCTTCATCTAACGGACAGTAGGCCCCGGAACAGTATTCATCCAAACTAGAAACCCAACCGCATTCGGCGCCTGGATCGCCTCCCATGTGCCGCCTAACCAGTAAATCGGACGGGTTGGGACCTGGTGTTTGAGCTTTGGAGGGATTGTTCTTCTTTCCAATACTTTGACTAGTTTGGTGACAAGGTCTTGAGGGGAAATGGGGGTTGTCTGATTTCTTCCTTTCTTTCTTTTCTCTTTTTTCAAAAGCAAACGAAACACGTATCATGTACCTTGTAAGCAATGGTATGATTGGAGCAATATCTAGGCACTTTGGCCTCTTCTCCTCGGTGATCCACTGTGATGAGTTACTCTTCTGGGATTCCTCGGCGAAAGAGGATGATTTACTGGGTTTATTCAATTATCTGCGGCTCATTGCTCCCACTGTCAGCATGCATCCCAGGCTACTTAGCCGAGTGATTTTTTGTGTTGTCCAGGTTGCCACAATAACAAAGCTATTGTTCACGTGAACCAGTGACTTTACGCGACTTTCCACCAATACATTAAATCCAAGCGTTCCACCCTTTAACCCGGGAAACAGAACAGCACCTCTGAATATTTATCTTCTGGTTATCCTTTGCAAGCCTTCTGAAAGAGATGTCACCACCTCGCCGCTCAAAAAATAGCTTCATAGTTCCTCTGGTAGCTACCGCAGTTGCCGCAGCCGCCTCTGTGGGTCTGTACCTATGGCTCGGTCAACCCAACCGGCCCACAACCCCGGGCACCGACGCACGCAGCCCGCCAGCCGACGAAGAAGACGACGGCTCACCACCCAAACCTCTCACCTTCACTCCCTCCGGCCGAAAAGCGGTTATAGTAGTTGATGGAAACCGCTCATCACCCGTTCTACAGATGCTCAAAAACCGCCTGTCGATCCCCGGCTGGAACGTATTCGTATTAGTCCTCGGCGGCGCGGGCGTCGACGAGAGTGTGCGGGCGGAAATCGGTGGGGGGGTCGAAGAATTTGTGCTCCGGTTCGAGAAGGCCACCGCGCTCGCGCCGATGCTCAAGCAGCTAGGCCCCGAAGTAGTTTTCGCGGAGGAGGGATTGGTCGCCGGCGAGGGGGGCGTTATCGGGAGTTTGCTGGATCAAGGATGGGTTGGTGGGATTGTCGTTTCCCGGGAGGCGGGCGGGGAGTGGGAGACTGGGGTGAGGAGGTATGGGAAGCGGTGTAAGGTTGTTGACAAGGAGGAGCTTAGAGCCGAATGGGCGGCGAGGATCAGGCAGTAGCTTGGTTGTTGTATTGGACTGGAACCTTTTCGTTTTTGGCACACCCTTTTTTCGTTTGTAATTTACTTTGTGGGTTGCGTGGGCATATGGGGGGCATATGGTGATATGGGGGGGGAGGGGGGTTCGGTCATGAGAATACGTCTGGGATTGCGTGTGCTTGCTTGCCTGGAGGGCACATATCTGGAAGCAAACCTTGCACCCTCCTTTTCCTTTCCTTTCCTATCCTGTATTCACTTACACTATTATCTACGTCCTCCCATTCAAAACAAACGTGGTTTTCTTTTAATTATGCATTCTCGCTTCATATTTTTATTCCTGCTTCACGGAGCTATTGCCAATCCGGAAATACCGTCGTTCAGGACGGATAATCTATTTCCTCCTCTTGCTCCGGATTTACTCCCGGTAACCGCGGTGGCATCAGTGGAATCTACGTCTACTGCTGCATCGGGGTCTGCGTCACAGGCTTTTGAAGCGAGAGGTGGCGATGGGGAGTACGAGCACCATCGGACGGGACGGGAAGCCACCTTTCCGGTAGAATCTAGCTTTAGGCTTGTATTCAACGATGGGGCGTTCGACTCGGTCCCTAGCAATGCTATGCCAGAAGAGGGGAGGAGCCTGGTGAGGAAGTACGATCATTCCAGTGGTCAGATGTCTCCCCCGCCTGCCGGTATCTTTTCAGGAGAAGGTGAGGGTATAAACCGGCGATCTGTTTCGCCGACTCCCCCCTACCCGGATCAAAGCCGTTCCAGGAGCCTCGCACCACTGGATGGGGAGCACGTTTCTGAAGACGTTGATGGTGGCGCCAATTCAAGGAATGAATACCCGCCCTTTACGAGTGACAACATCTTTGGGCCTGTCGTTAAGGGCCCCACCAGGTCAGTCACCACAAGATCAGAGTCTAGAATCAAGGAAGGGCTCGATCAGGAGGAGTGGTTTCGTGAAGGTCACTTTAGATGCTTATATCTAACTTTTGTGGCTAGGAATCAATTCCGGTCCCCGCTTCCTAAGCACAAGCATCTGCGGGCAAATGCCCCTACTTTTGGCTCTCTGAGGACTGGCGATCCACTGATTGCGCACCCGAAGAACGTTATCCGGAGTGTTTCATCTGCTGAGATTGCCCGTGACGAAGTTTACAAACTTGAAAGAGGGGATGATGGAGCAATGCGCTCGGTTCTTGTGGAAAGGTTGGATGCTAACCTTGGAATTCAGCCAGGGCCTGGGGTGCCAATCCGTTTTGTCGAAATTTCTCGTGACGGAGAGGTCTATATAGTAGGTGCTACGAGCCCAACCAAGGGTATCGAAGAAGTAGAGGTACAGTACGCCCTGTCCATCTAATTATGGTTCTAGAGGAAGCTTGGCTAATATCAAGAAAGCTTCTGCCTGCAAAGCCCGCCAGCACTCTTGATAGTTTTGAGCCGGAGGCAGTTGGCCCACTAGATCCACGCAGTGTTCTTGAGATTTCTGATGGCTGGCGGGCAAAACCGATGGACTCGTTCCGTCCTTTTGAGTTTGGAAAGAGTGGAGAGCTGCGCCCCAGTGAGTTGGGGAGAAGTGACAGCAAGAAGCTAGCGACGCCCAGTGAACCAGGCGGGCGGCAATTGGCTGGGAGGTCCCATGGTCTAGATGACAGGCCGCAAGTGTCCCTTGATCCGAATCCGAGTGCGATCTCTATCATCGAGCTCGGAGATGATGATAGGATGAGTTCCAGGGCAGTCAAAAGGAGATCCAATGGAAAGGTTGATAACACAGCAAATTTCGAGCCGACACAGCCTGATCCTTCACTGGATGCAGTTGTCCCTGCTGGAAACGATGAAGGCACTCTCGGGCTTAACGCTGGGGCCCGGCCAGGTGACAATCGGGTTTCCATTAGTTCCCTGTTGATGGCCGACCAGAATGGAAGAGTTTACTACCAGATCATCCAAGCCGGCTCGGAAGATGGGGAGCAATTTTTCGACTTACCCGGACAGGTACTGCTGACTGAAATTCAGTTGATTTCCACGAATGAAATTGGTCAATTGCAGTCTAAGGGGTTCGAGAATAGGGAGAGCGACTGCCTACTTAATATGGGTGGCCGAACAGCGCCTGGCTCTGCTTTGGCTCCTGATGGCTGCGCTGTGCAGCAAGGGGTAGATGGGAAGCCACATCTAATGAGGCCGAAGGGGTCGGTTGATGGTTCGGATTGTGTTTTGCCTTTCGTCGAGGGAAACCCTATTCAACTAGCTCCTGGTTTAGTTCAAGTCATGAATGGAGGCTCGGAGGTTCGGATGGGCACTGGTGGAGGGGCTGGGGCGCGCGGCGCGACTGACGTGACTCTTCTACTCCAGTCTATGACTTTTGATAAGCTGGCTGTTCTGCTCCCAATCGTGATGATTGGAACGCTTCTCCTTGTGTTGATTATTTTTGGGATGACGTTCTGCTGCCTTCGCCAAGCGGAGGAAACATACCATATAAATATCAGAGCGGTTGGGGATAAGAGACACAGGTATCGAAATTCGCGAAGGAGGCGGAAGAATAATGCTTCCACCGGAGCAGCAGAGGAAGGCGATATTACGGCACCGCCTGGGGCATCTGTAGGCCAGCATGGGGCTGGGAGCACTAGGAAGGGCTGGTTTCTTCAGCGCTGGTATAATTCACTTAGAGGTGACGCTGCTCCTAAGAAAGTATCCTTTGCTAGCGCGGAGGTGATTTCCCACCCAGACCCGAGATCAATCCCAGGATGGGTTAAGGGCCTGGATGGTGGTCAAGACACTAGGGATCCATCCTATGTTCTTGACGCTGTTTCAAATAGGCTACAGCAAACTGAGGGTCGCCCTCGACGTCTCTCGGCTATCTGGAGCGATGACGGGCCAGGGAGTTCGTTTACCTCAGGAACCGTTTTAACTACAGGGAGAGGGAGGAGCGAAGACGCAAGCCCAAATGCCGCTGTGATGAGCCGAAAAATGCATGGTGCTAAAGGAGATACTAGCACAAACTTCCGTCAGGAGTTTATGAGTACTACAGAAACAACCGGGCGATCGGGAGACCCGAGTAGCGATTTGACGCCAACACACTCTCCAGGTAAGTTAGAACATCAGCTATCAGAGATTTTCGTATTCTGACATAGGTTAGCAGAAGGCTCTATGGATACTTCTGGTCCAGGCAGACGGGAGGCATTAGGATCGGAAGGCACATTTCGGATGATTAGGAAAGACTTGAGAATCCCAGACAATCTTAGGGAACGTAAAGAGTCCGCCCGCATCATAAAGCCTGACCTATCTCACACTGGCTCAGGTACTGAGGATACCTCTGAATCTAGCGAAGGAGGGAAAGGCGGCAGGATCGAGGATGGTGGAACTACTTTGAGGAGGTGTGAAGGTGATGCTCGTGGAAGGGAGCATGAAGCAGGGCCGTCCGGGACTGGTGAGATAATCGTCCTAATTGAGCCGTGTTTCTGTGTAGCTGATAAAACTAACACAATAATGGGAAAGAAAGCCTAGGACTGCATGCATAATTGCCGAAGAATTTCTCTTGACTCCTGATGGAGATGGGTTGTGCGAAGTTTTATTAAGCAGACATTGAGGAAATTGGATGGATCGGTTGGCTGTCGGTTGTGGTGTCTCTTAAGCGCAGTACGCAATATAGCTCACGTGCCGTGGTTATTTGAGTTGCAATGGGCCTTTGAATTCACGACTGAGCTGGTTAAACATTATTACCAGTGCTCTCTCGGTTCATGATATCTCACTCGGCTGGTCAACAGCCACGCAAGCTGGAATAAAAATGCTGGAGCGCAACAGTAAAGATAGATCGGAGTGAGGGCAGAGGGGGACCAATAGCGGACATATATAGACGACAAAGATTCCACGTGATGGAATCCCTTGATCCACATCGCTTCATTCCCGCTGGTGCATGCATCGGTCCCGAAATGAACCTGATATCCATCTCGTACTATGCAGCCGCCGAGAAATTGGCGTCCCAGCAAGGCCACCCCAAGACCCACAGCCAAGTAATATAGGAACAGGTCAAGGGCCTTTGAAGGTAATCAATATGATCACCACAACCCAGGCACAAATACAACATCCAACAGCCATTTCTTTGAGTATTCAGAAAACTTTCCACCCGAATTCCTTTAGCAAAGGGGACTACACCTACCCACCCTTTTGCTAGACCGGGAGTATTCCAGCGTGCTGTAAATACCCCCCCTTCCCCTCGAGGGTAACAATAAGACTGGTTTATCACCCTGTCACTGCGAATATAACTTACTAGCGGGAAGCACAGCATTGCTGCCGGAAGCTAATAGTAATACCCGTTCAGAGCGCACTGCTTTACCTCGCTCAATCCAGCGCTCTATGCGATAGAGTTGAGTGGGCGGTGCAGTGTGGTATAATGCCAGCGGGTGGGAGCCGTGGATCGGGGTTGGTGTTGTACGGAGGCATCAACCACCGTAGCATATCGTAATTTCGGGATTGGTGTGCGGGGTGTGGGGTCGTTTTTGTATAATAGAGCGCTTGGGTAGAGGTTGTGGGTTGGTTAGTTTGCTGGTTTGTATTGGTTGTGTGATGGGTGGGAGTTTGGATTTGGGTGTTGGGTATGGTGGTCGGGTTGTTCTTATGGTATGATGATAGCTGGGATATTCGGAGGAGCACCTGCCCTTTCTTTTGTTTTCGGGATTTGGTTCTGTTTGGTTTATGTTTGTCTTGTCTTTTATTGTGCTTTTTCCTCACGGGGTGGGTAGGGGGGCTCTGTTGGGGGTATGGTATGCTGGTTTGGTGCTGTGGGGGTGGTGAGCTGTGTTATTTTTTTTTGTCTTCTAGTGTTGTAATGCTATGCGAGGGCGCTACTGGGGCGGGAGTACCGTACTTTCTGGAATGAAGCCTGGAAGTGTGTGTCAAGGTATATGTGGCATTGCTAATGAAGTAACTGAAAAACCGTACAGTACGGAAGCGTAAAGCAAATTGAGGCGAGGAGAGGAGGGGATACTCACGGCGGAAATATAGGAAAAGAAACGTTATGCTGCGGGAAATGGAGTATGAAAGGAAAATTGAAATATTTAATGTGCAGTGGTAGTGCTCCCGGAAGCGGTAGTGATGTGAAGAGCATTTTTTTTGTTTAGACTCGCTCCCTCGCTCGCTCTCCTCCGCGTAGGGTGCTGGTACGGCGTGTGTACGGCGCACTTGCCAAAGTCTATAATGTGAAACAATAAGGTTTTCCCGCGCCGTGCTAGTGTACTTGCTAGCGCCGGGGGTCGCTGCGTAGTGGGGATTAATCAACTTAATGGAAGGGGAGGAAAAGAAAAAAGCATTTCTAGAGTAGCTTCCCGAATGTTTGGGAGTAGGGTAGCTGCTGCTGTGGAAATAAATGTGCTACCGGGGAAGATCAGGAGGAAGGATATGCAGCTTCCCCCGCCAACCGGCCGTGGGTGGAGTGTGGAACACCCGGTGCATCTTCATGTCAGATTCCAGGTCCCGGGCGGGAAGTATAATCCCTATGAAGAAACCGGACTTAAACAAAAGCATATAATAGGAGGAGAAAAGAAAGAAAGAGTATAATAGATAATCACCCCCCTCCACATCTAAAAGCCTAACACGGGAGAAGCATCAAGACTCACACCTAGCACCTCCAACCTGGGGTTAGCAGAACAATACCTCCCACCTTCCTGAACCGTTTTCTCCTGCTCGTGCGACTTCTTCTCCCCCTTTCCGCTCTCTTCAGCCTCCTCATTGGAAGAATTGAGTAAGTATGCGTGGCTCCTAAGAATCGAGGCGGGATGCTGCATACACTTCGGAGGCTTCCTGGGAGTTGGGGGATCTACGGATTAGATGATCTCTGGGATTGGTTCGGGGCTGTGGCTGTATTTTATTGGCTGGGGGATGTCGGGGGAGGTGTCGGGGAGTTCGGAAGTGGGGGAGGCGGTGGGGGTGGTGGTAGGTTCGGTAGGGGTTGCGGCGGGAGGAGGGGGAGTAGAGGGAGTGGATGGGGGGGAATAGTAGACATGTTGGGAAACGCCCGTGTTAGCATAGACTGTGCAATTAGTTGAGAAGGAGGGTGGAAGGTTCAAGACGGAGCAATGGAGTAATGGGGAAGAATGGACACAAAGTTATCCTCGGCAGAGGGAACCTGAGCAGTAGTCCCCCCGAGAGGCTTATTCGGTTTTCGTGCGGTGGCTCAGGGTTCACTATGTTTGCTTTATGTGTGATTTGTTCCGATTTGGGGTGTGAACTCTAGGTGAGGATCGAGGGACTATAATCCCTGAGGAGGAAATTTCGGACTATCAGACATAGCACATGGTCCGATTGTTCGGTATCATAGTTCTGAGTGGTAATAAATGAGCAGGTCATAGGTGAATAAGCCACCAACGCAGCGTTTCGAGGCTCAGTCTCTGGTAATGCCATCAATAGCAATCGATCCACCCTAATGGCTAAGATTGGACGCACGCATAAAGACGTTTCGGTCCTCTCGGGGATAGCATCTAAGATTATGGAGGATACGGGTACTTCGATGACCTCAATCACATCTATCCTGCTTCAGTCGGAAGGAATTCGTCCATAATAACAATATATTATTCTACAGTAGTCGTTGCTCCGGAGATATACCCTCCTAATTTATTTGAGGATATACAACCGATATGGAGGGGTGTTTTTTTCCCTCTAAGAAAAATAAGTATTATATTATGGTAGTTGCACTGCGGTCAGGTACTGTAGTATCATTTGACAAGGATAATCACAACACCTCACTCGACGACCTTTCCATTCCAAGTGTTGAAACAGTGAGAACGGAACGATGGTTTTGGAACTGATTGAGTGACGAGAAGAATGATGAATTGCTTAATTAACTTCTCAGTAGAGAGCGAACTACCCAGACTATCTACTGTTGAGAGCGAGA
>Ga0307513_10006947_pt1 | contig 14727 bp, 13 predicted proteins | sample 15_EM_MG_FD_202174 | JGI IMG/M metagenome (GOLD analysis project Ga0307513, IMG submission 202174) | Populus trichocarpa ectomycorrhiza microbial communities from riparian zone in the Pacific Northwest, United States - 15_EM | ecosystem: Host-associated > Plants > Roots > Unclassified | place... | reverse complement strand
CTACCTGTATAAGTCAACTATATAGTATAGAAAGGAAGCAACATGTGATTACTTTTTCACGCGTTTAGGCTGCATTTGGATTGTCCAAAGGCGTGCTTGCAAAACCACTGCACGCGTTGATAATTTCTATAAACCATGAGAATGTATAGAGCTATGAATTTGTCTGTCACTCTGCTGCCTTCCCCTCGAAGATGTTGAAAGCAAATCAGGGACATTGCACAGTCATCCTTTGAACTCACGAGGAAAGGGTCTATCACTCTTTAATACCAGAAGCATAATGGGTAAGGGGATTGCTAAAGCTTTTTTATGCGTTATTAGCTCTTAGCTTTGTAATGCTTACAAATCATAAATATTCTCCTTTCCTCGTTAGCTCATCCCATCTTCCAATTGGGTACCTCGAAGATTAAGTTCTATATGTATCCATGCATTATTTATTTGACCTGGCGGGTCGGAATATATATATTTTTTTAAAAATTGAATATACAAGCTATTTTAATATGTTTTTTATATAATAAAATTTAAAGTATAAATTAAAAGGTGTATTCATGAATCTAATAAAATGAATCGATAATTATCTATGTAAATAATAAAAAACAATTGTTAACAATAACTAAAAGAGAAATTAAAAAAATTAAAAAATAAATGTAGATCAAGATATTTAATCTCGTAAAATAAAACATCTACCTGTTTATGTTTACTAAATTTGTTTATTAGAATCAGTAAAAGATAATAGAAACACACATGAAACTGAGTGAATAAAAAAAAGAATATTATACAAGTTTGAACATATTAGAAATATTATTTTATAAAATAAAACTTATCTGTAAAAAATAAAATAAAAATCTTCAAAAATTAAATACAAAACAATTTTTTTTTTAAAAAAACCTCTATCCAAAAAAGGTTTGCAAAGCTCATGACCTAGAACATAAGATCAAGATAAACCGATAGAAAATAAATTGAAAATAACCACAAAATAATCTAATAGCAACATCTTAGCAATTTACAAGAAATTTACAAGTTTGTTCCCACCATTTTTAACTTAATAACACCGTGCTTATTCATAATAACATTGATCATTTTCTAGTTTAGTATCAAAATAGGCCTACTGAAATACCTTAATAATGATATCATGATACTCGTCAGCATTCAATGTCAGATAACAAGCCAAGAGTTCTTTGAGCTCTTCTTCCCGACTAATTCTCCTCTTCAATCATCTCAATCGTTGAATCTCTGAAGCCCTTCTGTGGATCAAATGAGCTTTTCACTATAGCGAAATTTTTTTGGTTTATGAATCCCTGTATTGTTTTATCCCTGGTCTTTTTCTTCATTTTGAACTTGGTTTTTTTCATGTCTTCGAGTGCTTTTATTCTGCAGATTTCAACTTTTAAAGTTCTTGGAGAAAATTCGATGTGTAACTCTTGATTACATGATCAAAAAATCCTAATGAAGATGATATTTCTCTAAGAAAACTGAAAATTAGATTTGAGAACTTTGATCTAGAGTTATAACATGTAACTAAGAACTAGATATATTGAAATTCATGAATTGACGCCACAAGGTAAATTATACCTTGATAAATCAAGTTTTCTTCTTTGTCACAACAAAGAGCATGTTTGCTTCAAGCAAAACATAATAATATTATTAATCTGAAAGCTGCTAAAATTCACAGTAAGAAAAATATTATATAGTCCTAAGACAATTAACTCTAATGGATCCATATTGGGTTGCAAACTACTAGACTTTCATCCAACACAAGCTTAACATCTAAAACAAACCCAACTGAACTTAAAAACCGAAACTAAAATATTATGGTTCAAATAATACTTAAAACAACATAAAAACTAAGTAAAATATTCATAATAATACAAGGAAACAATCAGCCCCATAAACCATCCCTAACTTGATTAATTTTCTTGTGTAGTCAGATCTGACTTGCGTAGGAATAATGTGTGTTTGCCGCCCCTTTTAGACCTCTTTCCATGCTTGGAATATACTGCATTGAATGATTGATCTTCTTCCCTTATTTGGTTGAATTTATTTCTAATATAACTTATTATAGGAGTGACTCAATACGAATTGCTTCCTCATCCAAGCCTTCATATCAACCCACGTATCTATAGGCCTTTCCTCATTCCTCTGCCTATAAGTCACAATATGATCCTAATCAACAAACTCAATTGCCACACTTTTCACCTTTTTTGCTCAGAATAATCATGGCAATCAAAGATCCAATCCACTTTCTTCTCCCTTTCCAAATAAGCTTTGGGATCGCTTCTACATTGGAAACTAGGAATTTTCAGTTCACTAGAGTCCCCATCTACACCCATAGCACCACGGTTTCTAAAATCACCCAAATTATCTCCTTGGACGAACTAACCAGCCCTCTTAACCCCATGAAACCTATGATTCCTAGGCTGCCAAATTCGATCCCTATGGCCCCAAGATGCTACATCATCATAACCTATTGCATCAAAATCAATGTCACAACTAGACTAACATACCTATTACACCTCTTAGCATGATTTCCATCCCGATTAGCCCTATGTTGTTCCCTATCAACACCACGCCTTTCCACCCTTTCCAACCTTTCATGTATACTACCTATCACCAAATTAAACCTCTCCACCATTTGTGTCAAACCTTGAATCTGAAGTTGTAGTTGATCCATCTCTATTCGAGGTGGTTTTTCTTGCTTTGCCTTATCCATCACAAATCTACAAATTTTGTTAGTGGTATAATAATTTTATTTTTGTGTTTCCTCACCCACTCCCTCACATGTTTACTCTCCTCCCGTGTTTCACTCAAAGCCTTTAATTTTAAGTAAATTTAATGCTGAATGTCTATATTGATAGCATTCACAAAGATAATATCAAGACGAGGAAAAAACACAACACAAATAGAGTTTATAATATGAAAACACTAATTTGAACCGAATCTAGACCTTAAACCAAACGACATCCAATTGAGCTAAAGATTGACATTTAATGTGTTTTTAACCCAAATAAATAGAATATAAATTTTGATGCAATTATGATAATGTTTGATAGTTGACGTGAAAGAAATAAGTAATAGCCCCCTTTTAATCCAAATCTAAAACCCTAAGAAATTGATGCTCGAATACCTTGAAAATTTATAATTGGTGTATTCTCACCCCTAAATAACTAGAATATGAGATTTGAGTCAATTTTAAGGTATTTTGATATGCTAACACGAAACAGATGTAATTAGATCCCATATAGCCCAAGTCCATGCACATCCACAAGGCCCAAATTAGATCTTGTCGAAACCAACTCCTTCATAATTGGGCTGAATGAAATATGGCTGAATGAAATACAAGCTAAAACACAAGGAAACCCCCCTACTTGGGCGAATGAACTTCCCCTCAAACCCAATCTCCCAACCAAATCCCCATCATGAGTAACCCAAAGCCGAACCATAGGATGAACCGTATAAAAAAGCTCTCACTTTACTATTTTTTTCCTCTGCAATTCTCTGCTTACGTGCAAAGATTTCCTCTGTTTGTCCCTCATTGACTTGAGCTCTTCAATCTTCATGTTTTTCAACTTTCACCACTCGTAACTTGATTTTTTAGTGGAAAATCCATCACTTTCCTTACAAGCAGAAAACACAATTTTTTTTTTCCAGTCTTGCTTAGACAAGAATATCTTGTGTTAGTGGAAGATAAAGATAAATTTGTTTTTAAATAAGAAGCTTTTAACTTACAGTCTGGCTTCTCAATCATTCCAATTATACCTTTTTTTTTCATATGGTTCTCTATCTAATTTGAACTGCTGCTTTGAACCCTTGACCTAGGTATTCTGATTTATGTTATCTTTTCTCTTACACACGCATCCATTTAAGGCAAAATCTTAATTTCTCCTGGTAGACCTCTCATTTGCCTTACTTTAGAAATCATGTCCCTGAAGTTGCAAGTTGTAGTATTTGATCTATAATTATGAAAACTTGATGATGAAGCTTTTAGCTCATCATCCCAATTATAATGAAATGATCTCAAAGCACCTTAAGTCTTTTCACCATTAGAACTATCATCCATGAAAGAAAGTCTCCAAAAAGCATCACCATCCTCTTCGTAAAATCTACCTCCTCCTTCACCACCATCAAATGACAGTGGGCTTGTGGAGACAAAATTCCATTTCCCTTTTTACCTTGCTTTTGCATGTTCTTTTTATGGGTTGATTCTCATATGTTTGAACTTTGTTAGTCAGGAGGAGGGAAAAACATGAAATATTAAAAAAAAAAAAAAGCAAAAAGAAGAAGAAGAAGGGTTTTTTCCGGATAAATTGGGTAATTAGCACAATAAGTGTAAAAACTTAGTGGAATAACATCGTGTGAAAAAGATTTGGTGACATAACACACTTTCACCTTATCACGCTTTAGAAACGTTACATTTACTAAATGTTGCTATTCTGAAGTGCGACAACTAAATAGCATTGGAAAGAAACACTCTTTCCTAGGTGTTTATAAGTGTGAGTTTTTATTGTATAGTAAACCAAGTGAAAGTCATGGTGGATGGCTCTTCTAGTGGGCTTTCTAATGATATTATTTGGATATTTATAATATCAAAAGAAGGCACTTGACACTTAAGCACTTGGAACTTAATATGTCACTAAGATTAATTTGTTTTTTGAATTTATTTATTTAATTTTTGTAATTAATTTTGACTTTTCTGACTATTGCGATTAAACTGATTAACAACTATTCAGTTTAATTTAAAATATAATTGTTTCATTAACAATCATATAGTTTCATTAACAGTCATAATATTAACAAACTTAATATTTCATTATAATGTTTCAAGTCTAATAAACCTGTTACTACACAAAGAACACATATAATAAAAAGCAAACATATTTTCTTTCTTTTGTCTTCTCATTTTTATAGAGGTTTAGAGGGTTTAGTTGTATTTTGAAGGTATTGTCTTTGTGTGAGACAAATAAATACATTAAAAACAGTATTTTCATACCTTTAAGCCAACTCTTTATTTGTTTCAATTTTAAATAGTTTCTTTAACAATTTTAAGGTGTTTATTTGATGGAGACAAATCTAAATTCAAGCATTATGGTTGCTAAGGATGTCAAAATTCAATTCGATCATTTTGATTGTACAAATTGCACAAGGTGGATGGACAAGATAGTGTTTCTGCTTATTTTATTAAAGATTTACTATATTCGTGACTTAAATCTGCCTGCACTACTTGAACCACAAGAAGATAAATCTGCTATTGTTAAGATTGAAAAACTGAAACATGAGGAAGATGAAGTGCTTTGTTGAGGGTATATTCTGAATACTCAGACTAGTCAAATTTATGACATCTTCTTCTAATTAATGTTACCAAAATAAATTTAGGCTGCTTTAGGGACACACTACAAATAGGAAAAATCAGGTTCTAATCATTTTCTTTATTTTAAATTTTTTAGTATAAGATTACTGACAACAAGACAATCATGGATCAAGTCCATGAAATTCAAATGTTTATATCAAAACTTAGTGATATGGATATCAAAGTTCCTGATTCACTTTAAGTGGGGGCTATTTTATCAAAACTTTCTTCATCCTAGAATGAATATAGGATGAAGATGTTGCATTAAATAGACAATTATACCTTTGAACAATTTCTAATACACTTATAGATTAAGGTTCAATCTTGTTTGCATAAATTATAAGTAATAAATTCTAAAGTGAATTTGGTTACTGAAACTGGTTTAATAATAACTCAAAACAATCTAAAAGTGTAAAAGAAAGGAAACAAATTCAAGAAGAAAACATAATACTAACTGTTGTCACTCATTTTTTGAGCCATACGTGCCAAAGAAGATGGTGTATATCCCTTTTAAATCGAAGGCAGGAGTTTAGTTCAAGGTTGTTGAGAGATTGACAAAAGCAAAGAAGAAAGAAATGTTTTTCGAACCCTGTTTTAGCTGGCATCTGCTCTCCTTATCCTTCTCTTTTGCTGCCGAAATTGTCAGGATTCTTAGGCTAATTAGGAGTCTTTATAATGCTAAATTCGTTCCCTTTGTTATCTGGTCTTTAAGGTTGGATAAATCCCTCAGAAGTTGCACTAAAAAACTGATTCTGCTGTTATCGCAATTTTTTGTTCCAACTTAGGCTTTGATTCTGATTTGGTTTCGTGCAATATCCGACCATCCCGGCTATATTTTGTCACTCATGACATGTTGAAGAATTGACCTACACCTTTATTGGGTCTTAGGGCTCACTATTCTTATGGAAGACTCTCAGTCAAATTAGGATGCTTGGCATTGTCAGTTTCCTTAATTAGATCAGGAGATCCTTTTTTAACCAACCAGGTTGCAATCAGTTTCTGTACTTCAAAATGAATTTATCTCATTCTTAATCCTTCATGAAAGTTATAGTCCTATACGTGTAGATGAATTTTGGTTTTTGAATCGCTTGATTTCGATATCAGAAGCTCAAGATATTCCCATTTGAATATCTAAACGTGAAAATAGAGAATTCTGCTGCGAGCAAGATTCTGACCCAAGTTTTGCAATAAAGACTCTGCTTCCATCATGATTTTGCTGGTCGTTATTCTTAGGTTATACTCTTAGTCATATCTAGATGCTTGACATTTATCAGTTTTTGAATCAGATCAGGAGACCCTTTTTTTTACCAACCAGATTGTTGCCAGATTCTGTTCTTTAAAACGATTTTATCTCACCTCGAATCCTTCATGAAAGTTGTAGTCCTACATGTGTAGATGAATTTGGGTTTTTGAGTCGCTTGATTTTGATATCAGAAGCTCAAGATATTAACGTTTGACTATCTAATGAGAAAGCAAAAATTCTGCCGCAAGAAGGATTTTACCCCCCAAGTTTGCAAGACTGAATTGAAAAAAAAAGGACTGAAATAAAGGAATTAATGGCAGATAAAAATTGGAAGAAACTTGGCTGGTTTTGAAGAAACGGAAAACAAGGATAGGATTAATTTGCAGACCAATTACCTTTGCCTTGCGTTTCAGCAACAAGCAACGCCGTCATGCTTTTACACATTGATGTGAATTTTTTTTCCTTTCTTCAGCTGGGGAAGCAAGGCGGCGCCGTTTTAAAACAGCCCCATTTTGAATTAATGAGCATGGTACTGTACCCCATCTGCAACCTTTTCCCTCCTCTACAACTGTTTCCTGCCATTTGTTTTTTTTGCATTTCTCCCGTCCTTGCACTACACAAAACAGTCCCCCTTTTCACGCTAGGATGACAACTGCGAGAGGAAACAACATTGTACCTCCAGTGCCAGCTGGGGAAGAGGACGCATAGGGAGCCTCGCCATCATCTAATGGTTGGAATTCCATCCCTAACACAAACGGCTGGGATGAGAGGGGGTTTTAGGTTAGTCTCCAAGTGTTTTGCTCGGCTATAAAAGCGAGCTGGAAAAGGCTGAGAAAAAAAGGGGAGGGAGGCAGAGAAGAGTAAAAAAAAAATAGAGAGCTAGCATAGAAAAACAAAGAGAACGAGAGGGAAAATTATTCCCGGTCTTTCCTACATTGCCAAAAGGAGTTCATCAAATCTACGGGTTTTCTAAAACTCCCAACGACAAAAAGAGGAAGGCCTTCTTCAGTTTTGGAGTCAGAAAAGCAAAGGTTTTTTTTTCCACCTATCTACACCTCATCCTCTGCACTCAAACCAGCAGCATCCGTAGGTATAGTTCCCAGTTCTTTTTTGTTTTTCTCTTCCTTGTTGTATTTAAACTTGACATCTGTTGCTTAGTTCTTTTCCAAAATCTATTTCCCGCTTTGCTCTAGATGTTCAGTTTTTTTGGTTTAAACAAGTGTTATGCTTGCCTATTGTTACTTCCATGATTTTTAGTTTGGGTTACTGTTTACGTTAAAGATGCATGCTCCTTTCTTGATTTATTACTGTGAGAGACCGTGAGTTTTAAAGGTCTTCATTGCCTCTTCCTCCCTCTGCTTGAGTGTCTCCTTGCTGGGGAAGGTGGCATAGGAATGGCAGTGGCTTAGAAGTGCAGTCTTTTATGTGGGGAGGAAGAAGAGAAAACAAAGAGAGTAGGGGAGACAGAGAGAGTAAACACAAAAAAAACAAACAGAAAGGACAACAAAAAATGGAAGAGAAACGAAAAACAGAGGGGAAAAGAAGGGGAGAGAATTGGAGAACAAGAAGTCTTGAGAGTAAAAATAATAGGAAACAACGAAAGAGAGAGGAGGTTAACTTCAATCTATCCTACCTTGCCTCCATTTTTTTTGCTGCAAGCAGGAGCTGCAGACTGTCACAGGAGCAGAAGTTTTTGTTTTTAAACAAAGCTTTTGGCTAGTGAAGGAAGTATATAACGTGAGGGGTTTTGGGAGGAGAAAGTAAAAAGGGCATGAGGGAAGTTTCCTTTTCAGGCAAGGTTGTTTTTCTTTAGGCTCGCATATCACGTTTCCTTTTTTAAAAACAAGATAGCTGGCCATTGGTTTCTAATACATAGGATAAAAGTATGCCCCTCAAGTCTCTTTCCTTTTACGAGCATGGCAGTGTTCAAGATTTAGGATGGGTCGTGGGGCACCGACACTGGCGTAGGATTTTGAGTTTAAAATATTACTTTTAGAACTTTGGCCCCCACATGACAAGTTTATTCTTGTGATGGTTTAATAACCTTAACTGTGATGGTTGTGTTTAATTGTTGCGATTAACTGTTGTTTTGAGTTCAATCAGGACTTTGGTCCCCTCATGTGAAGAACTTATTCTTATGATGTTTTGCTAGCTTCAACTGTGATGTTTGCATTTAATTGTTGTGATAAATAGTATTTTTAATCAAAATATAAAAATATTTTTGTGTGTTGCATACAGCCAATACCCTAACATATTTTGAATTTCTTCATTTAAAAAAAACAAATATTCGAGGTTTCAAAAAATATGTTTTAGCATGAATTTCTTAAACACAAAAAATTATTTTCTTGCATCTTGGATTTTACAACATGTTTGTAAATTCCAAAGGGTGTTGACCAATATTTCAAAAATATAAAAATCTTATTTTTGGGAATTCGTTTTTACTCACTATTAATGTTTGGATAAAGAAATCCCAAAGGGGTAAATATCCAAAATATTATTAGGAATAATTTGTTATTATTCATTAGTAATGTTTGGATAAAGAAATCCCAAAGGGATTAATATCCAAAATATTATTAGAAATAATTTATTATTATTCACTACAAATATTTGGATAAAGAAACCCCAAAGGGGTTAATATTCAAAATATTATTTGGAATAATTCGTCATTGTTCATTGTTAATATTTGGATAAAGAAACCCCAAGTGGTAAATATCAAAAATATTTTTCTAGGAATAACAAGTTATTATCCCTTAATAATATAAGGAAAAATAAACCTATGAAAGGTAAATGTCCAAAATATTATTAATAAGAATACAACTTGTTTATTTTTAACATAAAGGCAGATTTATACCTAAAATTTTATTTAGAAAAATTTAATTGTGTATCCTTGAAAGAAGCTTCAATTATAATTAGGACATTTTAAATTTTGATTCCACAATTTATGAGTCATGAAAATATGAAATACTAAGGCAAAATGGGCTTTTAAAACACCTTGAATTTCCTTAGATTTCTAACTTAGTTTTTTTTTTCCTTTTCTCTTCCATGTGATTTACGAGTCGCGAACACTTGAAATACTAAGGGAAAAATGAGCTCTTAAGCACATTGAATCTCCTTAGATTTCTATTTTAGCTGTCTCTAAGTTCATAAATTCTGAATTTATTTCAAATCAAGCATAGACTTGAAGAGATCTGGACCGTTTTTCTTTGGCACTCTATAGACATATCTAAAGGTATGATCCATATTGGCTAAGGTTTCTTTCCCTTAGACTTTGAACCCAAGTTCGTTCATCATAGCAGACTTATCCTAGGAAACTGATGGGATTAGAGAACATCAACACCATATCAATTATAGGCAAACCAAACACCAAGCAGCTTACCTTAGGTAGGGCGTACTAGGAGTGCTAAAACCTTTCCTTTTCGCAACCAGTCCCTTGCCTTAGAATCTCTGAAAGACCAGTTAGGTTTCCTAGTGACCATAATATTAGGTGGCGACTCCCTTTTCACAAAACAAAAACCCTGAAATCAATTCCCCGTTACCGGAAAGGGTCATCGCGACGTCGAGCTTTCGCGAGGGTACGACACTAACAAGAAGCATAGAGTTTGTTTCCATTGTGGAAATAAAGAGCACTACAAAAAATAGTGTAGATTTAAGAATTTCAACAAGAAATGTGGTTCTTTCAAAGTGAATATGATTGAAAAAGATAAAGTCAATGAGTTGGTTTCCATGATTTCAAACATTTAAATTGGAATGATTACTAAATTAAATATGGTAACTAGTGTTATGAAGACTTCAGATTAGTGACTGAATTCTAGTACAACAGTTCATGTTTGTAACAACAAAACATGATTCAAAACTTATAAAGAATTAGAGAAATTAGAATAGATCTTGATGGGCAACTATAATTCTGCTAAAGTTTTGGGAAAATGAACTATTGAGTTGTACTTTACTTCTGGACAAAAATTGTCTTTAATCATTATGTTTCATGTTCCTGAGATTAGGAAAAACCTTGTATTTGCTAGTGTTTTGAGCAAGAAAGGGTTCAAAATTGTTTTAAAGTTTGATAAGGTTATTGTAACTAAGAGTGAGATGTTTGTGGGAAATGGGTTTTCTTGTAATGACATATTTAAGTTCAGCATTAATGAAATCAATGTTATTTCTGCTTATATGGTTGAATCTACTTCTTTTATTTGACATGGTAGATTAGGACATCTAAATTATAGATATTTAAAATATATGTGTAAGCATGGTTATATTCCATATCATCATGATAATAATGACAAATATGAAGTATGTATTTAATCAAAGATGACAAAAAACCTTTTTTTCTAAAATTGAAAGAAATTCTCAATTACTTGAGTTAATTCATTCTGATATATGTTAAATAAATTGTATGTTAATAAAGGGTAAGAAAAGATATTTCATAACTTTCATTGATAATTATTCTCGTTTTACTTATGCTCACTTGTTAAGAACTAAAGATGAAGCCTTTGAAAAATTTAAAGAATTCAAAAAAATGGTAGAAAATCAAAAGGAAAGGAAAAATAAAATTCTTAGAAGTGATAGAGGTGGAGAATACTTTTCTAGGGAGTTTTCTATATTTTATGAGGAAAACAAAATAATTCATTAAATGATAGCACCTCATACACCACAACATAATGGAATTGCTAAAATGAAAAAAAAAAAAATCTTAGTAGATATGATCAATGCCATGCTTTTAAATGCTAAGTTACCAAATAATTTATGGGATGGAGCTTTACTTACTATATGTCACATTCATAATAGAGTACCATCAAAGAAATTAAATATTTCTCCTTATGAAGTATGAAATGGTAAAAAACCAAATCTTAATTATTTTAAAGTGTGAGGGTGTGTAGATTTCGATGAATTTTTTAATCCTCAAAGAACAAAATTAGAACCTAGAGTTCTTAAGAGTGTTTTTTTTGGTTTTGCACAAAATTCAAAAGCTTATAGGCTTTTGGATTTAAAAACTAATGTGATAATTGAATCTGTACATATTGAATTTATCAAAAATAAATTCATAAGTGATTAAAATATGCAAGAACCAGATTTAAAAGTAATGACTCATAGCTCAACTTTAAGTGAAAAACATAAAAACTTAGAAGTAATAGGTTCAAATGAACATAGAAAGAGCCAGATTTAGAAAGAAAAAACATATAGATATAAATTTTATTTTTACTGATTTAATTAATTTTTTAGTGAAAAGTGATAGAAATATAGTATTGAAAATGACATCTATGATCCTAAAAGTGAAAGATGATCCAAAGACATTCTGTGAAACTATATCTTCTAGGAATGTTGCTTTTTGAAAAAAAACGGTGAATGATGAAATGGATTAAATATTGTTTAACAATACTTAGGTTCAAATAAATTTACCTCTAGGTTCTAAGCTAATATAATGTAAATGAGTATTTAGAAGAAAATACAATACCGATGGTTTTATACAAACCTTTAAGGCAAGATTAGTTGCCAAAGGTTTTACTCAAAAAGACGGTGTTGATTATTTTGACATTTATTCTCTAGTAGTAAGAATTACATCCATTAGAGTTTTATTTGCATTAACATCAATTTATAAATTGTATGTTCATTAAAATGGATGTTAAGATAACTTTCTTAAATGGAGATTTAAGTGAGAAAGTGTATATGAAACAACCTGAGGGTTTTATACTTCTTGGAAATGAGAAAGAAGTCTGTAAATTGATAAAGTCTTTATATGGTTTAAAGCAAGCTCCGAAACAATGGCATGAGAAGTTTGACAAAACAATTTTGTTGAATGGTTTTCATCACAATGGTGTCAATAAATGTATGTATTCTAAATTTACAAAAGATTTGAGTGTGATTATTTGTCTTTATGTAGATGGCATGTTAATATTTAGCACAAATATGATTGGAATAGTTGAAACCAAAAGGCATCTCACTTTATCTTTAAAATAAAAAATCTTGGTTAAGTGGATACAATTTTAGGTATTATAGTTAAGAAAAACATAGTAGTGGCTATACATTTAATTAGTCACATTATATTGAGAAAATGCTTGATAAGTTTAAGCATCTCAATATAAAGAAGGCTAATAACTCATTTAACTCTAGTATGAAGTTAAATGATTATTGTGATAAAACGGTATCACAACTAGAATATATTAGTGCCTTTGGAAATCTTGCAAGAGTCTTTGATTATCTAAAAAAACAATCGATTTAGGTTTGTTTTATTATGATTTTCCAACTATATTGGAATGATATTATGATGCAAGTTGAATAAATAGTTCGAGTGATAATAAGTCCACATCAGAATGGATTTTCTCACTTTAAGGAGATGCAATATCTTAGGCATCTAAGAAACAAACATACATCTCTCATTTTACAGTGGAATCATAATTTATTGCAATGGTTATTGCGGGTAAAGAAGTAGAATGACTAAGAAATATGTTGTAAGATATTAAGTTGTGGCCACAAACTATGTCAGTTATTTTTTTATACTGTGATAGTGAAGTAGTTATGTCTCGAGCTTACAGTAACATTTACGATGGTAAGTCAAGACATATAAGCATTCAACATGAATATATTCGAGAGTTGATTACAAATAGGGTAATCACCATTATCTATGTGAAGTATGTGAATAATTTAGTGGGTTTGCTTATAAAAGAACTATCTAGAGACATGATAAGAAAAACAACTAGTGGAATGGGGTTGAAACCCGTTATTAAAGATACCGATAATAGGAACCCAACTTTGAATTAGCAAGAAGCTTATCTCTAAGTTTAATGGGTAATAACAAGTTATTGTTTAGTATCTGTTGGACATTGCTAATTAATTTTTAACCATGTTTTGATAGTATTTAATGCGTTTTATTACGTAAAGGAGAATGAACGTATGCTCTTAATGGAATTTAAAGTTCACGTTTAATGTAATAGAGACATGTATAATTCCATCTATATGAATATAAAAGTGGTGCTACTTTTGACAAAAGTTAGGGTTTTTTCTTGTAAATTTTCATGAAAATAAGATTTTAGCACATAGCCATAATAATGCTAAACAATTGTAAATCTCTTTAAGAGTTTAGATAATATTATGTGTGTAGTATATTTGATTCTACAACAAAAGTTTTGATTTAATATGCGGATACTAATAACTTTAGTAGAATTCAAGTTTAAACAATAATTAAAAGTTTAAATTTCAAAATATTTCTTGTAAGCATAATTCTATCAAGTGAAAAGACATTCATTACAAATTAGTGAGAGATTGTTTGTGTAGTTTGTAAATGAATAAAGAAGGGAAAGATGTCTATTTAACATTGGAAAACAAAAAAAACACTCTTTCCTAAGTGTTTATAATTGTGGGTTTCTTTTGTGTTGTAAATTAAATGAAAGCCATAATGGATGAGCTCTTTTAGTGAGCTTTCTAGTGCTATTATATGAATATTTATAACATCAAAAGATGATACTTGACACTTGAAATTTAGAACTTAATATGTCATTGAAATTAAATTGTTTTTTGAATTTATTTCTTTAATTTTCGTAATTAATTTTGACATTCATGATTATTGAGATAAAATTAAATAACAGTTATTCAATTTAATTTAAAATATAATTATTTCATTAAAATTCATATAATTTCATTAATAGTCATAATATTAATAGATATAATGTTTCATTGTAATATTTCAAGTCTAAGAAACCTATTACTAAATAGAGAACAAATATATATAAAAAAACAAATGTTTTTTTGTTTTTCTTTTATCTTCTCTTCTTATTTTTTAGAAGTTTAAAAGGTTTAGTTGCATTCTAAAGATATTATTTTTATATTAAACAAATATACATCTTAAAAATAATATTTACATTCCGTCAACTCTTTATTTGTATAATAGCCAAGGAAATAAAAAAAAAAAAAGTAGGATTAACACTCGATAAGAATTGCTGCTGAAAAATTAGTTGGTGGTGGCTATCAGACCCACAAACAAAAGTAAATTTACAAAAGTCCCTGGCAGCATTGGATCGATACCAGCAGTATGTCCAGGTTCTGTATTGCCAACAACTTTTGCGTCTAAAATATTAAGAACAGAAAAGGAAACTTTAATCTTACTTCAGATATGATGGAGACTTCACTTTGTTTTGAAGAAAACGAACAACTT
>Ga0307513_10006946_pt1 | contig 14730 bp, 14 predicted proteins | sample 15_EM_MG_FD_202174 | JGI IMG/M metagenome (GOLD analysis project Ga0307513, IMG submission 202174) | Populus trichocarpa ectomycorrhiza microbial communities from riparian zone in the Pacific Northwest, United States - 15_EM | ecosystem: Host-associated > Plants > Roots > Unclassified | place... | reverse complement strand
TACCGCAACTCCTACGCTCGAAACTCCCGCATGCTACAATCGGGTTCTTCCTGCACGTTGCGTTTCCTTCTTCCGAGATTTTCCGTTGTCTCGCTGGTATGCGCAGCCAATGGCGTCCTTGAGAACTCATTTTTAGTAGGAGTACAGACAGAGAGAATCTGCTGCGGGGTCTGCTCGGCGCCGACCTCATCGGCTTCCAGACTCAGTCATACGCGCGTCACTTCCGACAATCCGTGTTCCGTATTCTGGGGCTAGAAGCCACTCCAAATGCCATCGTCGTGGACAACGGCGTCGTGCACGTTTCGGAGTTCCCGATCGGTATCGACGTTCAAGGCCTCACGGTCAAGCGGCGGGACCCCGCTGTGGCGGAATGGGTGCATTCTCTTCGGGAGAGATACGCCGGCATGAAGATGATCGTCGCGAGAGACAAGTTGGACGAGGTGCAAGGTGTCCGACAAAAGTTTTTGGCGTTTGAGCGGTTCTTAGAGGAAAACCCTGAATTCCATGGCAATGTGCGTCTGATGACCCCTATAGGGTCTATATCACACTGATCCGAATCGTCCAGGTCATGCTCATTCAAGTCGCCTTGTCCACCTCCGAGACGAACGAGCTGCAAGGTAGTGTTGCGGATGTCGTGTCAAGGATCAACTCGAAGTTCTCTACTCTCACATATCAACCTATCATATTCTTCTACACACATGACTTGACATTCCCACAATATCTTGCGCTTTTGACGGTCGCTGATACCTTCATCGTGACTTCATTGCGGGAAGGAATGGTAAGTACCTGCAGTGGGGTCATAATAAGACTGACGCGTCTGTAGGCTCTGAGAACTCACGAATTTGTGGAGTGTCAGGAGGAGAGGAAACGTCCATTGATCCTCTCGGAGGTGAGCGGCGGCGAAAAAGGGTGACCTCCGTTTCTCAAGTCACACGCAGTTTACGGGAAGCTACACTTCTGGATTCAAATCGTGCATTCCCATTAATCCGTGGGACACGCGGCAGACCGCAGAGGCAATTCGCCAAGTAAGAGGGCGGCTGAATTCATAAAAAATTTACCAGCTGACCGCTATTCAGGCGTTATGTATGAGCGACGAAGAAGCCGCTACTCGCTGGAAGGCTCTCCACGCGCACGTGAACAATCAGACGGCGCAAAAGTTCGTAACAGATTTCATCACGCGCTGTATGCGCGTCAATTACAAGCACCACATACGCGACACGCTGGTCATACCGGAGCTCGATCCCGTCGTTATCAAAGACAAGTATCGGGCCGCTTCCAGACGGCTGATACTCATTGATTTGGAGAAGACGATGTGGAAAGTCGAGCCGCGGCCTTGTCAAAAGCAGGTGTTCGAGGTGCCGACGGAGGCGGTGGAACTGTTAAAGAAGCTTGCTGTGGGGAATGAGGTTTGGGTGTTTGGCGGGCTACCTGTCGCGGGGAGACTGGAGACCATTGCGAGGGAAATTCCGAGTATTGGGATTTGGTAAGTCTGATTGCGATTAAGCCTCTTATTGTAGGACTGAAATGGTTGGTTTCAGTGCGGAGCACGGCTGTTTCGTCAAGCCCCCTGTAGAGTCGCAATGGGTTAGTCTCATTGAAGGGTTCTCATTGGATTGGATGGTAAGGAATATGATTATCTCGTCGTGCTGGTTTGTCATTCCGCTTTCTAGGACGCCTGCATGGACATTTTAAATTACGTACGTCGCTCGTTCCGTTTTGCCGCTTCATTTCTGATGTTCATCGATGCCAGTTTACGGAACGGACTCCTGGGTCATTCATCGAAAAGCGTCAAGCGACTATCGTCTGGCGATTCTGGACCGGAGATTCCAACAACCCGGATGACGAAGCCTGGGCACGCCGTCAAGCGGCAGAAGCACAGAACCATATATTCGACACCTTTGCGGAGCACCTCCGAATAGTGCCCTCCGCTAACAGCTTTTTCATTACCCCGCATATCATGGGAAGGTCCACGGCTGTCAACGCCATCCTTGACCCCTCGCTGCTCAATTGCAACTCGCCAAAGGACCCGAGTAAAGGAAGTGCGGTGGATGATGAGGTGCATGCGGCGAGATTTGACTTGATCCTGACAATTGGGTCGGATGAGTCTCTGATCAACCGGATGAAGCGACTCCCGAACGCGGAGACGGTGTACACGGGAAGCCGAAGGAGTGGAGCATCGTGGAGACTTGATCCTGCCAACCTTTATGCGGTTCTGGAGCAAGTGATAGGTACAGCGGTCGATGAGGCCCATACCGACATACGTACCCTTGGAATTTTTGCTTGAAATTGTGCATTGGTGTTGCTCTTGTGTTGTAGTCGTTGAGCTGTCGTAAGATATGTTGGTCATGGCGATCCGATGGGATTGAATTTGCTTCTCCAGGCAAGCCGACAATCTGGTACACTGAACCGCATTTTTGTACGCAATGGTACTGCAATAGTGCTGCCAACTGGCCAGTCGATAGGGGGTCCTTCTTGCTGGGGCATGGCGATCTCAGTCGCTTGCTCCCTAGAGTGCTTAATTTCGACTTCTGGAAATCCAGGAAAGTCTTAGACGACTCTAGTCAACGGTCCGCCTGATACGGGCCCGCTCCCGAATTCCGAAGAGGACAGAGGAGCGGTTGGCTAGCTCGTCGGAAGTTCATCCAATCTCAGGTAGTTTAAAAACACGAGGTGAGGGCCTATGTTTTCATTTGTGGCCCTGTTGATTTCATTTTGATAAGCCATAGACGAGGTCAGGTATCATTCCAGCGTTCGAACTTCCAACGCATAAGCCGGCCGTTCGCAAGAAGGAGGGTAGATAATTCGGGTACCTCGAGGTCGGCGCAGAGAGGTCGGATGAGTGTCCAAACGAAGCCATCGATAAGGGTGAGTGATATGGTGGTCAGGTCCAAGCTTGAGCGCTCCGTGCTATCGTTGATGAACCTTGGACCTGACGTTTCCCAAAGGCAGATCCGACGAGTCAACAATCTTGCTCTTTCGACGTCAGGTCCGGCTTCTCCGCCTTACGCAGTCTGCCACATTCGCACAACTAGCCCATTGTTCACTCGAAACGAAACGACCTCGCTGACACGCAAGGTCCCGGCAAACGGAATCTCGACGTGCTGCTCGGCAATCCTGTCTATAATCAGTGAATATCAGTGAATATCAGTGAATAGATGATCTCATGAATTCGCGACGTCTATGACCGTTTTGTCCTCGCTCCTCGCACGGCAGTGTCGATCACACGCTAGACACTCTCCGCCTTGTCTCCATTCCGTCACCGCCTAATATCCTTTTTTCCTGCGGGACAAGCCTCTGGTGCCGCAGAATGGGACAACGGGACCCAGGTCCGCTTCGGAAATCCGACCGCTTGGTCCGCGAGACAAGCTAGAAAACGGAAAATGGGACGGAGGACATGCTGCCAATTTCTTTGCGCCTGAGCGGATCCGCGCAGCCGGATTCGGGCAATAATGGCGCGCCTGCATCCGGGATGGTCACCGCATTCCACGATGTTTCAACATGAGGCCGTTCATTCATTGATTCTCCGACTATTTATCAACCCCGCCTCCTCACCTTCGTCCTCCATCAGCCTCCCCGTCGAAACCATTTACCTCCCCGTCCAGAAATATCTGCTCTCCACCCACCCAAAAAAAGGAAGCCCCGCTATGCCCCACGCATCGCCAACATATCCTGCCCAGTTTGTCTTTATCGGAACCGCTCTCCGTGGAGAACGCGCCCCGAAATGTCTCAAACACTATTTCCGGCTTAACACCCTCCCCTTTGATGCCAAATCCCCATGGCGCATCCCTTACGATGAGCTTCCACCACTCGTCTCTGGCGTTTCTTCCCTAAGGTGGCAAAAGTGGAAAGAACCTGGCCCGGGAGAGGGTGTGAATGTGTCAATTTTGCCGTCAGCGCGCTTCTTGCTGAGCGGGGAGGAGACCAGATCCGCCCCATGGGCGAAGTGGAACACAGACGTCATCGTTATCTGCATTTTCTTGGAAGATAGCGTAACGACTGAGAAGCGGTTGCAGCAGGTGCGTGTCGGCAGTCACGCCTCATTCATTTGGGCTCACGCGACCCCTGTTCTGACACTCGTTGTCTCTCAGAGCCTTCCTAATGTCTCTGAACTGCCTCCTCAGACTCAATTAGTCGTCGTTGGGTTCCGCCTCGAGCCGCTACACGCGGTAGAGCTGGGCATTACGGACTGCGATATGAGTTGGGAGGAGGCGAATGACTTGCTGAGCAAGACCCACCCGAGTGTGACCTACTTTGCTCAGGTGCCAACGACGTTGGACCAGGCAGGTGAACACCTCTACCAACTACTCTCCTGGCTGGTTGCGCGGAAGATCAAACGGCTGCCTTTGGCCCTCTAGTCGAAATGACCACGCATCGAATGGTGTCCGTATTCGTTTTGTCGGGACCGCCTTCTGGGCTCCCCTTCAGGAGCTAACCGTCTTTCTAGTTGTACCTATATCCTGTATCATGCCGCCCTTCTGATTTATGTACGACTCCTAATATCCGACGCAATAATTTATGAATACGGTACATGTTCTAATTATTCTTACCTTGAGCGCGGCAAGCAGTCAGTATTAGCCCTCCGTTTCGGACGGCGATTCTATCAGGAGCCGATGGGCTTCATGCGCCTCCACGCTACGCAAGTTTTCAACCCCTTTGTTCAATCAGGGACACTGACCGACAAAGGGCGTCTGGTTGGTTTCTGAAACGGACTCGATAGTCATCGCAGCAGAGAAAAAACGGTTTATACATCGAGTATAGTACCCTTCCGAACACTGCCCCATCCTCAAGAGCGGCGTCAGCGTGCTGATGAATAGCAAAGGGTCGAGTATGCTCACCAACGAGTCGCCAATGTTTATCGATACGCCTGGACAACGCGACCTTCTCCCCGACCTCTGTGCACGCCGGCTGCGTCAACTGGAGCTTGGCGAGGTCGGCTTTTACACTGATGACCTTGCCGCCGCACGATGTCGATCCAATATTAACGAGCAAGAGCTCTCCCTTTGCCAGCTTTTGCACCTTGGTCTGCTTCTTGTCGTCTGTCTTGACACCAAGCAGTCGACGTAACAGGAACAAGTTGATTTCCAGCTCTGTGGTTAAATTAGCAGCCATCGAGAATAACTCAAAGAGAATGCTACTCGCCGGTGTAGATCGATGGGAGCTTTCCTGGAGTTCCTAATACGTGGCCGACGAGACGATCGGCACGGCAGAGCGTAGGGTCAATCAACGTCCCGACACCGATCAGTCCTCCCGGGACGGCAAATTGCAAGTGGTTCTGCTCCGCATGCAAACTGACGATCCGGCTCATTATCGGCTTGCATTGATGTTGCCCCTTCTCGTCCCTCGTGACGATACCAGGTCGGATCTCGACCTCTTGGCCAACACGTAGTACACCCATCAGAATAGATCCACCCGCCACGCCTCCTTTGAGCTCCTCGACTTCACATCCGGGCTTATTGACGTCGAAGGAACGAATGACGATCAGCCGCGGGTCAGCGGTGAAGTCTCGTACGGGAATGGGAATGGTATTGACGATGTATTCGTTAACGGCATCGATATTGAACTTGAGCTGAGCAGAGATGGGGACAATCGGAGAGCTTTCGGCGACGGTACCCTTGACGAAGGAAACAATGCTTTTGTGGTGTTCCTCTGCTGCTGACTCTTTAATCAAGTCGACTTTGTTTTGTAGAATGATCAGGTTCTTGAGCTTCATGATTTCCACTGCCGCAAGATGCTCCGAGGTTTGTGGTTGTGGACAGGTTTCGTTACCAGCAACGAGCAGCAGAGCGGCATCCATGACCGCTGCGCCATTCAACATGGTAGCCATGAGAATGTCGTGACCTGGACAATCGACAAACGAGATGTGGCTGCAGCATAAAGTTGGACACCGCCCTGGAAATGGCCAAGAAAGACACACCGAACGAGTCTCATACGTGAATTACATCCTGGTCGTTCACATGGTGGCCGATCTTCCTTGTTCGAGCTATATGACCGATAACACCCTGGTCTTGGGCATGCCAGGTTCTCACACTTGTAGATCTAAGGATAGAGAGTATGACAGGAAATATTCACCAGGGGATTGGTAAGTGGTATTTAACAAGATACAGCATACCTTTGCATTTGCGTACCCGAGCTTGATTGTAATGTTACGTACGAGCTCGTTTTTGAATCGCACAGTATGAACTCCAGAGATCGCCTTGACTACTGTACTCTATACAAGTTGTTAGGAAACCGGGGTGCTACAGACTCGAAGATGACTCACTTTTCCGTGTGCTGTTCAATGGTTAACGAGTCAGCGACCTGCGCAACTCAGCGGTAAATAGAATTCTGCCTACCTACGTGTCCAATGACACCTGTCCGTACCGTCCAACGTGTATAAAATCAGTCGAGTCATTGACCTTGTGTAGCGGAGGACTTGCCAAGGTTGATCGTAGCCTGTGAAAGGAGGAAGTAAATGGGTTAGCCCCAGTCTGAGTAGTAGTACATAGTGGGGCCGCAATTAACCTGTTTTGATATTACTTCTGGTGAAATTGGTGTGAGAGCTGAGACGTCGACTTCGACAAGTTCGGGGTGAGAGGGCTGGTGAACTTGCTCATCCTCGGATTCAACGTCAGACATAACGGAGAGTCTTGAGATTATTCTAAGATTTATCGGGTGTTTTTTCCTGAAAGGACGGCAAGTGGCGGTTCCAACGTTCAACAAACTCAATTCCGACCATCTCGATATGGTACGCGGGTCAGGCAAATACAAAGTCAAACGCGGAGGTGGCAGACAGTTCACAGCTATGCGGGACATGACCCTTGATGAGGACGGGGTCGCTGTAGACAAATGGTCAGCCTATCGCTTCGGAAGCGACTTGCGTCTCATGCGCGCCGATCGTAATAATCAGGTCAAGAAGGGAAAAGAACGAGGTCGAAGATGAGTCTGGGGAGGAAGAAGGAGAAGGAGAGGAGGAAGAGGAGGAAGAGGACGCAGAGGAGAACGAGGAATCTGCGGCAGGCAACTCGAAAGGCATCGTACCATTGACAGCGGAGGAGATTGCTGCTGCAAGGAGTGCCAGGAAAGAAGAGAAGAAGGCAAAAGCCGCAGCTGGGGGCCTGAACGATGAGGATGCCGATCTTCCAGTCAACGCAAACCGCTTGCCCGTCAAGAATATGGCTATCTCTGACATCAACACCCCGAGAGAGCTCAGTAGTAAAGAAAGGTCTGTTCATTGCATGAGCAACTCTGACAGGGACCTGACTGCAAATCAGGGGGGCCAAAGAGAAGCAAGAAGCAAAGGAGCGGTACTGGAATGTAGGTGCATATCTGTTCTTCAAATTCCCGCTCTAACTACCTCCCATTTAGTTGCACCAACAAGGCAAGACAGACCAAGCTAAAGCGGACCTCGCTCGTCTCGCTCAAATCCGCAAGCAGCGCGAGGAGGCTGCTGCCACACGTAAAGCCGCAGATGAAGGTGAGAAAACGAGATTATACCCGCCCGCTGATACTTGATACAATCGTTCGCAGCCAAAGCCGCCGAAGCAGAGGTCAAGCGAAAGAGATGAATTTGATTACGTCCAGAGCTATGGAAGGCTCAGAATTTTGTACGCGGTCTGGTTTATGCGCGAATTTGTATAGAGAACTTCTGCCATTTGCTCGTCGCAGCCAAGTGAACAGGACTTGAGCCCATCTGAATGCGTTAATTGAGTACAGGAGCCGGTGTTAAAACCCAGTTATATCTGAAAGAGATCGGTCACGCTCGGTCACGCTCAGGCCTGCAGGCGTGGAAATGAGAGTACAGCCAGAAGACGGGTTTCTGATACGTACTCGCTATACGCGATGGTTGTCGCGAGTTCTGAATCAGCAACCCAAGTCACAACGCCTCAAATAACTTGATTCGCCACCTCATCGACGTCGCAAAGGAAGGCTACATAGAAATGGAGGGGCAGTCGCAAACTCGTATCGTATAGTGAAAGAAAGCAAGAAAGAGTACGTGTGGGTTGGGTAGAAGGAAAACGACTTGAGAAAAGGCAACAATCGAACGTCTTGTTCAGTGGGAAAAGCGGGTGGAGTGGGACAAAAACAGCAGTAGATAGGGCTATGAAGTGGTCTAACTCGAGCAGAGGACGAGATCCGAAAGCGGTAATACTGTACAGTTGAGGGTGACATTGTTGGGCAGGCGTGGGTGGTGTATACCGTAGATGGCAGCAGATTGGTGGTTCAGAGTTCGGTCCAGGAGCGGGGTGCTAGGTACGACCAAAGACCAGGGCTAGCTCCCAGCATTCCCGACTGTCTGGGGGACAGCCAACGTGATCTCAGGTGACGCACGTGCGTCGCTCGCAGGCGAGGTCCTCTGCGGTGGAATCTGAAGCTGCATTGGTCCGGTATGGTGCATGAAGCTCGGTCGGTCAGAATATGCGATCGACTTGTGTGCAAACATTGTCGTTGGCAGTGGTTGTAGTGACGTATTGTACCCATTCCACTTTTGGTATATATGTCCTTGAGGTGAGAACGAGTGAATCTGACCCCCTTGTTGGTACTGATCAAACGAGCGTGATCGGTACGGGGTGGGTGGGACGTCACTTGATGAAGAATGCGATGGGGAAGGCATCTGCGGCTGGTGGTGCTGAAACTGGTAATGATAAAACGGCGGTATTGGGTACAAAACTATGCCTGCGTTAGCATTCGGGACGCTCGATGGTCCGGCTCCTTGTTCGCTAGCGGTATGTCCCTCATTTGCTGAAGGCGGACCTCTTAAAGGGCTAGGTGGTATTGGCACACACAGTGCCTTGTGAGGCCTTGGCGTACTAGATGAAGGCGGAAAATCTGGTGAGAGTGTTTCACCACCAAACGGTTTTCGTACACTTGGGCGGCGTCCCCGTCCATTGAGGTTTTTCTCTGTCTTTTTCTCTCTTTCCGTTCCTTCGTCCTCCTCACTGCTACGTCCTTCAGCAGCGAGACTTGCCAATCCAGACGAGCTCGCCTGGCTGGGCGACGAACTTCTGATACTGGGAGCGTCCAGTAAATCGTCTCCACCTTCATCCTCTGTCACGCTGCTCCCAGGAGAAGAGCTAATTCGGTCAGCAAGCGGGTTGGGATGATGGGCAACTGCTAACTTGAGGCCATAAGCGAAACGCTCTTCGAAGGACGATTGGCGAGTCGGTGAAGCATGTTCGGATGGTGGTTTGGTCCATTTGGATCGGCGAGGGGCCATATGCGGTGGTGGAGTCATACTTTCTGACTTGCAAGGAATTGGGAGAGGCGCAGAGCTGGGGATGAACGGAGGAGCGAGAGCATTCGGTACCGAACCCGTTGATACCAAAAGTTGCGGCCGGTGCGGTGGAGGTTGTAATTGCTGGGCTTGTAGCTGCGTTGGGGTTTGTGACTGGGGGTGTTGTAAATGCGCAGGCGTGGGCAATATGATGGGAGTTCCATTAGGATGCGAAATAGATATCGGGGTTGATAGTGTCGTAGTCGTCGTCGCGCCCTCAGTGCCGGATTGAGCGCTTTTGGACGTCGAAGCAGTCGAAGCCAAACTGGCATTCGACAATCTATGTGGTATATAAGGCCTATTATCGGTCGTAGGAGACGGTGCGCCATTCGACTGCGCGCGACTCGTGTCCGAGGGAGGATAGTGCCGAACGGGAGGCCGTCGACTCGCACTTCGAGCGACATCTTCTCCTCGGTCCTCGCACAATTGTGCTAGTGCAAACATAGCTCGATCAGGGCGTGTGGAGAGAATGCGCGAAGCGCGCATAAATTCGCCACGAATCTGAGGTGAGATGTCAGATGAGCCAATAAAAAGGGGAAGAAACCGACTGTGTAGAGACCGTCTCTGCTCACACATCTCCCAACGTTAAAGTCTGTTTCGAACGGGTCCTAGGGAACTACGTTAAGCCATGAGGCAAACAACGAACCAAGACGGCGGACCTCTATGCAAAGGCTGCTGCCATCGCGCGGATCTGGCGGTCTATTTGCTTCGAGCTGTGCAGCGATCGTCAATACTCACAACATGAACCATCGAAGAGAAGCACTTACCGCGTCCTTCGGGATAGGCCCCATCCGAATGGAAATGGCCGTATTTCCGTAGTTGAACTCTTTAGCGTAATATCGGAAGAAGTCGATAAGCCTATCAAAAGGGGATTCTCGTTAGCCGAGGACTAAACCCGTCGGCGATAAACTCACAAGTCAGCAATACTCTCGGTATTCGACGACCGCCATCTTTGTCTAAGCATCTCGACGTCATCAAAGAACCTGCGATTGTGGAGCGTCAGTACCTAGTTTCCTGTTGGCCAGTAGGGGAAAGGCAATCTTGACTGACCATACATTCCTGCCGTTGATGTGGCATTCGTCCTGAGGCACCAGAACGGGGACAGCAGGTCAGATGACATGTAACCGGAAGAGTGGCCCAAGTTGATCACGTACATGGCCGATCGGTCTTAGTGGAGGCAATTGTTGTAAGTTAGGTAATACTGGCGGATTCTTGACATGTACAAGGAAATAAATAACGAGCATAACATATCCGTAGCTTGAGAGCGTTCCGTGATAGGGGTTGTTGATTTTTCTGGGTGTACCAGTTCATTGAGATGGAAGCCTGATCATTGGACGATTCAACCCACCGACGCTTGCTCCAGAGCTTTACTGTGGAAAATAGATAAAATTAGTGGGTGTTAGGAGCATAGAGGAGGATACAACTTACAAAACAATACTAATGTACGGACCCTGGTTGGGTCAATTGCGGCGTAAGTGTACAAGAGTCGGGTGTTTTCTAGGGCAAGTCGGTTCTCAAAACCAATGTCGCACGCAATACCAAACGGTATACTAGGCGAGGCTTGCAATGACAATTTGATGATCGGTATCCCTTGAGAACTGAGTTAGTGGCCGCAATTTCGGAAGGGTCCGGACGGGAACTGAGACGAAAGGGTGGCAGTGGACATCGTGGGTGAGTTCGTGGAGAAATCCGCATCGAGTCCAGGCCGCGGATCGAAGCACCAGTGACGAGCCTGCCACGGGATGGCAAACGACCGGCGCCGCAGCAGCATTCTGAGAGCGTTCAACCAAATCACCAACGACTCACTCGCATTAGGGAGCGGTTTGACCACAAATTTTGTTTCGCGCTCGAGGAGCTGAGCGGCCCTGAGGACAAACTGTGATGGATTCTTGTTAGGTGGGGCCTCTCCGGGCTTTGAATCAATGAGGCAGCAGAGATCCATATCTGTTTGAGGATCCATCAGCAGTGGTCCCGGGGATTGGCAAGCGGGAACCGACCAGAATTTTTGAGCTCGAAACCGTTGGCGGTGGAGCCGAAGGAAAGGAGGCGACTGTCTGGCTCAATCGTGCGAATCAGTCGCTCGAGGAGCTTCCTATGTGTGAGCCATGTGTAAGCTTAGAGTCGTAGTATCAACAAGAAACAGCAGGATTGCTGACCTTACGTCTTCCTTGACTGCGACCTCTTCCTGCGGGGGCAGAAGCTGTACAACGAATTCAAGGAGACACTGAGAGAGGTCCACTATGAAGAGGCTCCGTGGTCGTCGTCCTGGGTGCGGTTGATGCGCTGATAGGCTCGACATCGACGGGGGCGCCGGCTGAACCGACTGGATAAGCTGGGGTCGCGGCTGGGTGTGAGACTGAGTGCTCGTGCTCAGTGTCGGGTGCAACGTCGACGTCGAGACGTGAGCCATTCTTTTGCAAACTGAGAGAGTGGGTCCAAGCTCGAGGACGGGACAAAGGACGGGACAAAGGCAAAGGTCCTGACCCTGAACAAATCGGTCAGAAAAGGCGGGACAGTAGAAAATCCGTTCTAAGGAGGTGATCTTTAGTTGTGTCTGGCATTTCTTCTACCGCTATATATCTACTTTGATCAGTTACTGGTCCATAGTAGCACGACTAATCAATTTCCTGGGTCAGGAGGTCCACTGACTACCTCCAGTACCAAAATAGACCTTTAAATTTGGCAATTTATTCCTCCCTTTCCTGGCTAGCGACGTGGGTTGGGATGGAATGGCAATGCCGACGTCCATGCGATCACTGGATCAGGAATAAAGCCTAATCTGTACACTTATAACCTCAAATGAATCACGCTAGTCGCCAGCTCAGTGGCGACTAGATCGGTTGCAGTAAAGGTTGCTATATTCATTCAAAATCTGAGGCGGGTGAGGCAGCCTGGAGGGGGTCATGTTGAATGGAAGTCGTAAAAGTTCTTCATGCTAGAGGGCGTTCAGTTCCAACTCGCGTCGTTGCCCACTCATTGTCTCGATTACAGCTTCTGGAGTGCTCTTGTGGTGGTTGTCAAGGATTGGCGGGCAACCATTAAACTTGTTACAAGTGCAAGGCGCTTGTAGTAGTCGCTCCGAGTTGGGACGGCGCCACCGCCACCTTAATTGGTGGCGTAGAGCGCGAGGAAGTCAGACCAGCTGTATTGAGCTTGTACCAGTGTCTTCAAGGCCATTTGACAAGCTCATTTTTTCGTAGTCGCAGTGAATTCTAAGATTCGGGGAGCGGTTGGGTCGAGTGCCTGCCCACCAGTCTAGGGTCTCTCGTCCAAGTTGCCCTAACAGTTTAAATGTCGCTTCAACCACAAACCGCGAGGCAGAAAAAAGGTAAATAACAGTTGCTTCTTGGTTCCGATCATCACGAGGTCGTCGTTTCATGTTTCAGTCGCTTTTTCTGGTAGTTGGGAGTGGACAAAACCAAGGCTGGACAAATAGAGAAATAAGTGGTAAAAACGCGAATGCCAACTGCCTGGGGTCTTGGGCCCAAAGAACCTTCTTGAGGTGTTCTCCAGGCGACACTCGATCACTTCTACTCATGCACGAACTCCAGGGTCAAGTTGAGGCAAGTTCCAAAGGAAGAGTATGAAAGTATAAGGGAATCTGAATATCATACAACTTGCGTGGACGTGCAAATGGAGACTGAAGCTAGACGATGAGGGAAATACACCTATGGATGAGCAGACAGCGACAAAATCACAACGGTACATTATGTGGACATTATGACATGAACGAGACCCAGACACATAAGTCGTCGGAGGATGATCAAAAATCGCAATTACAAGTGCAGTTAAGGTAAACTTGGGGTTATTCACGCGCCGAAGGACAGCTATTATTTTACTCATACGTCCCATCTCCAATTTCATAGGTACACGCAACCAAACCGCTACCAGTGCGACCACCATGGCTGGAGGGGGGTGCGAGAAGTACTCTTCATCATTCCATTTGTCAAGAATCCAGGAAGGCGGGTTGAATAATGGTGGAATGCGAGTGTGGAGCTTCCTGCAACCTGCCATACGGACCCCTGTAATGCTTCGCTGTGTTCAGAATTCGGGGCACTGTCATGAATTCTCCGCAAGGCCGAAGCTGCCGTGGAGAGCTGTACTTCGTCCACTGTTGTTGCTGAAATTGGTTTTACAAAGTCATTCTCCAGATAGGGGCGCGATGTATGAAGGGTAATCTGGATGTCCCAGCGGACACGACCCAGACCGGTTGCTGGGGTAGTATCCATAACTCGTGATAAGAAATGGTCAATACCTGGACAGAAATAGGAATGCAAACGGCGATATACTGTGGCCAAGGTGCGCGAGAGCGGGGAGTGGAAGGGCGATGGAGGAACAAACACAGATATCGACGTGGTCATGGCATAATAGAGGGTGCCAATGCCAAAAATCACTGTAGTGACACCAAACGAGGGTTTACTGATGTGAAAAAGTAAAAGCACAAGACCAATGGCAAACAGAAGAAGGGATATCTGGATGAGCAATGGCAGAATCGCGACCATCTCTGGGAGTTTCCAGCGCTCCATCCCGAGGTAGCGGAATTCACGGGTTTTCGCTCGTTGCTCCGGGAGAGTCATCGCCCGTAAGCCGCGGTCGAATTCGCGTACCCAGCTTTTGATGAGCATCGCGATGAATGCTGCCAAGAGCATAACTCCGAGACTTGCGTAGAAGAGAGCATTGACGACTACAATGTGTTCTGGAGGGGAGAAGTCGGCTGGGACATATGGCCCAAGGCTCGAATTACGCATCATTTGCGTTTGGTAGATCAAAACATCCTGTATGATATCCATGGGGTCCGGTTCGAGACGACCGAGGAGTTCGATCAGGAAAGCGCTCATGAAGCCCGCGAATAACGCAGCCTGCAAAACCAATCAATCCAGCCAAAATAAAAAGGATCAGGTAGGACGTACGAAGATGAGGATTGTATCCATTTGCTCAAGCCATTCTCTTTCGCGCTCGCGGTCGATGATCTCCATTCCTGGCGCCCTATTATAGCTGATGTGTCGTGATGTGGCTGCCTACGTGCCTTTATTGTAGTCCTCCCAAGCAGACTTGAGGGTCTTCGGTTCTTCTGGGTAGCAGAGGTATATAAGAAATATTCTTAGACGGTGATCAGGGCACGGGCTTGCCTCGTGGATTCGCAGGAAGCGGGGACTCTTGCTCTAGAAGAGGACGTTAGTACGGATACGTGAGTAGGATAGGAGAGGTGGGCTACCATGTTTCATTTTCTTACGCTCGTCACATTTGTGCTCGTATCAATCTAAAAGAAAAGGACGGTCACATACGTTTGTGAACCTGCACCACCACCACAGCTGCTCGTAGTAGTGGGGGGCTTTGGAACAGCAGCATGTGCGCGAACCCACCTCCCACCTGACCAGGCGACAAGCCTTCGTTGTCTCGTTGTCATTTACAGGTGACAAAAGATGTACGTTATGGAGGTCGTGGAGTTGGCTCCGGCCCATCGCGGCCGAGTCCGAGGT
>Ga0307513_10006945_pt1 | contig 14731 bp, 14 predicted proteins | sample 15_EM_MG_FD_202174 | JGI IMG/M metagenome (GOLD analysis project Ga0307513, IMG submission 202174) | Populus trichocarpa ectomycorrhiza microbial communities from riparian zone in the Pacific Northwest, United States - 15_EM | ecosystem: Host-associated > Plants > Roots > Unclassified | place... | reverse complement strand
CGGAGGGTCGTTCGGGCAGCGCGACGATCGATGTCGCGCCGCTGTCGATCAATAACATCGACATCACGCTGGCGCCCGTGCCGGAGACGCCGGTGACGCTCGCGTTTGTCGATGCCGCCAGTGGCCAGCCGGTGACGACCCCACTGGCCGTCCGCATCGAGGGTCCGGGCAAGGCCTTTGTGCGCGACACCACCGGCACCCCGCGGACCAGCTTCGAGGTGTCCGGAGGAACCCTGGCGATCCAGATCTCCGGCGAGGCGCAGCCGTCGCCGGTCAACCCGGTCAACCTGAGCATCATCGTCACCGGCGAGGGCGTGATCGGCACCAGCTCGCTCCAGCGCATCACGACCACCGACGCGGTGTTGATCTCCACCCCGCTGATCGACGCCGCCGCGCCGCCGCAGGGCGTGACGCTGACCACCAACAGCGACGGCGTCGCGGACGGCACCGGCGCGGTCGCGGTCGAGGTCGACCTGGCGACGAACCCCGATCCGCAGACCGGCGCCACGGCCACCGTCACGATCCCCGCGGGCACGGTCGTCACCGATTCGAACGGTGACCCGCTGAGCGGGCAACTCACGGCCCAGCTGGCCTATTTCAGCCCGCGGCAGCCCGCGGCGCTGCTCGCGTTCCCCGGCGGGCTCGAGGTCAACGTGACCGACAACCCGTCCGGTGAGACCAATGGCCTGTTCAAGTCTGCTGGCATGGTCTCGGTCGAGATTCGCGACCCCAGCGGGCGCGTTGGTCAGAACTTCAGTGGCGACGGGCTCGCGATCGAGATCGAAGTCAGCGCCGGTACGGTCAACCCGATCACCAGCCAGATCGTGGTCCCCGGCGACCAGGTACCGCTCTGGCGAAGCGATACCAACACCGGCGAATGGCACTATGAAGGAGAGGCCACCGCCGTGCTGCGCAGCCCGCCTCTGGGTGACCTGACCGGCGAGGCGCCCCGGACGGTCTTCGCCTTTCACGCGAAGCACCTCTCGCTTTGGAACCTCGACTGGTTCATCAACGTCTGCGGCTTCAGCCGGGTCATCCGGATCGTCGACAACTTCCTCAACCCGGTCCCCGAGACGACAGCACAGAACTTCAGCTATCGGATCTTCATCGCCGACTCGGGCGGTGTGGTGGGTGGTTACATTCGAGATGCGGCGGCGAACGCAGGAGGCGGTGGCTTCAACCGGGTGCAGTTCCAGAACGCGCCGAACGTGAACATCATGCGCATTATTGTGTTCAGCGCACCCGGCAGCACCGGTACCGTACTGGCCAATCGCTCGTTCAACACGGCCTCCGACAACGGACTCTGTGTCGGCAGCGGCGATCTGTTCCTCACCGTGGACATCTGACCGCGCCGGGCCGCCGGCCGCACCTCGACAACAAGACGATCCTGCGCCGACTCGAGCGGTGCCGGGATGTCGCGGGTCACCACAGCGCGCTGGCGCCGACGACGACGCCGTAGCCGAGGAGGAGCGCGCCGCACAGCTTGTTGAACCGGCCGGCGGCGAACCGCGCGAAGCCGGCGGTCGCGCGGAGGCGTACGATCGCGGCGATGACGAGCGCGAAGTACGCGACGTTGAGGAGCTCGAACAGCGCGCCGAGCACGTAGAAGCTCGCGATCCGCGACGGCGCGTCCGGCGCGACGAACATCGCGAAGAACGCGCCGAAGAACATCAGCGGCTTGGGGTTGGTGAGGGTGATGGCCAGGCCCTTCCACAGCGCGCGCGCACCGGCGTGCGCCGGTTCGTCGGCGGTCGCGTCGGCGTCCGCCGGGCGCGTGCGCACCAGGCCGACGCCGAGGTACGCGAGGTAGGCAGCGCCGACGAGCTTGATCGCGGACAGCAGCACCGGCCAGCGCGCGACCAGCGCCGCGAACCCGAGGCCCGACAGCGTGATCAAGACGATGTCACCGGCGATGATGCCGGCGGCGGCCTGCGCCGCGCGCCGCGCCGAGTGGCGCGCCGCGCTGGCGACGAACAGCGTGGCCGGACCGGGGATCACGATCACCGCGGTGGCGGCGAGCAGGAACGAGACGACGTGCTGGATGCCGAGCATGATGGGGCGCTCCTCGCGCGTCAGGCGTCCGCGGGCCGGACGGCCGCCGTCACCGAGGCCGGCGCCTCGAGAGCCGAGCTGCGAGGCGCGGCAGGCGGCTCGCTGCGCCCGGCGTGGCGCAGGATCGCGTCGTCGAGCCAGCGGTCGTCGGGATCGAAGGTGTGGCCAGCGTCGCGCGCCCGTGTGGTGTGCATCTCGTACGGCGCGGCGTAGTCGAACGCGCTCAGCGTGGCCGGCGGCGTCGCGGCGGTGACCGGCTCGAGCCGCGCTGGCTGGCCGAGCGCCGCCGCGACGCGCGCGTGGAGCTCGACCGCCGACCACGCGTGGCTTGCGGCGTTGATCGCGCCGGTGAACGCCGCGTCGCCGGCCCACGCCAGGAACGCCGTGATCCCGGCGACACCGATGAACGACGTGCGCGCCGAAGGGACGCTGTGGCGCAGCGCGGTGCCGGTCCGGGCCAGGGACACGTAGCGCTGCAGGCGTCCGGTGAAGTCTTCGGGGCCGGCGAGCACGTGGCCGATCCGGACGCACACCACGGGGAACGCGTCGGTCGCGAGCAGCACGGCCTCGGCCTGCCGCTTGCCGTCGGCGTAGCTCGGCTCGTCCACCTCTGGCGTGCCGTCGTCGAGCACGGCGTCGTCCTCGCCGAACGGCCGCGCGATCGCGCCGTAGCTGCGGTCGTAGACCTCGATCGTCGAGGCCATGACGTAGCGGCCGACCCGGCCGTGGAGCACGGTGGTCGCGATCCGCGCGTCCTGGGCGCGGTAGCACATCTGATCGAACACCACGTCGAGCTCGGCGATGTCCGCGAACGCGGCGGCCATCGCCGCCGGATCGCGGCGATCGACGTGGAGCCGGCGGACGCGGTCGCCGAACGGATCGCCGGCGCGCCCGCGGGTGGCGATCGTGACCGCGTGGCCGGCGTCGATCAGGCGCTGGACCAGGTGGATGCCGAAGAAGCGCGTGCCGCCGATGACCAAGACTCTCTTTCTCATGCTGGCAACGTTGGCCCAGCACCTGACGAGCACAACCGAGAAGTTCTCGCGCCAGGCAAAGAATAACTTATGCTCGTCCGCATGCCGTCCTCGACTCCGCGGATGCCACGCGCGCGCCGCACCGCGCCGCTGCCGCCCGCGCCCGGGCCTCCGCTGCGCAGCCTGTCCGGCCTGATCGACTTCGAGTGCGCGGCGCGCTGGCTGAGCTTCCAGCGCGCCGCGCTCGAGCTGCACAAGACGCCGGCGGCGGTCAGCCAGCAGATCAAGCACCTCGAGGACGCGCTCGGCTTCGCGCTGTTCGCCCGCTACCCGCGCAGGATCGCGATCACCGCGCGGGGTCACGCCCTGGCCGCCACGCTGACGCGCGTGCTCGGCGAGCTGCACGCGAAGGTCGAGTCGCTGCGCCAGGACGACGCCGAGCTGGTGCTGCGGGTCTCGACCACGCACTCGTTCGCGATGAAGTGGCTGGTCCCCAAGCTTCACCACTTCACGCAGCGCCACGCGCAGCTCGACCTGCGCGTCGAGGCCACCGATCACCCGGTCGAGCTCGACGGCGATGCCTGCGACGTCGCCGTCCGCTACTGCCGGATCGACGACGCCGACGGCCGCGCCGCGTACCGCGATCGCCTGATCGTCGTGTACAGCCCCGCGATCGCGGCGCGCCCGCGGCCGCTGGGCGAGCTGCTGCGCCACCCGCTGCTCTACGAAGCCACGCCCGAGCTGTGGCTGCGTCTGCTGGCGGCCAACCGGCTCGACGCGCGCCGCGCCGACCTCGCGCGCGGCTACAGCCACGCCGGCCTGCTCGTCCAGGCCGCGGTGGCGGGCCTCGGCGTCGCGCTGGTCCCCCACACGCTCGCGCACGAGGACCTCGCGCACGGCCGCCTCGTGATGGGCGCGTGCACGCCGCTGCCGTCCGCGTATGGCTACCGGGTGCTGTCGAGCCCGGACAAGCGCACGCTGGCCAAGGTGCAGTGGTTCACGGACTGGATCTCCGCCGAGCTCGCCGCGGGCTAGATCCACATTTCACTACCAAGCTCGCGCGTCCTGCGCTAGAAAGGCTGTAGCAGAGTCGAGGGGTGCTGCAGCGGGCCATACAGCCCGTCACGCTCGACTGATTTCAACCTGCAAGGGCGCCCTCCAACGAAGGAGGTTGTGCCATGAGCAGATCCAGTAGTGTCCCGTCGACGACGGAGGCGGCGCTCCATGCCGCCCAGGCCCGCGCCGCGGCGCTGTTTCACGCGATCGAAGACCAGCGGCTGGTTCGTCCGGGGGCGAGTGAAGAGGGCATCAGTCGGGCGATCTTCGATCTGGCGGCGTCCGAATTCGGCGTGAAGAAGCACTGGCACCGTCGGGTCATCCGGTCGGGGCCGCACACCCGCATGCTGTTTCGCGAGCTGCCGCCGGATCGAACGATCGAAGAGGACGACATCGTGTCGCTCGACCTGGGCGTGGTGTTCGGCGAGCTCGAAGCGGACTTCGGGCGCAGCTACGTGCTGGGCGATGATCCGGAGAAGCGGCGGCTGGTGAGCGATCTGGCCACGATCTTTCAGGAGTGTCGGAGGTTGTACCTCGCCAGCCCGCACATCACCGGCCGCGAGCTGTTCGCGCACGTGTGCGACGCGTCGAGGGAACGAGGATGGTCGTTCGGGGGCGAGCATGCCGGGCATCTGATCGGCGCGTTTCCGCTGTCACGTGAGGAGCGAGATCACCCGAGCAACCGGATCCGGCCGGACAACGAATGGCCGATGCATGCGCACGGGCCGCAGGGCGAGCCACGCCACTGGATCCTGGAGGTGCACCTGCTGGATCCGACCGGCGCGTTCGGCGGCTTCTACGAAGAGCTCCTCCGCCCGCCACCGGGCGCGTAGCCGCTCCGGGGCGACGCGCTCGAGCTTTCCGCACGTTGGCCGCACCCACGAGCCGCGGCGAGCGTGCGTCCTCGCGCGTGGCGGCGTATCCTTGTCATCTCGCGCCGCGTCGCGACCTAGGCTCGGACCGTATGCCCGAAGCTCACTGTCACCCCGGCCGCTGTCACTGCGGCGACTGGATCTCGGGGCTGGCGCGCGACCACGCCGGCAGGCTCGCCGCGATCGCGCGCCGCGAGGGCGCGACGCCGAGCGACGCCCTCGACGTGGTCCAGGATGCGTTTCGTCGGCTCCTGGTCCGTCCTGATATCGCCGCGCTGCAGACCCGCCCGGGCGACGCGGCCCGCTTGCTCACGGTGATCGTCCGCAACGCGGCGCGCAACCTGCGTCGCCGTCACGATCACGCGCGGCCTCACGTCGAGCTCGCCGCCGCGGCGCTCGCCGCGCCCGAGCCGCTGCCCGACGCCGCCCTGGACCACGCGGTCACCGTCGAGCAGCTCGCCGGCTGCATGAGCCAGCTCGGCGATGTCCATCGCCAGATCGTCACGCTCCGCGTGCTCGAGGAGCTGTCCGGCGAGGAGGCGGCGCGCGCCCTCGGCCTGACGCCCAACCACGTCGCGGTGCTGCTCTACCGCGCCCGCAAGGAGCTCGAGCGCTGCATGACCGGCTGATCACGGCGCGGCGATCGCGACGTCGCCGGCGAGCGCGCGGTCGAGCACGCCGGCGACGAAGGCGCGGGGCCGGCTACCGACGACGCGGCCGACCTCGTGGCCGTCGCGCAACAGGACGAGCGTCGGCATCGAGCGCACGTTGAAGCGCTGGGCCAGCGCGGGCTCGCGATCGACGTCGACCGCGACGAACCGGGCGCGGCCGGCGTAGTCGTCGACCAGCGCGTCGAGCACGACGCCGATCACGCGGCAGGGTGGGCACCACGCGGCGGTGAAGTCGACGAGCGTGACGCCGGCGCGGAGGGTGTCGAAGGTCGCGAGATCGATCTGCGGGATCCTGTCAGCCATGCCGGGATAGGTGTCGACCGCCGCCGCGATGACAGGCGATCAGCGCGCGAACTGGAACCAGTTGAGATTGACGAACTCGCCGCCCGGGCCGGTGAACGTGATGACAACGCTGTGCACGCCGGTCACCGAGCCCGCCAGGTTGGTGGTGACGCTGCCCCAGGTCTGCCAGCCGCCGGTGTTGGTGATCGGCACACTGGCAATGATCGGACCCGTGGTGCTGTCGAGTCGATACTGCACGGTTCCGGTCGTGGCCGAGCCCGACGCGCGGCGCGTGACCACCCGCAGCGCGCTGCTCGAGCCGAAGTCGATCCCGGGGTAGGTGATCGAGTCGCCCGGGGCGATGAAGCCGACGTCCTGGCCACCGCCGGTGTCGGTCGAGGTCTCGAGTTGCACGCCCGACTGCGAGCCGAAGCTCTCGGCCTGGATCACCGCATACGCGTCGCGCGTCGTCGGCGCGCCGTAGCTGAGGCCAAAGCCGAACGGGAACAGCGGGGCCTTGCCGTCGCCGTCGTTGATCGGCTGCTGACCGGCGCTGGACATCCAGCTCATCGGCAGCTTGCCGGTGGGCTGGGCCACGCCGAACAGCACGTCGGCGACGCCCTGGCCCTCGGTGCCCGGCAGCCAGGCGGCGACCAGCGCGTTCCAGCTCGAGAGCTGCGCGGCGATGTCGAGCGGCCGGCCGGAGACCAGCACGACCACGACCGGCACGCCGGCGTTGCGCAGCGTGGCGATCGCGTTGAGGTCGGTGGTGTCGAGGCCCATCGCGCCCGGCCGGTCGCCGGCGCCCTCCGCGTACGGCGTCTCGCCGACCACCGCGACCGCGACGCGATACGAGCTGTCGACGCCGGCGCCGGTCGGGTTGTACGTGACGATCGTCGACGACGGCACCGTGTTGCGAATGCCCTGCAGGATCGACGTGCCCGACGTCGTCGTGCCGCTGCCGCCCTGCCACGAGATCGTCCAGCCGCCGGTCTGGTGGCCAATGTTGTCGGCGTTCTTGCCGGCCACGAAGATGCGGTTGTTGGCGAGCGCCAGGGGCAGGACGTTGCCGGCGTTCTTGAGCACGACCATCGACTCGCGCACCGCCTGGCGCGCCAGCGTGCGGTGCGCGGTGTTGCCCACGGTGCCCGTGAAGCTGCGATCCGTGAGCGGTCGCTCGAACAGGCCGAGCTCGAATTTCTTGGTCAGGATCCTGCGGTTGGCGTCGTCGATCCGCGCCATCGAGACCCGGCCGGCGAGCACCTCCGCGCGCAGGAACGACAGGAAGCTCGGCCACGCATCGGGGACCATGACCATGTCGATGCCCGCGTTGATCGCGGCGCGCACCTCGGCGGCGGTGAAGCCGGGCTGGCCGTCGATCTGATCGATGCCGTTCCAGTCCGAGATCACGAAGCCGGAGAACCCGAGCTCGCCCTTGAGCACGGTCGTGACCAGGAACTGGTGACCGTGCAGCTTCACGCCATTCCACGAGCTATACGAGATCATCACGGCGCCCACGCCGCGCTGGACGGCGGCGCGAAACGGCGGCAAGTGGATCGCGCGCAGCTCGGCCTCACTCAGCTGGGTGTTGCCCTGGTCCACGCCATTGCTGGTTCCGCCGTCGCCGAGGAAGTGCTTCGCGGTGGCGAGCACCGAGCCGGGCGCCGCCAGCGAGCTGCCCTGCAGGCCGGTGATGATCGTCGCCATCGACGACACCAGATCGGGAGTCTCGCCGAATGACTCGTAGGTCCGGCCCCAGCGGTCGTTGCGGGCGACGCACAGGCAGGGCGCGAAGTCCCAGTCGATCCCGGTGCCCGAGACCTCCTCGGCGGTCGCGCGCCCGATGCTCTGGATCAGCGCCGGATCGCGGGTGGCGCCCAGGCCGATGTTGTGCGGAAAGATCGTCGCGCCGAGCACGTTGTTGTGGCCGTGCACGGCGTCGACGCCGTAGATCAGCGGGATCGCGAGCGGCGTGGCGAGCGCCGCGCCCTGGAAGCCGTCGTACATGTTGGCCCAGCTGGTCGGGTTGTTCGGCGACGGCGCCGAGCCGCCGCCCGAGAGCAGCGAGCCCAGGCGGAATTGCGTGATCTGCGCGTTCGTGACCGAGAGCCGCTCGGCCTGCGTCATCTGACCGATCTTCTCGTCGAGGCTCATGCGGCCCAGGAGATCGTTGACCCGGGTGGCGATCGGGAGGCTGGGATCCTGGTAGGGCAGGCGCTGCGCGGTCGCCTGCGCGGGCGCGAGGAGGGTCGCCAGGCCGGCAGCGACAGCGATGACAGTCAGCGTGATGGTTCGCATGAGCGGTTCCTTGGCTGCGCGGGGACGCGCGCGGCCGCGAGTATGGCGACGCGATTCGCGATCTGGACATGTGATTCTCCGACGACCTCGGAGTACCCGGACCGAATCGGTAATCAGGCTTTATGAGCAACGCGCGGGTGACCCGGCTCCCGCGGAATTTTCGATGTAACCGCTGCGCGACCGCCGCTGTACAACGGCCAAGGAGAAGCCATGCGCCATGTTTCACTCGTGATCCTCGTCCTCGTCGGCAGCCTGGGCGGACGCGCGGTCGCCGCCCCGTTCGAGCCGGCCACCGTGCCTGATCAGGTCGACGCCGTCGGCCACCTCGACGCCGACGCGCTTCGCAAGACCCAGCTGTTCGCCGGCGTCGGTGGCCAGGGCGCGATCGACGCCGCGTTCGAGCAGGCGCCCCCGGATTTCCGCCCGCTCGCGCGCTCGCTCAGCCGCACGGTCCGCGGCATCTCGTTCTGGAAGGACGGCGATCACGGCGCGATGTACGTCGCGACGCGCGACAGCAAGGCGCTCGGCCAGCTGATCGCCAAGCTGCCGGTCAAGCCGGCGGCGGCGGTCGACGGCTTCCCGACCTACACGGTCGACCACGGCGACAAGGACGGCTACTGCGCCGCGTTCGGCGACACCCTCGTGCTCGCCGACAGCGCCGAGAGCCTCGCGCGATCGATCCACGTGCTCGGCGGCAAGGCGCCCAGCCTCGCCGGCTCGAGCAAGCTGCCGGCGGCGGCGCGGCGCGGCGTGTTCGTCTTCGTCACGCTGAGCGAGAGCGCGCTCGGCGCGATCCAGCAGTCGGCGCACTCCAAGGTGCTGCAGCTCGGGCTGCGCACGCTCGTGGTCGACATCAGCGAGACCGCGGGCGTGGTCAACGCGAGCGCGCGCGCCGAGATGCGATCGGCCGACGCGCTGCAGAAGGCCAAGAGCATCGTCGAGGGGCTGCGCGCCGTCGCGTCGCTGTCCGACAGCGCGCCGGCCGCGCAGAAGCTGCTCGACGCGGTGACCGTGAGCGCGAACGGGCTGACCCTCGAGGTCGCCGGCAAGCTGTCCGCGACCGAGCTGGCGGCGATGATCCAGCTGGCGGGAGAGCACCACCACGGGCACCACAACGACAAGTGAGCCGCCGCCGCGCTGCATGATGACCGATTCCAAATCCACGCCCACCGCGATCTCCGCCGAGGAGCTCGCGGCGCAGGCGCGCGCGGGCAGCCGGGGCTCGTTCGACGAGCTGGTGGTGCGCTACCGACCGGAGCTGGTCGCGTTCCTCGCCCGCCGCCTCACCAGCGCCGCCGACGCCGAGGACGTCGCGCAGGAGACGTTCCTGCGCGCCTACGATCACCTCGCGAGCTACGATCCGGGCCGGCCGTTCGCGACCTGGCTGTACGCGATCGGCAAGAACGTCGCCGCGAACCACGCGGTCGCGCGCGGGCGCCGCGAGGCGCGGCGGCTCGGGGCGGTCGACGAGGCGGCGGTCGAGGATCCGGCGGCGGGCGACGTGTGGCGGCGGGCCGCCGCCGTGCTGTCTCCGACCGCGTATCGCGTGCTATGGCTGCGCTACGCGCAAGGCCTGACCGTCGGTGAGATCGCGAGCGAGCAGCGCCGCTCGTCGGTCGCGATCAAGGTGATGCTGTTCCGGGCGCGCCGCCGCCTGCTCCAGGAGGTTCGTTGATGCGTTGCTGGTACACGCGCTGGAAGATGTCCGATGCGCTCGATCGGGGCGAGCTCGCGTCGCTGTTGACCCGCGGTCACGTCGCGCGCTGCGCCTCGTGCCAGGCGTTCGGTCACCGGCTCGAGGCGCTGGACGCGCAGCTCGCGCGCGGCGTCCGCGCCGCCCCGGCGCCGGTGGAGCCGCGCCGCGCGCGCTGGCAGTTGCGGATCGCGGGACCGGTGGCGCTCGGTGCCGCGGCGGCGGTCGCCCTCGTGGTCGGCGTCCGCCCGGCCGAGCGCGCGGTCGACGTCCAGCCGCCGCGCGAGCGCGCCGGCGCGCTGATCAGCGTGCGCAACGTCGCCGACCGGGTCTCGCAGCTGTTCGCCGACACGCCGCTGGAAGCCGAGCTCGAGGATCTGATTCACGACGGCAAGCGCGGCGTCAACGCCGTGCTCTCCCTCGGCGGCCTGCGCTGACAGGATCGCGGCGCAGGTGCCCGAGCGTGGGCTGTAACTTGTCGCGCGGGCCGCCGTATCCGGTCGGCGCGCGATCCGGACGCTCGGACACCTGTGCGCGCGTGCCTATCTTTAGCCCCGACGGAGAATCTAGAATGAGGATCATACAGCTCGGCTGTGTCTCGTTGCTCGTCGCGATCACCTCGCTCGCTGCGTGCAGCAGCAGCGACTCCAGCGACGCCACCGATCAGACGCCGCCGACGACCGGTCGCAGCGATATGGAGCAGTGGCTACAGGACGCGTCGTACAAGCAGTGGACCTGCGAGCCCGCGGTCCACGAGGCGCGCAGCCCGTCGCCGCACGGCTTCAACCGGATCTGCTCGAACACCGCGATCGCGAGTGCCGCGACCGGCACCGCGGTGTGGCCGAAGGGCTCCGCCGCGGTCAAGGAGATCTACACGAGCCTCACCGCGACGGCGCCGGTCGGCTACGCGGTGTACCTCAAGACCGACGACGACTCGGCCGCCGGCGCGAACTGGTACTGGTACGAGCGCGTGGCGAGCGACAGCGAGGCGCCTCACGACGCCAACGGCGTCGTCGCCGACGGCAAGGGCGGCAACGGCGCCGCGAAGTCGATCTGCGTGGGATGCCACAACGCCGCTGGTGCGGACGCTGCTCACACGCCGTCGATGGGCGCTCGCGATCAGGTGTACACGCCGGTCCACTGAGGGAACGGGAACGGGAACGGCAACGGGAACGGCAGCGGGAACGGGAACGGCAGCGGCAGCGGCAACGGCAACGGCAACGGCCCCAAGGCTGGTCGTTGGTCCCGGGTTTGTGGCGACTCGTCCCATCCTGGGGCGTCGGGTGCCGACTCGCTGGTTGCGACGTCGGCGAGGCGGCCGTACGCTCGAGGCTCGCAGTCGCCCGGCGCCGCGCCATGCCACAGGATTCCCAGCTCGGAGTGTCCCGCGCCGCGTCGGCGTGGTCGCGCGGCGTGCGGCGCGTCGGGTTGACGACGCTGCCGTGGCTGGTGCTCGCGCTGCTCTACACGCTCGGATCGCTGTACGCCGACCGGACCGCCCGGGTGCCGGCCGGCTGGACGCATATCGTGCCGTGCTACCTGCTGATGTATCTGATCTGGGCGCTGTACACGCCGGTGATCGCCGCGGTGTTGCGGCGCTCGCCGTTGCGCTGGCCACCGAGCGGGCGCGCCGTCGCGATCCATTTGGCGTGCGCGACCGTGCTCGTGGTGCTGAATGCCTTGCTGATGGCCGTGTTCGACGTCGTGATCTCGCCGGAGCCCGGCGCCGGCTCGTACGGCCACGCGACCGTCCAGAATCTGGTGTATCGCACCGCGCCCGGCTTCGTGCTGTACACCGCGACCGCGGCCTGTCTGTCGGCGTGGGATGCGCTGCGGCGCTATCACGAGCGCGAGCGCGGCATCGTGCAGGCCCAGCTGGACGCGCTGCAGCGCCAGCTCGAGCCGCACTTTCTGTTCAACACGCTCAACGCCGTCTCGGAGCTGGTGTATCGCGATCCGGCGTCGGCGGACCGCGTGCTGACGCAGCTCTCCGGGCTGCTGCGCCAGCTGCTCGGCAATCGCGCACACGAGCACAGCCTGCGCGACGAGCTGGTGCTGCTGCGCGAGTACGTCTCGATCCAGCGCACCCTGCTCGGCGACCGTCTGCGCATGCAGTGGGACGTGGCCGACGAGGCGCTGTGGTCGCGCGTCCCGACGCTGTTGCTGCAGCCGATGGTCGAGAACGCGATCAGCCATGGGGTCGCGCAGCTGCGGCGCGGCGGCACCGTGACTGTCCAGGCGCGGCGGCAGGGTGCGCAGCTGCAGCTCTCGGTTCGCAACGACGGGCCGCCGGTGACGCAGACGTCGCGCGACGGTGGCCTCGGGCTGGTCAACACCCGCGCGCGCTTGCAAGCGCTGTACGGCAGCGAGCACCGGCTCGAGCTGCGCGCGCTCGCGGCCGGCGGGAGCGAGCTGACCATCGAGCTGCCGTGGCGCGACGCGGCCGTGGACGAGGCGCGCGCGATGGTCCGCGCAGCGCCCGAGCTGGAGCCCGCGCACCCGTGACCGCGGCGATCCGCGCCGTGCTGGTCGACGACGTGGAGCTGGCGCGACAGAAGCTGGCCCGCGCGCTCGGCGCTCACGCCGACGTCGAGATCGTCGGCGAGGCCGCCAACGGCGAGGACATGGTCACGGTGATCGCGACGCTGTCGCCGGAGCTGGTATTCCTCGACATCGCGCTGCCCGAGCAAGACGGCTTCTCGGCGCTGTCCGACGTGCCGCCGGCGCGCCGCCCGCTGGTCATCTTCCTCACGGCCTATGCGCACTACGCGCTCGACGCGTTTCGCATCGACGCGGTGGACTACCTGCTCAAGCCGGTCGCCCCGGAGCTGCTGGCGCGGGCGCTCGAGCGCGTGCGACGGCGGCTGCGCACACCTCGCCCCGAGCCAGAGGTGGCCGCGGTCCCGGTCGCCGCGTTCCCGGAGCGCCTGACCGTGCGCACCGACAGCGGGCTGCGCGTGCTGGCGGTGGACGCGATCCGCTGGGTCGAGGCGCTGCGCAACTACCTCGCGTTCCACTGCGCCGGCGAGACCGTGATCGTCCGCCAGACCCTGCAGGGCGTGCTGGGCCAGCTCGATCCGTCGCGGTTCGCGCGCGTCCATCGCTCGGCGATCGTCAACCTGAGCGCGGTCCGCGAGCTGCGCGCCGCGAGCAGCGGCAACCAGCGCCTGCTGCTCCAGGACGGTACGGCGCTCGCGATCAGCCGGACGCATCGCGAGGCGCTGCTGCGGCTGCTCGCCCGCTGACGCCGAGCGCCGCGGCGCTCTCGAGTCAGCGGCCCCATCGCGTGGCTCGTTCGTCCCGCGCGCGCCGCGCTTCGTCCATCGCGCCCTCGCGGACTGACCATCTCGCGTCAGGCTGCCTTCGAACTCCCTTCGAAGGTAATGCCCATCATGAAGCTCGCAGTCCTCGCCGCGCTCGTCACGTCCGGAATGTCCGCGTGCTCCGCTCCGGCCCGCGTCCCTCGCCCCGCCACGATGCACGCCATCCAGTACCGAGCCTACGGCGCGTCGAGCGTGCTCGAGCCGGTCGAGCTTCCTGTCCCCGTCCCCGAGGCTGGCGAGGTCCTGGTCAAGGTCGACGCCGCCGCGGTCAACACGATCGACTGGGAGAATCGCCGGGAAGCGCTGACTGGCTTCGCTCCTCACCTGCCCGTCGTGCCGGGCTACGATCTGGCCGGCGAGGTCGTCGCGCTCGGCCGCGGCGTCGGTGATCACGCGGTCGGCGAGCGCGTGTTCGCGATGTTGCCGCTGGATTCGCCGCGGGCCTACGCCGAGTACGTGCGCGTGCCGGTGGCGGTGCTCGCGCGCCAGCCGCGCGGCGTCGACGCGATCCACGCGGCCGCCGTGCCGCTGGTCGCGCTCACGGCCTGGCAGGCGCTGTTCGAGGCCGGCGGCCTCCGCGCGGGCCAGACCGTCCTGATCCACGGCGCCTCGGGCGGCGTCGGCCACATCGCGGTGCAGCTCGCCCGGCACGCCGGGGCCCGCGTGATCGGGACCAGCTCGGCGGCCAACCTCGCGTTCGTGCGGAGCCTGGGCGCCGACCAGGCCATCGACTACCGCGCCCAGCGGTTCGAGGACGTGGTGCGCGACGTCGACCTGGTGTTCGACACCGTCGGCGGTGAGACGCTGGCGCGCTCGTACCAGGTCGTGCGCGCGGGCGGCACCGTGGTCTCGATCGCCGGCCGGATCGATGCCGGCGCCGTGGCCGCGCGCGGCATCCACGGCAAGCACGTGCTGGTCCGCCCCGACGCGTCGCAGCTCGCGCAGATCGCCGCGCTGCTCGAGCAGGGCGCGCTGCGGCCCGAGATCGACACGGTCTATCCGCTGCGCGACGCCGCGCGCGCACACGACAAGAGCGAGACCCGCCACCTGCGCGGCCGCCTGGTCTTGCAGGTCAGCGCTGCACGCGAGTAGCCCGAGCACCCATATGACAATCGATGCACATACTCGATCCTCGAGCGCCGGCTGGCTGCGCCGCGTGGTCGATGTCCGGTCCACCGAGCGGCGCGGCCTGGGCTACGCGTTCGGCTGCGCCTTCACCATGTTCCTTGCCTATTCCATGTTGCGCCCGGTGCGCGAGACCATGGGGATCAACGGCGGTGTCGCGAATCTGCCCATGCTGTTCTGGGCGACGTTCGCCTGCACGCTCGTGTTGCAGCCGGTCTATGGCTGGGTCGTGTCACGGTTCTCGCGCGCCGTCGCGCTACCGCGAATCTATGCCTTCTTCGCCGCCACGCTGGTGATGTTCTATGTCTGGTTCCTGTCCCAGGCCGATCACACCTGGGTCGCGCGCTGCTTCTTCGTGTGGATCAGCATCTTCAACCTGTTCGTG
>Ga0307513_10006944_pt1 | contig 14731 bp, 14 predicted proteins | sample 15_EM_MG_FD_202174 | JGI IMG/M metagenome (GOLD analysis project Ga0307513, IMG submission 202174) | Populus trichocarpa ectomycorrhiza microbial communities from riparian zone in the Pacific Northwest, United States - 15_EM | ecosystem: Host-associated > Plants > Roots > Unclassified | place... | reverse complement strand
ACCACCCATCCGGCCTCTGCCGATCAGTTCGCTCCCCCCTCACCACTACTATGTTCCGAGCTCTTCCAACGGACAAAAATAATGCAAGTGCGCCACACAAGTCCATAAAGAATACGGAAAACAAAAAGTCTAACAAAACCCCATAAGCAAAACATCCATATCAAATACTACAAAAAAAAGTCTTGGATTCTTGGCGACCCAAACAACGGTCTCAAGGGAGTGACCCTTTGGCCCACGGATAGCCGTAAAAAGTAGAACCTGGCCTGAAGGGCTTTTCAGAAGGCAATACTCCGTCTGGCAGCCCAACCCCCTCTATTGCCTCTCTCTCGCACGCCCAGCTCGTCAGCTTTTGCATCCTCTGTAGCACCTCGCGGACGACCGCCAAACCTCAACGATTTCAACGCCATCCCGAAAGAGTGTCTTCTTGGCTTTTCCAATTTCGTGCTATCTTCCCTGGATTTTTCTCCTGAGGCTCCACCGCACCAGTCCCTAGGTGATGGGATCGTCTTCATTCGAATCCCAGTGTTAGGTGTCCCAAAGAGCCTTGAAGGCGCGTGTTCGCCCTCTTCGTTGACACGTGTCGTCGTCTCTAGTAAGGACGATCCAAAACAGTGTTCCTCCAACAAATTTCTGCCAGACCCTAGATGATTTCCGAAACTTCCCCATGATAGCGGACGCTCCTGAGCCGGAGGAATCTTCGGACAGCTATCAATCATCTTCCCGGTTCTAGGAGATCCTTGGGCTTGTTCAAACCCAGAATCGCCAGGGCTGTGATTAGAGGATGGCGCAGTCACATCTTCTAAAATCTGCGAGAATCTTTTCTTCCAATTACGCCCAGTGCTTTCGGCCTTCGTATGAGCAGTCCCGTCGCCCTTGTCTTTGTCACGACGTGAAACCAACCACCCGAAGCCATTTCCAGAGGTACACACTTCCGCTTTCCTTCCGGCCTCCCCAGCCATATCACCGCTAAGAAAGCCTTCGTTCCCAGAACGAGAAAGCAACCGGCCAGCCAATATACCATCCAGCTTTTTTCCAAGAAAAGAACGCTTCTTATGCCCTTTGCCCAGAGGGTCCTCCGGCAGGTCCATGCCAGTACCCAAAGCTTTGGAGCGTCTCGCATCAACTAAAGGCGTCACAAAATCCAGTTCGTTGGGTACGCCAGGCGCCGCCATCGCCGCAGACCATGTGATGTTATCGCTACATCCACCGTCATTCAAAAGACCCCTTGGCAGTAATTCAACCGAATAGCCCAGTTCAGGCGTCGGAGCAGTCAAGATCAGTTCCGGGATGAGCATTATCGAGTCCTCCAGAGCGTGCATATCGTAGTAGGCTTGCCGCTCACGATCGTCGTCTTGAAGTGCATCTGGAATAGAAATCACTGAGTCAGTTTTCATCGAAGTGCCTCATAAATTTAGAAAGACAAGCGCAGGTGTCACCTCACCCTTTCCAAAGTGCTGGTTTTCATATTGCCCACCCGCAACCTCATCATCAAACCTACTTTCGGCCTTACTCCATTCCAATCCTCCGAAATCGCCGAAAGTGGATAGACTGAAATAATCGATGGTCTGCCATTGAAATTTCAAGAAACGTTAGCGGATGCTATTTTTACATTTGGATGGGGCTGATCCACTCTGGACACGACAAGAAGAATATCCGAAATTTGTGCGTCAACCGCAGTACCCCACGTTCGAGGTTGTTTGACAACGTTCTTCATGCAGGACAGGATCGCATGGCTAAGCGATAAGGCGTTCCACCACCCGCCAAAAATGAAATCACGTACCCTTTCCACTAGCAACTCTCCGTAGCTGGATCCAGAGCTGTCCGCTACAGAAAGCCCATTCAGAGGCGCCACGGACCCCGCCGCGCACGTTAACGCACGCTCGCCAAAAACTTGTGGATCCTCGATGATAGGTGACAAACCCGATTCGAACAACCTGTTTGGATAGGGACTCGAGCTTGAGTTTGAATGCGCTCTCGCCCGTTGATTCTATAAAGACATGGTCAGTTCCGACCAAACGCAGATGCGAAATATTAGTAAGAGATACAATTTTGAATACCTTGCTATTATTATCATTGTGCTGATTAAAATTAGCCGCGATGGCTGGAAGCAGAGGCGGAGATGCTATCAATTGAGAATTCGATGTCGCGAAGATTGTAGCCGCAGAAGGGGTCACCTTCAAAAAACGCAAATGAAAATAGGACCCGTCAGTTTGGAACATAACCTAGATTGGAGGGGGACTCGTAACAAAACGGAACACCGTGCTCTTTCTTCCCTCCAAGAAGTTGGATCTCACTTACCCTGTTGATATTATTAGTAGGAACTTCGCTTAACCCAATCAACGAGGTCCTCTGATCGCCGTTGCTGCGAGTGGACGCAAAGTCTAAAATTGGAGGAGCAGAGTTTCGTTTCTAGAATGACAGCATTTCAGAAGAATGAAATGGCGTCTATTACGCAGTCAAATACCTCTTTGCTTATTTTGGATGGACTAGAAGTCGAGTCGCGCTGCCTGTTGAACCTTTTCTGATTCTTTAGTAACGCATGTATTCGTTTAGCATTCATCTCCGAAGAAAGCAGATAACATACCCCCGCATGGATGTCTCGCTACAAAGGTAAATCCAATTAAGTTAGGCAACTGACAATGGCGGGAATGAACCTTACGCTTGAGTTTGAGGAATATAACGCTGCGATATCCTGGAACCATGGGCAAAGCATTAGCTTCACTTCATTACCTCTCCCACTCGAAGTCAACGTCGACTTACTTGGGTAAGTCGTCTCCTCATTGAGGAAGGAGTAGGCGATTCTGTTGGCTAACCCCACAATTAAACGTCAGTAATAAAGTTTGAAACATATATGCGGCGTGGACGTACTGTCACTATTCTAACCTTGGTGCCTGAATTACGGGATGGATTATTCAAAATATTGTTCTGTAGAACAAGTCTGTCAAGGTCGTAGGTTTCGCTATCGATACTGGAATGATTGGAAGGATCGCGCGGATGCGCATATAAGGAGACATTGGGTTTGAACTCGTCCTGGAAAGCATGAGTAAGAAACATTCCTCCTCAACGCTGACGTTGAACATTCATGAAACGGGAACTCACGCTCAGAGAACTCATCTCCGAATTTACAAGAAAACCCGCGCCGCAGCAAATCGTATTTCTGCGCCTCGCGCGGTCCGCATTGTATTTTTCGCTAGACTGTGCCCGGGAATCCCCAGTGGTGGCGGTGGGCCTCGCCTTCACAGGCGTGCCAAAGCTCGCAAAGTCTATCGGGTTTTGAGAAACGTAGCTGACATCTGCGTAGACGAACAAAATTCAATGCCACTATCATGCCAAAGTTGGTTGATATTACACACCATGGTCTGCCGTTCGCGGGTGCACGCGATACACTGGGTCGGCCTCCGACACGGGCACGCTGAATTTCTGTCATTTTTTACGATTTTATGTCGGCGTCAGCTCCCGGGCGGTTGGTCCAAAATAACGCCTCACGTACGGGATGGGGAACAACAAAAAGGGTCAAATATTTCAAGGTCGTCTCAATGCTGAACATCGCGTCGACGTGAAGCTTGTAGTGAAAGAAAGGAAGGCCCGACCTCCAATTCCTGGAGCGTAGAGGCACGACGTGGGGGAAAGGAGGAAAAGGCAAAGGGCCCAGATAAACTTGAAGCGCGTCAACAACCCGCCAGTCAGTCGACGCGTATTTGGCTCGAAGCTCCCACCAAACTAAAAATAGATTGCCTGCAATTGGCGCTGGCGAAACGTAGGCGACTTAGTCAGACTAAGAAATATAGAACTTCTATCCATACATTTTTACAACTTTGCACTCCTATAATTATCCAACGCAGGCCTTCCCTGTGGCCCAACTTCCTTGGGGCGATTTCCCAGAATAGCTTCAACCTTCTCCATAATCGCAGGCGTAAGACGAGGCAGGACCTCAAGCGCCTTGAGATTATCAATAACTTGCTGAGGGCTCGACGCGCCGAGTATAACGGTCGACGTCTGTGGCTGTTTGGCGATCCATGCGAGGGAGAGGGCGGCGGGTGTTGTATTGAGCTCTAGATACCAAGTCAGTAACTACGAATCCTAGAGAAAAGATTGAGGAGGACAGTGAACTCACCTTCCTTCGCTATCTTTGACAATGCCCTGACCTTCCTGATCTTTTCCTGGCCTTCGGTCGTCTCCTGCCAACTCTTGGCTGTCTTCTTCAAGAACTTATGGGTAGCAAAGCGCGATCCTTCAGGAATACCATCATTGTACTGTTTACCAGAAATAGGTTAAATGCCATACTTGAAAGATTTTCAAAAAAATAAAAACAAGCCGACCTTCCCGGTCAACAACCCCCCTGCACATTTTATAGACAGATTCTCACTCGACATATATTCTCTACCATATGGTTCGCCACAAAGGAGAATAAACAATGATTTAAAAAAAAAAAAAAAAACCCCCCTGCAAGTGCTGAGAACACAGTGGTTCCCGTTCCATATTTCTCATAGAGAGGGCTGAAAATCCATTTGTTAACGTCTACAAATTCATCGGAGATCCCATACAAAACTCACCCATATTCCTTCTCTGGCCTCTCACGATGGAACATACTGCAATCAATCAGCGTCGTCAAACCAAATGTGCATCGTGAACCCTGTTTAGAACGCACTTGTGCTCACACTGTTCCGCAATAGGACCAATCAAGCCAAACTTGCTTGCAACATCTGTGTGGAAATAGACCATGAATTTCAGCGATATTTGGAGAGAACCAACGAACGATGAGCTTCCTCGATCTCCCTTGCGCTCCATTCCGACGTAGCCCAGTAGAAAGCCTGCAGGGAGAGAAAATTGTGTTAGTTTCTATTCATCCGAGGCCGAGGAGGTAGAGATCCACTTACCCATCCTTTCTCAATGACATAGTTAAATGCGCGGACAATCTCCTCCATCGGAACTTTATAAAAACGAGAGATCAACCCAAACGAGTTTGCAGATATGAGTAACAGGGGCAACACACCAGTGTTATCCGCACGATGAGCAAAAATTACATCAACATAATCCATCTGGAGACGTTGCAGGCATTCTTTAGTGCCTTCAATGATACTGCCAAGTTATCCATCAACAGAAAGTCGACTGACGAGGAAATAATCACGCACTGTTTCCTACTCAACCCCGTATCATTTGGGCTTCCATTTCTGATCCCCCAAAATATTTTGGTGGTGATAATCAGGTCCGTACGACGGAGTCCGAGCTCCTTAACGACACGTCCACTATAAAATTCCTTTAGGTCAGCCCAGACGGAATAGCGAGGTTGATCTGGAAAGGTCACATCTCTTCCTCTGACTTCCCCGCAGAATACACCTCAGCCGTATCAATCATGTTAATCCCATGTTCAAACGCCGTTTTAATGATCTCCTTGACGGGGTCGCCAACAACCGTGCCACCAATGGTCAACCCTACAATGAAGGGTTCAGAGGGACGTCAGGGGCGAACACACAGGCTCCGGCTTGAGAACGAGACCCCCAGACAAGGGTATCAAATCAAGCCCGACAAAAGAAACAGGACGTACACCCTCCGAGAGAAAATAACGGGACCCTAAGTCCACTAGGGCCAAGACGACGGAAAGGCATGCCTTTCCGATTATAAGCCTTCGTGGGTACGGACATCGTGTCCTATGAAAGAGATATGTGGTATTTCAAGGGGTTGATTTGGAGATTCCTTGTTTAAATAGGACGGTAATGTTGAGAGTAGGGATTTGGATCGAGATTTGGCATTGCTGAGTGATGTGCACTTGAATGATTGCCGGAAGTCAACCGGGTGATTTCTAGAACTAATCCCGGATCTCACGTGACCAAAAGACGCGACGCGTTTAAAGCAAAAGTATTTTACAAAATAAGTCCAAGCGCATTACTAGAATAGCTAAAAAATTAACAACCGTTAACGACTTCTTGTCCATCCTTTAGATAAATCCTTCCTCCTTTCATTACAAAATTCACCCCACGCATAAGCGCAGCCTCGAATTCTTCCGGCGAGCCATCCAACTTCCCTTCAACTGCCACTAGATCCGCTGCCCACCCAACCCTAAGCACCCCAAACGGAGTCTCCCTCTCCAAATGCATTTTATTCGCCAAAAACCTAGGTTTTCCAAACTGCAACACACGCTTCTCTGCCATTTCTAACCTCCTCTCCCCTTCAAAACCTTCCCATTCCATTCCTCTAACACACTTCCACCCACCATACGTCGCCCAACCCAACACTCTTTCCCAAGGTGCCCCCAGCTTCCGCATAAGAACCATCTCAAGTGCATTCTGCCCATGCGCAAACACACCAGTGTCTCCACCACACGCCAAATTCTCCAACCCTCTTTCCTCGCCTTCTCCATCTGCACCAGAATGTCTTCTCTTCTTCACCTTCATCGCCTCCGTGAAACTATCCACACACCTCTCCCACCGCCTTTTTACTTCTTGGTTGTCAGGGTTATTCACAGCACTCGTCCAATACGCCGCAAGAGTAGGAACCCACACCGCCTTCCCCCCTACTCCACCCAACCGCAGCCACTCAAGGAGCTCCGTATCTCCTTCAACGCTGTCGTACATTTCACCACCGTGTTCAATGCTGTCAATGCCCAGGTCGAGGGCGGCGTGGATCGCAAGAGGGGTGTTAGCATGTGCTGCAACTTTGACGCCCGAGGCATGCGCTGTAGATATGATGGCGGCGAGCTCGGCGTGATTAAAAGTGGATATGGAGTGGGTGGAAAAAGAGGGAGAGATGTTCGAGAAGCGCGAGCGCGTAGGATAGTCTGAGAACGGCGTTAAGTATGACAGAGATCAGGAAAAGACGTTGGTAAATTCTAACCCATGTAAATCTACTCCAAAAATGAAGTTGGTTAATTCCTGGATTCAATTGGTAGCGAAAAAAAAACCTACCTTTATCCAATCAGCCCCAGCCCCAATCTGTCTTCTCACCTCCCTAACACACTCATCAACCCCATCAACCACCTCCGCTCCTTTCACACCATTTATCCCTTCCTGCGCAGGATATAACGTACCCTTTGGGCCTAAATATTCAAAGTTCTTGTATTAGCATCTTTACAAGTCAAATGGAGGCGTACCGTAAGCCCCACTTGTCACGATCGCCCTCGTCGCACAATAATACCTTGGTCCAGGAATTATCGCATCCTTCCCAGCAAGGCATTGCCTTAGCGATACGTCAGCGTCCAGTGCGCCTTCAGTACCTAGGTCTCTGCAAAGAAGGCATGAATGAGCCTCCGTGAGCTTGTCATGGATGAACGAAGGCAGGCACAAGAATTAAATCATACCTGACAGTCGTAAACCCAGCTAAAAGCGTCTTCTTCGCATGAACGGTAGCACGTATAGTACGTTCTGCGAGACTTTCCTTCGTGAGCTGGTCGTCCCATGGCGTTTCCGCGTATGGATGTAAGAATACTAAGAGTCCGTTCGTCAGTCCAATCAACCAGCCTGACACGATCAGGAATCAACATACGATGAACATGAACATCCACGAACCCCGGTAAAACCGTTAGCTTCGTCAAATCCACATCAGTAACCTCCACCTCAAATTCGCTCCTAAATGCCTCCCCTTCTTCACCAAGGCGAATTATGATCCCGGTCTCCCTATCCACCCATATCACTTGGCGAGGCAGCATCACACGCGCGATGGGATCAAACACCTGTCCGGTACGGATCTTGTAGACTCTTATTTTCTCCGCATCCGACTGGGACGTAGCGCCGCCAGCAGTGGGCTTCCGGGTGGTCGTCATATTCTTCAACTGGTCCGAGTTATCAACTAATAACTTGTTGAAGGTCGCTTCGTAGATAAGGGTCTCCTCCTATTCACGAGGAATTCCTATTCTCAGGAGTCAGACGCTATTCTAATGAATAAAGGCGTCAAAAACCTACTCGTGTAGGTTCTCTACAAATGTCGTCAATCTGGCAAATTGTACCCTGAATTGCAAGGAGCCTAGAGAATCTCTAGTAGTATGTCAATATGCAAATCGGTGACAAAGGACAGGTTAATCACGGAAGAGAGTGGGATGAAAGATCATGAATGTCATCAATATAAACCGCGAGCTCGGGCCGGGAAGTCAGCAAGGCGAAAAAAACAAGCGCCTGATAAAAATCCCAAAGGTAATCTATCCCTCGATTTCTGACATTTTCTGCTTAAAAAAATCAATCCTCTAGCAACTTAAATTCCCCACGGAGCTCCTCATGGAGATGCCTAATTACTATGATCATGACCGCCGGACAAAACCACATTTGGTGAGCTCTGGCATTCCGGCTCCGCGCATTACATGTACATACTTTTACGATCGTAAAACGAGAACACTTATGCACCAGTCCTGGCCACTCCTCTGTCCCAATTTCTAAAATAATCTTCACACCCTACGCGAACGCGAATATTGACTCCTTGAGCAATAAGCTGTGAAATCTTGGCTGATGTGTTGTCATCGATTTCGATTTCGTCAACGTTGAAGTCCACGCGCAGGAGTTCCCTGTGTGGCCAGGTATAGATCTGGGGAATACATCCCCATATGGTCGCTCCCCGACGATTGGAGAAAATTGTCAAAGATTGAAGATGAGGCAGAAATCCGGGGGTTCCTCCTGCCAGAGTGGGCGCCGAAGAGGATAGCTCTTGGAGAAGTTCATCGATGACAAGCATTACACGGCGTGTATAGCAGTTCAAATATAGGTGTTGGAGGCATGGTATAGCATTGAGCAACTTCTTGAGATCTTCCACAGCCAGATCTTCCACCCCGTCGGCATACAAACTCAGCTCCTTCAGACGACTCTCAGAACGGTTGAGGAGCGAAACCAAACTATCCGCCATGGTGTTACTCATACTCGGTTCGTAACTGAACTCTTCGAGAGCGGGGCATTCCATCGAATCAAGGAGGTCGATGAATAATTCTTCTCGGGTCCAGTCGAGATCTAGTGTTCGGAGATGGATATGCTTGACAATTGTTCTTGGGATAGAGACATCCCTTGGAGTAAAATGACATTTCGCTATTGTGCAGGATTCCAGGAGAGGCGCTTGTCGGATGGCTTCTATACATCCATTGAAGGTCATATTTGCCATCGAGAGATACGCGAGATTCTCCCATCCAATGTCGCTAGCCGGTAAACGAATGTTTTTGATAGTGAGATAAGTCGGGCTGGGCTTGAAGTTCATTCTAAAATTTGGTAGACCATCGATGTCAAGGTAGCCACGATTTATGACGTCGAGGTCGTAGAGATTGCTGGGGGGAGAGGAACCGCAGAAGTACCTAAAATAAATTGGGGGTATACGAAGGGATAATTTATGCCACCGTCCTGAATGTTGATTAAGGGCGTCAATAACTGGACCATACATTTCTTGCGAGACGGGGTTTTCCCCTTCGTAGTTGGAAATCCAGATGGACAATGGTAGGCCCCCTGATAGCTGTAACCAGTCCTTGACAGCTTCGAATAAAGGAACCTTTGTCGGCTTCGCGAGAGTAAACGATAGCGTTGTCCAAAGGCGGGGTGTTGAGCGTGCCAGCTGGCGCCACCCCCTGCAGACGGTCCCAAGAAGAAATGGTGTTGGTAACTTTTTGAGTAATACACGATCGCTATAGGGTCCATATGGATCGTAATCCCATTCTCCCATAGATAGTAAGAGGATATGGGAGGAGACTTCTGGGGGGAATGTGAGGACAAAAGGGTCATGACTGGCATTCATGCGCATTTGGAGGTTCCGACGTCTGTCTTGAAGCTCCTGAATTATTCGTTCAAGTTCCATGTCCTCTTGGCACACTAAGCAAGGCCCGCCATCCCGTTTGACACAAGGTCGCACTTTCCAATGAACGCTCGTTTCCGCTTGGCATCGATTGCACAAAACCATCGTAACCTGTAATCATGAATCGCCAATCATATACAGGGGGACACTTTTTTGGTGGCTTACAATTATGCAAGAGAACAAGGTTCATGTGAGATTTGGTGGTCTTGGGTTGTGATTGAGCCAGAGTGCGGATTCGGGATTATGTTTGGATTATGTTCAGAAGAACCCTCTGCACGTGGTATGTACACCCGGGCCGATAACCGAACTGGCCAGGAAACAAAGCTCAAGGTACACCTCCGCGAGAGTACGTATGACTACGATAACATGAGAGGTATATATCAGCGAAAGGACTCTGAAGTGTAGAGTATTAAATATTGAGCAAGAGTCACTTCACTTCCGACAATCCGCCCACTTCAAGCCGGCTTAAGCGCATCTTACCCCGCAACCTTGAATCAACCAACCGGAAAACCTCGAAGACAACTCGAAGAACCCGGAGACGGGAAAAAGACAAGCGTAGGAGAATCGCGTCCAAATTCAGACTCAAAGTTAGCCTCGCCATTCTATTCTCCTCATTCTCCTCGTCATATTCTGCCTCAATGACCAACCCGAATTCATGTACATCCAGACCTCCATCTGCATCTTCGTTCCTAACGCTGTGGGGACGTCGACATTATACTTGAGAAGAAACAGAGCCTACGTACACGCAGACCCAAAAGCCCGCAGGCTCCGGGGGCACGCACCCCAAGTCCGAGTGCAATGTATTGTGTACAGTTTGGGTTTGAGGATGCTTCTGGGGACCTTTTCGCGGTGGAAGGCGCTTTATTTATTGCATGCGCGTTATTGGTTAAGGGCCGGTAGAAGACAAAGGCTCCAGAAATAAGGAAGAGGTAGGAACAAGAGCATCATGTTTCTGCAACAATAAAGGCTATGAATCTTTCCTCCGTTTGAATTGCTGAAGATAATCCTTCGAATGCGAATTATGAGCCCTTGGTCAATGAGTGCTAAATTTTAGTCAAATCATTGTCATTGATCCCCACAAATCCCGTACAAGAGCGAAGCCACCATAGAATCAAGCTCGGGGAGGAACCCAGGCCACGACGAGGACAGACTTTAGAAGAGATCCCACACGTCAAATGAAATGTTACCATATGTAAGTTGGCACTCGAACTTTTGGAGGGATGATATGGAATAGAGTAGTTTCTTGAGATCCTTCAATAGCTGATAAACGGCAGTTGTAGATGGTGAGGCAAGTTGGGCTTGACCTCCTCATGCCAAAGTGCGGAATCAGTGTTTTATCGAGATCCAACCCGCTTCTGTGTATGACTTCAAGTTCGTAGAGGTTGCTGGGAGAAGAGGTGCCACGGAAATAGCTAAAGTACTGTGCGTCTAGCCGCAAGGATAGTTTGTGCCAACGCCCTGAATGCCGATTGAGGGAGTCAATGACTGCATAAAACGTCCCCGAAGGAAAGTCGATTGCAGCGTCCCCAGTAATCCAAAGGGTCAACGGCAGGCTACCGGATAATTGTAACCAGTCGTTTATGAATCGGAGTGGAGGGAGTGGATTCGTCGTTTGCTTGACTAGAGTGAACGAGATCGTTGACCAAAGCTGAGGCGTCGAGCGTGCCAACTGTCCCTGGCAGCTCCGGCTGACGGATCCTAGAAGGAACGGGTTACGGCGTTGGTAATTCGTGTAACGTAGAAAAATCTAGAAAACATAAGTGATGCGATTTCTGGGGGGAATTTAAAGTTGAAGGGATCGTGGACCAGGCTAGCAACAATTAGCGGTCCCAGAGTTTGCTGATGCACCAAGTAGGGCTCGCAGCCCCCAGGACGCAAGGTTACATAGTCTCGGACAAAACCATTGTGATCTACGGTATTCGATCATCGGTCATATACAACGCTAGGAGTCTTTTCGGCAACTTACAATTATGCAGGAGAGTACAGTTCAAGAGTGGACGGTGTGCGTAATGAACCTTTTTCGCACGTGAACGAAGATTTTGCGGCCCGGTCTATGGCGGTCTTCAACCTCTACCGATTTCGCTATCGGTACCTAGAACGTACAACCATTTCGATTTCGATTTCCATAGCGTTCTCCTAGTATACGACTTCAAACGTAGTCTCTTCTCCAGAAAAATGAACAGCAAAAAACACAACAAAAAAAAGAGTAACCAAGTACGTATATAAATGAAACCCAGAAAATTAGGTATTTGAGTCGAAGCCGTATGCAGAGCATTGAAAGTTCCAGCAGGACTAGATATCGGACTCGTGTAGGAGGATTTTCGAGCGAAGGCTGTTGGGGTGAATGTTCTGAAAATAATCTTTCCCATCCTTGAGAACACGAACGTTGACTCCTTCGTCAATGAGGTTCGAGAGTTTGGCCGAGGCGTGGTCGTCGCTTTTGATGTTCCTAAGGTAGAGCTCTAGGTTCAGGAGCCTCCTGTGTGGCCAGCTATAGATATGGGGGATATGTCTCCCTGCGCCTGCCGGGGCCCGGAAGTCAAACGTGCGGAGACTAATCGTCAATGATTTAAGACGAGACAGAAATCCGGGGGTTCCTCCTTCCAGAATAGGCGCCGATGAGGATAACTGCTGGAAGAGATCATCCACGCTCGCCAATTCACCGTCTTCATCATTCCAGTGCAAATCTAAGTGTTGGAGGTATGGCATGGCGTTGTACAGCTTCTTGAAATCTTGCACAGTCGGACGGGGGATCCAAAGCTCGTGCAATTTCAGCTCTTGCAGACGACTTCCAGCGCGCTTGAAGAACGATACCAAGCTGTCCACCACCATATCATTCATATTCGATTTGAAGCTGAAGTGTTCGAGGGATGGGCATTCCAATGCGTCAATGAGGTTGATGAATGACTCGCCCCAGACGAAGGCGATATTTAGCATTCGGAGATGCACATGCCTGAATATCTTCTTTGGGATGATGTGTATGGTTGAACTAAATTCTAACAGTGTGCAGGATTTCAGGAGAGGCGCTCGTTGGATGATCTCCATACATTCTTGGACAGTCGAGTCTTCCATCACGAGAGATATGAGACTACCCCACCCAATGCTGTTGGCGGATAAACTAATCTTTTGTATAATGAGATTAGTTGGACTGGCTTTCGAGTTCATCCTGAAATCAGGCCGGCTGATTGTTGTGCAGGAGTCTATGACCTCGAGGTCGTATAAGCTGCTGGGGGGAGAGGTGCCGCAGAATTGGTTGAGATAAGGTGGAGGTATATCATGAAGGACGACTTTGCGCCAACGTCCTGAATGCTGATTGATGGTGTCGATGATTGGAACACATATTTCTTGTGAGACCTGGGGCATATACCGATTGCAGAAAATCCAGATGGCCAGAGATAGGCTCCCTGATAGCTGTAACCATTCACCTACAGCTTGGAGTAGAATAATTTCCGTCGGCTTCGCGAGAGTAAATGAGAACATTGTCCAAAGCTGGGGTGTTGAGCGGGCCAGCTGGCGCCATCCCCGGCAGACGGTGCCTAGAAGAAACGGCGTCGGTAACGTTCTCAATATCATATTATGATTCCATGGTTCATCGTCCCATTTATCCATGGAGAATACAAAGATCCGGGAGGAGATTTCCGGGGGGAGTGCAAGGACAAAAGGGTCGTGAATCGCATTCATCTGGCTTCGAAGGATGCGACGCTTCTCTTTAAGTTCTTCAATCGTTCGTTCGAGTTCCACATCCTCATGGCATACCAAGCAGGGCTTACGGCCCCAAACGAGGCAAGGTTGCATAGTTTCGGACAGTTGGCATCGACTGCACAAAGCCATCATGATCTACGCCAATCGATCATGGATCATACAATGTTGGGGATCTTTTCAGCGACTTACGATTATGCAATAGGTGCAGTTCAAGGTTTGGTGTACGATGTGAGAGGCAAGAGCTGTAGAATGAACAATCAGATCTCAACTTCAAGAAATCTTCAAACCAGCAGGCCGCACGTGCACGACAATCGAGCTCTCCCATTACGAATACAAGCTCCAGAAAAATGAACAAAAAACAAAACAAAAAAGCACAACAAAAGAGTAATCGAGTAAGTACGTATGTAAATAAAACGAGGAAAAATCTTGAAAAAATCAGGTAAGTATTTGAGTCGAAGCCATACGCAAAGCGCTGGAGAATCCAGCAGAAGTAGATATCGGACTCATGTAGGAGGATACGCGGGCGAGGGCTGTTGGGCGTGAATGTTCTGAAAATAATCATTCCCATTTTTGAAAATGCTAATGTTGGCTCCTTCGTCTATGAGGTTCGATAGTTTGGTTGAGGTGTGGTCGTCACTTTTAATATCCATGAGGCTGAGCTCAAGGCTTAGAAGTTTCCTGTGTGGCGAGGTATAGATATGGGGAATATGTCTCCCTGCGCCTGCTGGTGACCGGAAGTCAAGCGTGCGGAGATGAACTGTCAAAGATTCAAGTTGTGGCAGAAATCGGGGGGTTTGTCCTTCCAGAATAGGCGCCGATGAGGATAACTGTTGGAAGAGATCACCCACGCTAGCCAATCCATCGCCTTCATTCCAGTGCAAATCTAAGCGTTGAAGGTTTGGCACGGCGCTGTACAGCCTCCTGCAATCTTCCACACTCAGCTGGAAGTCCCAAAGCCCATGTAGTTTCAGCTCTTTCAGACGACTCCCAGAGCGTTTGAAGAGCGATATCAAGCTATCCACCACCTTATGATTTATATTCGATTTGAAGTTAAGGTGTTCGAGGGATGGGCATTCCAACGCATCAATGAGGTTGACGAATGATTCGCCCCAGTCCCAGAGGATATCTAGCATTCGAAGATACATATGCCTGAAAATCGTTTTTGGGATGGAGGATATAGCTGGATTAAAGTCTAATAGTGTGCAGGATTCCAGGAGAGGCGCTCGTCGGATGATCTCCATACATTCTTCGACGGTCGAGTCTTGCATTACGAGAGATA
>Ga0307513_10006943_pt1 | contig 14732 bp, 12 predicted proteins | sample 15_EM_MG_FD_202174 | JGI IMG/M metagenome (GOLD analysis project Ga0307513, IMG submission 202174) | Populus trichocarpa ectomycorrhiza microbial communities from riparian zone in the Pacific Northwest, United States - 15_EM | ecosystem: Host-associated > Plants > Roots > Unclassified | place... | reverse complement strand
ATACCGGCGACCCACCGCCGGCCGCATCGTGTGGGCATGCAAGACAACGTCTGGTTCATCACCGGGGCCTCGAAGGGCCTCGGCCTGCTGCTGGCCAAGCAGCTGCTCGCGCGCGGCTACCGCGTGGCCGCGACGTCGCGCACGGTCGACGCGCTGATCGCGGAGCTCGGCCCGGCGAGCCCCCGGTTCCTGCCGGTCGCGATGGAGATCGCCGAGGAGCGCAGCGTCGCCGAGGCCGCGCGCGCCACGCTGGCGCACTTCGGGACGATCGACGTCGTGGTCAACAACGCGGGCTACGGCCAGTTCGGCACGCCCGAGGAGGTCACCGCCGACGAGGCGCGCCGCAACTTCGACGTCAACGTGTTCGGCGTGCTCAACGTCCTGCGCGCCACCCTGCCCCACCTGCGCGAGCAGCGCCGCGGCCACGTGTTCAACATCTCGTCGATCGGCGGCTTCGTCGGCGGGTTCTCCGGCTGGGGCATCTACTGCGCCACGAAGTTCGCGCTGTCCGGCATCACCGAGGCGCTGCGCGCCGACCTCGCGCCGTTCGGCGTCGGCGTGACGCTCGTCTATCCGGGCTACTTCCGCACCGAGTTCCTGGCCGGCGGCTCGATGGCGCGGCCGTCGCGGCCGATCGCCGCGTACGAGGCCGCGCGCGCCTCCGAGCGCGACCACGCCGACCAGATCAACGGCAACCAGCCGGGCGATCCGGCCAAGGCGATGCGCGCGCTGATCGACGTCTACGAGGCGCGGACCGCGCCGCTGCACCTGTTCCTCGGCAGCGACGCCGTCCAGATGGCCCAGGCCAAGCTCGCCGAGGTCGGCGCCGCGCTCACCGAGCTCGACGCGGTCAGCCGCGCGACCGACTTCTGAGCTGCCGGCGCGGGTCAGTCGACGCGGGCGATGGTGCCGGGATCCGACGTGGCGTCGACGGCGTGGAGCAGGAGCTGCAGCGAGTCGGTCGAGCGCAGGCCGGTATGCGTCCCGCTGCCCTCGGCGATCCAGTAGACCTTGCGGTCCCACGGATACTGCGCGGCGCGGGCGACCACGGCGACGCGCGTGGCGCCGGACTTGCGGACGTCGCCGAGCAGCGCGCGGACCTGGGCGAGCGACATCTCGGGGCGCAGGTGGAGCGCGATCGTCTTGCCGCCGCCGCGCAGGTCGCGCAACGCGGAGACGCGCTGGTTCGCGCCGTAGTGCTGTCCGCCGACGACGATCTCGCCGACTTCGCTGATCTCCGCCTCGGGGAGGCGAGGGTCGAGCTCGGCCGCGCTGCCGGCGACCGGCCAGTTGTCGGGGTCGGCGCGGCGCTCGATCTCGTTGATCGAGCTGTTCGCCATGCGGTCGAGCGCTTCCCACGCGCGAACCGCCTCGTGCCAGCCCGGGTCGGCGCCGCACATCACGCAGTCGGCGACCGCGTTGCGCACGCGCTCGGTCGCGCGCCGCGTGGCGATCGACGCGACCACCGCGCCCTGGTGCTCGGGCACCACTTGCTTGCACTCGCTCGCGAGCGGCCCGCCGCACAGCCGGACGATGTACGCGCTGGCAGCTTCACCGTTGCGCGGCAGCAGCTGCGCCGCCTTGGGATCGCGCTTGATCAGCAGACCGTCCGCCTCGAACACCGGCGCGAGCATCGTGGGCCACACGGTCAGCGCGAGCACGTCGACCTGCTCGGGCATCGCCTTGGCGTGCACGGACTGCACAGGCGCGAGCGCCAGCACCATCAGCTTGAGCTCGGTCTCCTTGGCGACCGCGCGATCCATGCCGCTGCGCAGCTGGAACGCGACCTGCGAGAGCTCGGCGTACGACTCGGGCGTCCGGCCGCCTGCGACAAACTTGTCGACCGCCACCAACATGGGCGCGTGGTTGTAATCGGCGCTCTCGCCCTGGCGCACCTCGATCCGCTCCTGGCCGCAGGCAGCAAGCACGGAGAGGACGAAGAAAAGGCGCATCATGGTGTGTGTACGAGGCATCTAGCAAAGCGGATGCCCGCCCAAGCAGGCGTGGTTTCGTCCGTCAGCCGGCGGCGACCACGACACAGCGTGCAAGCGGAGCGGTCTCGACGTCGGGACCGAGCGCAACGATGCGTCCTTGCTGGGCCTCCAGCGGCGCGATGGGCTCGCTCGAGACGCGCGGTCCGACACGGTGAATGGCAAACCAGCCCAGCGAGCCATCGCTCGCCCGCGCCTGGACGATTCCTTTGATCCTCACGTAGTTGGCAGGGAGCTCGGCGAGCTGGTCCCCGAGCTCCTCGAGATCGACGATCGGCCCGACGGGAACCCACACGCTGTCGATTCCGTGTGCAGCGGAGCTGTCGAGATGACGACAGTCTGCCGTATGCACATGTCCAGTAACCTGGTCATTTGGCTGGGGATGTTGCCCTGCGGCGTGCGACGCGTGCGTCACGTCGCGCCCCCCCGGCGCGAGCGTGAACGAGCGCTCCAGCGGCAGCGGCGGGTCGGCGAGCAGCGCCTCGAGCCACGCCGCGTGGTCGTCGACGCTACCCGGGCGTAGCAGCGCCCTGGGTGCCAGCGTACGCACCACGGCCTCGGTCCGAGCGATCGCGCCATTCGCGTCCGGATCGTCAACTCTGGCGACAAACTCTGACTTGGTCAGCAACAACACATCGGCGTACGCGACCTGGGCATCGACCGATGCCGAGACCGCGCGCGACGCGAGAAACTGGGTGACATCGACCAGCGTCACGACCGCGGCGAGCCGGACCTCGTGGCACACCGGCTCGCGCGCGACGGCCCACGCGATCGGCAGCGGCTCCGCCACGCCGGTGGTCTCGAGCACGATGGCCTCGAGCGTCGGGTTCTGCGCCACCAGCTCGCGCAGCGTGGTGTCGAGCTCGTCGCCGAGCACGCAGCACACGCAGCCGCCCGGCAGCTCGATCTGGCGCGCGGTCTCGCCGCCGAGCAGCGCGCCGTCGATGCCGATCTCGCCCAGCTCGTTGACGATCACGCCGAGCTTGCCAGTCGCGTCGCGCTCGCGGCGGCGCGCCAGCAGGCGATTGACCAGCGTGGTCTTGCCTGCGCCGAGGAAGCCGGTGACGACGACGAGCGGGACGGTCACGTCGGTATCATAGCCACGCCGAGCCCCGCGCGCCCCACCCGGTCAGGCAGGCTGCTCCACCACGACGACGCGGCGCTTGCCGGCGGCGGTCAGCGGGATGTCGGCGACGACCTCGATGGTGAACGGCACGCCGGGCAGGTAGCGCGCGGCGTGGTCGCGCAGGATCTGGGTCTCGCGCTCGGGCAGCCGATCGCCGGTGACCAGCACGACCTTGAACACCACGCTGCGATCGGCGCGCTGCACGACCTGGAAGCTCTTCGCGACGCCGCCGATCGAGGCGAGCAGGATGTTGAACACCAGGCCGCCGACCGCGCGGCCGCTGCCGTCGATCAGCGTCTCGGTGACCCGGCCCTCGATCGGGCCGATGCGCGCGAGGCCGCGGCCGCACGCGCACGGCGTCGCGTCGCGCGCGACCGCGAGGTCGCCGTTGACGTAGCGGATCATCGGACACGCGAGGTTGTGCAGATCGGTGACGACGACCTCGCCGGCCTCGCCCGGCCGCGCCGCGCGGAGCGAACCGTCCGGTTCCCGGACAATCAGCTCGACGATCAGGTTCTCCATCGACGTGTGCAGGCCGTCGTGGGCCTCGCACTCCGAGCCGATCAGCATGACCTCGCGGCAGCCGTAGGTGTCGAACGCGGGGCCGAACGCCTGGTCGATGGCCGCGCGATCCGCCGCGAGCAAGGCCTCCGCGCCGGTCAGCACCGGGATCGCGTCCCACGTCCGCAGGCCATGCGCGTTGATGAACCGGGCGAGCGCGCCGGCGCCGCTGGCGTACGCGACGATGACGTGCGGCGCGAACCGGCGGACCTGCTCCGCGGCGTCGCGCAGCGCCTGATCGCCGCGCGGCGTGCAGTCGAGGTAGAGGTCGCGCTTGACCAGGCGATCGAACGCCGTCTTGCGCTGCTTCCACCAGGTCGACACGCCCGCGGGCCCCGCGCCCCAGTAGTGCAGCGCGCGCATGCCGATGCGGTAGCCGCCCCAGCCGTAGCCGCGCCAGCGGATCGCGTCGCGCCAGTAGCGCGACTCGGCGTTGTAGCGCACGACGACCGGCTCGCCGGAGCTGCCGCTCGTGGTCTTGGTGATCACCGGCAACGGCGCGACGCTCGCCGTCCGGGTCTCGATGCTGGCGCGCAAGGTCGGGCGCTCGAGCAGCGGCAGCTTCGCGAGGTCGTCGACCGTGACGAAGTCCTCGACCGTGAGGCCGCGCTCGTCGAGCATCTGGCGATAGAACGCCGTGTGGCGATAGGCGTGGCGGAGCACGCGGCGCAGCAGCCCGGCCTGCAGGTCGCGCAGCGCCGCCGGCGACCAGCGCTCGGTCTCGCGCACGTAGCGCAGCAGTGGCACCGTGGGTCGACCGCGGGCCGCCTCGAATGCCGGGAACAACGCCTTCGCCAGCAGCGGTCCGTACAGGTCGATCACGAGGCTGGCGACCGTATCACGCCGGCGCGGCGGCCTGCTTCTCGACCACGACGACGTTGCGCTTGCCAGCGCTCGTGAGCGGGATCTCATCGACGTACTCGACGGAGAACTTGGCGCCGCGCAGGTACTTGGCCGCGAACTCGTGGACCTGGCGGGCCTGCTTGTCGGGCAGCCGCGCGCCACCGTACGGCACGACGCGGAGCACGACGCTGCCGTCGAGACGCTGGATGACCTGGAAGTTCTTGGCGACGTGATCCATCACGCCGATCAGCACGTTGAACACCAGGCCGCCGACCGCGTTGCCGTCGCCGTCGTGCAGGGTCTCGGTGACCCGGCCCTCGATCGGGCCGAGGCGCGCCATCCCGCGGCCGCACGGACACGCGGACTCGGCGCGCGCTACCGCCACGTCTCCCGTGATGTAGCGGATCATCGGACATGCGAGGTTGTGCAGGTCGGTGATCGCGATCATGCCCGACTCGCCCGGGCGCGCCGCGCGCACCGTGCCGTCGGCCTCACGCACGACGGTCTCGACGATCAGGTTCTCCATCGAGGTGTGCATGCCGTCGTGCATCTCGCACTCGGCGCCGATCAGCATGACCTCGCGGCAGCCGTAGGTCTCGAACGCGGGACCGAAGGCGTGGCCGATCTGCCCGCGGTCATAGGGCCACAGGCGCTCCGCGCCGACGATGACCGGGATATCGCCCCAGGTGCGCAGGCTGTTGTCGTTGACGTAGCGCGCGAGCGCGGCCGCCCCGGCCGCGTATGCGACGATGACCTCGGGCTGGAAGCGCTCGATCTCGCGCACGGCGTTGGCGAGCGCTTCCTCGCTGCGCACGATGCAATCGACGTACAGCTCGCGCTTGAGGCGGCGGTCGAGCGCCTGCTTGCTGCGCTGCCACCACGTGTCGTACGCCGGGGGCGCGCCCCAGTAGTGCAGCGCGCGCATCCCGATCTGGTAGCCGGCCCAGCCGTAGCCCCGCCAGCGCGTGGCGTCGCGCCAGTGCCGCGACTCGGCGTTGTACTTCACGACCACCGGCGTGCCGGTCGTCCCGCTCGTCGCCTTCTTGATCACCCAGTGCGGCGGCGCCGTCGACGTGCGATCCTCGAGCGTCTCGCGGACCGTGTCGCGATCGAGCAGCGGCAGGCGGCTCAGATCCTCCACGCTATTGAAGTCCTCCGGCCGCAAGCCCAGGCCATCGAGCAACGTGCGGTAGTACGCGGTGTGCGCCCACGCATGGCGGATCAGGCGCTTCATGAGGCCGCCCTGCAGATCGCGCAGCGCCTCGGGCGACCAGTGCTCGGTGCGCTGGAGATACTTGAGCAGCGGGACCGTCGGGCGCCCACGCGCGGCTTCGAAGGCGGGAAACAAGGCTTGTTCGAGCACGGGGCGGTAGAGGTCCATGGGCTTGGTTTGGGCTACGATGCACCTCGCGTGCTAAGCCGACTGCGCAAGAAAAACCTCCAGTATTGGATTCGCGATTACGGTCGTCACCTCGTGCGCCGAGCGCGTACGCCACAGCCGAGCGTGCCGCGCCACATCTTGTTCGCGCTGTGCGATCACTACGAGCCGCGCTGGGGCGGCGCCAGCCTGGAGGTCGGCAAGCAGCGCGTCGACGTGTGGGCCGAGCGCTACCCCGCGCTCGGCGCGTTCCGCGACAGCGACGGCCGACCGCCGCGCCACGGCTTCTTCTTCCCCGGCGAGGAGTACCACCCGCACTTCCTCGATCGCCTCGCCGAGCTGGCGCGCGCCGGGTTCGGCGAGGTCGAGTTTCACCTCCACCACGACGGCGACACCCGCGCCACGCTGGCGCCGCAGATCCGCGCGCACCTGCAGACGTTCGCCGAGCACGGCCACATCTCGCGCGACGCCAGCGGGTTTCGCTGGGCGTTCATCCACGGCAACTGGAGCCTGGCCAACGGCCGGCCCGACGGCCGGTGGTGCGGCGTCGACGACGAGCTCGCGCTGATCCACGAGCTGGGCTGCTACGTCGACCTGACGTTTCCCTCGGCGCCCGACCCGTGCCAGCCCGACAAGGTCAACCAGATTTACTGGCCGACCGGTGACCTCACGCAGCGCCGGTCGTACGAGCAAGGCGAGCGCGCGCGCGTCGGCGCGCACCACGACGATCGCGTGCTGATGATCACCGGGCCGCTCGCGATCGCGCGCAAGGGCGCCGGGATCCGGATCGAGAACGGCGCGATCACGGGCGACGATCCGCCGAGCGCCGCGCGCGTGCAGACCTGGATCGATCAGGGCATCCACATCGCGGGCCGGCCCGAGTGGATCTTCATCAAGGTCCACACTCACGGCGCGATCGAGAAGACCGCGGCGTCGCTGCTCGGTGAGGGCGGCCAGGCGCTGCACCGCGCGCTGCACGACGCCACGGCGGACGGCAGCCAGCTGCACTACGTCACCGCGCGCGAGATGTTCAATGTGGCGCGCGCGGCGATGGACGGAAAAACTGGTAATCCAAATATCTACTTTGACTATCTAATTCCGCCCCCACCGGTCGCGCTCGGGTAAGGCTGGGGTAGTCGGGCGCCGTCGCCGTCGTCAACAGCGTTGTGTCGCGCCGCGTCGCCAGTGCACGATCGCTACACACGCGGTCCTAGAGACGGGGGTTTGATGCGGGTCATGGCTGGCGTTCACGGTCGTACCAACGAGGTCACGCAGCGGATGTCGCGCCGCTTGATGGAGCCCTTGCAGCGCGACGTGCTCGCCGGGCGCTACGAGATCACCTCGCTGATCGGGCGCGGCGGCATGGCCGAGGTGTTCGCGGCCTACGATCACCAGCTCGAGCGCGTGGTCGCGATCAAGCAGCCGCGCAGCGATGTCCCGGGCGACACCGTGACCTCGGATCGGCTGCGCCGCGAGGCGCTCGCGCTCGCCACGCTCGACTCGCCGCACGTCGTCGCGATCTATGACGTGGGGTTCGGCGACAACGGCGTGTTCATCGTGATGCAGCGGCTGTGCGGACGCACGCTCGAGGAAGAGCTCACGCGCAACGGCGCGGTCACGCCGGCGCGCGCGTGCCGGATCGCGCGCGACGTGCTGTGCGGGCTGTCGGCGATCCACGCCAGCGGGCTGGTCCATCGCGATCTCAAGGCCTCGAACGTCTTGCTGGATCGCGAGGACCGCGCCGTGCTGCTCGATCTCGGCGCCGCGCTGCACCCGCGCAAGCGGCCGCTGACCGCGCCGGGCACCGTGCTCGGCACGCCCGAATGCATGGCGCCCGAGCAGCTCGAGCAGGGCCCGCTCGACGGCCGCGTCGATCTGTTCCAGCTCGGCCTGTTGCTGATCCACCTGATCACCGGCGAGCGCACCGCCGAGCCGAGCGCGCTGCTCGCGATGGCGCCGGCGATGCGCCAGGTCATCCAGCGCGCGCTGTCGCCGGTCGGCAATCGCTACGGCTCGACGGCGCAGATGCAGCAAGCGATCGACCACGCGCTCGCCGCGAGCGCGCTCGATCCGCCCGATCCGTCGGCCAAGAAGACCCGGCGCTGGCCCGAGCTGCCGCGCCCGTAGCGCCGCTCGAGCTAGCTGGCCGCGCGCTCGGGCGCATGGCGCGCCGCGACCAGCCGCTCGCGCGCCGGCGCGGGCTTGACGTCGCGCACGTGGCGCGGCACGCCCTCGACGTCCCACACCAGGTGGACGACCTCGAGCAGCTTGAGCACGTAGTACGACAGATCGATCTGCCACCAGTGGAAGCCCTGGCGCGCCGAGCGCTGGTAGTGGTGGTGGTTGTTGTGCCAGCCCTCGCCGAAGGTCAGCACGGCGAGCAGCGCGTTGTTGCGCGAGTCGTCGCCGGTGTCGTAGCGCCGCGAGCCCCAGACATGGGCGAGCGAGTTGATGCAGAACGTGACGTGCCACGCGAGCACGAGCGACACGAAGTGGCCCCAGAACAGCGCGGTCGCGCCGCCGATCGCGTAGAGCACGAAGCCCCACGCGACCGCGACCGCGAGATCCCAGCGGTCGAGGAAGCGCAGCTCGGGATACTTGACGAAGTCTTTGATGCGATCCTCGTGCGTCGCCTTGTGCCGGCTGCCCAGCATCCAGCCCGCGTGCGACCACCAGAACCCGCGCTGGACCGGCGAGTGGATGTCGTTCGGCTCGTCGGAGAACTTGTGGTGGTGGCGATGGTGCGAGGCCCACCACAGGACGCCGCGCTGCGCGCTCGCCATCGCGAGCAGCGCGAGCACGAGCTGGAACGCGCGGCTGGTCTTGAACGCGCGATGCGCGAAGTAGCGGTGGTAGCCGGCGGTGATGGCGAACATGCGCACCGCGTAGGTGCCGACCAGCCACGCGCACGCCGTCCAGCTCCAGCCGACCGCGAAGGCGCCGATCGCCGCCGCGACGTGGACCGCCCAGAACGGCGCGTTCTCGCGCCAGCGCGGCACGTCGATGGAACCGCGCTGCCCTTCGGCAGCGCTGCCGGATGGGGGCAAGCCCCCTCCGTCGATCGAACCGCGCTGCCCTTCGGCAGCGCTGCCGGACGGGGGCAGGCCCCCTCCGTCGATCGAACCGCGCTGCCCTTCGGCAGCGCTGCCGGACGGGGGCAGGCCCCCTCCGTCGATCGCAGCCGAGCCACCCTGGGTCGCGTCGCGTTCGATCGCCGAAGGCTGCATGTCCCCACTATGGTGGGGCCGCCGCCGCATCCATCGTCAGCATTCCTGCACGGTTCTCGACGACGTGACCATTTGATGACCGAGCGGTTGGTCGCTCCGGTGGTCCAACCGTGTGGCGGCCGTGCGCACGGGCCCAGCGCCATGTCGGGCGATGTGGCCGACACCGTCGAAACCGCCGCGATCGTCGTCGCAAAACAGCCTCGCCGGCGGGGAGAACCGTGGCGTGACCGACAGGTCGTGTCAGGTCGGGCTTAAATTGTGGGAATCGCTGGGGCATAATCAGCTCCGTGACCATTCCGGCGGGCACGCTAGTCCCGCGCGACGCTCGAGATTTTGGCAGCTACCAGCTCCTCGCGAAGCTCGCGACGGGCGGCATGGCCGAGATCTTTCTGGCGCGTCCGACGGGAGCCGGCGATCGCGAGGTCATGGTGCTCAAGCGCATTCTTCCGCACCTGGCGGAAGACGAGCACTTCGTGACGATGTTTCGCGACGAGGCCGATCTCGCGAGCCAGCTGATCCACAAGAACATCTGCCACGTCCACGCGTTCGGCGAGTACGCCGGCACGTGGTTCATCTCGATGGAGTACCTCCACGGCGTGCCGCTGTCGCGCCTGATGACGCGGCTCTCGAAGGTCGGCAAGATGCTCGACTTCCGCGTCGTCGCCGGCATCATCGTGCAGGCCTGCGAGGGGCTGCACGCGGCGCACGAGGCGCGCGGCCCCGACGGCCAGCTGCTCAGCGTCGTCCACCGCGACGTGTCGCCGCCCAACATGATGGTGTGCGCCGACGGGCTGGTGAAGCTGCTCGACTTCGGCATCGCCAAGGCGCGCGGCGCCAACTCGCGGACGCGGACCGGCACCGTCAAGGGCAAGAACGCGTACATGTCGCCCGAGCAGATCCTCGGCAAGTCGCTCGATCGGCGCAGCGACGTGTTCGCGCTCGCGGTCGTGATGTACGAGATGCTCGCGATCCGCCGGCTGTTCCACCGCGACTCCGACTTCCTGACGTTCAAGGCGATCACCGAGGAGCCGATCCCCGAGATCCGCGAGCGCCGCCCCGATCTGCCGCCCGGCATGCGCGCCGCCCTGCTCCAGGCGATGGCGCGCGATCCCAACGGCCGGTTCGACACCGCGCAGGCGTTCGCCAACGCGATCCGCAACTCGGTCTCGACGCTGGGCGGCCCGGCGACGCCCGCCGACCTCGCGCGCCTGCTCGCGACCGACTTCGCCGACGAGATGGCCGCGCGCGACGAGATCCTCAAGGCCGCCGACGAGCCGGCGCCGATCGCGCCGCCGCGCACGACGCGACCGACCCAGCCGCCGCCGCTACCGCCCCAGGCGCGCAGCGGCGAGGTCAGCGAGCTCGCCACCGGCGACACCGCGCGCGTCGGCCCCGCGCCCGGCACGGCGGTGCCGTCGATGATCGTGCAGCCGGGCTCGAGCCGCGCCCAGCGCACGTCGTCGGGCGTGCTCGATCTGTCGACCAACGTCCTGCCCGACTCGTGGATGATCGATCCGAACACCGACCTGTTGCGCGGCCACCGCCTCAAGTCGATGCGCAACGCGGCGATCGCGATCTCCGTGATCCTGGTGCTCGGCGTCGCGATCTTCTTCGCCGCCAACCGCGTCGTCGAGGACGACAAGCACGTCTACACGCCGATGTCGGTCGTCGACGCCGCGACGCCGGTGGTCGAGCCGCCGAGCGACGCCGGCAGCGGGCTGTCGCGCGACGAGATCACCGCGCGCTCGCGCTTCGGGTTCTTCAGCATCACCGCGACGGCGACGACCCAGATCTACATCGACAACAAGCTGATCGGCGACACGCCGCTGACGCGCTGGCCGGTGCTGCCCGGGCCGCACAAGGTCAAGGCGATCGGCCCGCGCAGCAAGATCAAGCAGATCAACATCACGATCTACGGCGGCCAGGACACCGACGAAGGCACGATCACCTGGTGAGCGCGCTGGTCGGCGCGGCCGGGTTCGGCATCGGGCTCGGCATCTTCACGGGGCTACCGCTGGGCGTGATCAACGTCGCGATCGCCGAGGCGGTGACCGCCGGCCGGCGGCGGTTCGCCCAGGGCCTGGGCCTCGGCGGCGCGCTCGCCGACGCGATCCACGCGCTGCTCGCGTTCGGTGGCCTCGGCCGCTTCGTGACCGGCGATCGGGTGCTGGTCCGCGTGCTCGCCGTCGTCGTCGCCGGCGTGATCCTCGGCTACGCGGCGCTCGCGATCCGCCACCGCCGGCGCCACGCCGGCCGTCCAACGGTGGCGACCGTGGCGCCGCCCGATCGCCACGCCGCGCGCGGCGCCCTCGCCGGGTTCTTCCTGACCGCGCCCAACCCGGCGGCGCTGACCGCGTGGGTCGCGGTCGCCGCGGCGGTGTGGCCGGACGCCGAGCGCGCCGAGGCCGGGCTGATCGCCGGCGGCGTGTGGCTGGGCTCGTCGCTGTGGTTCAGCCTGCTCGCGCGCTGGATCGCGCGGGTGCGGCCGGATCATCCCGCGCTCGCCTGGGTCCCGCGCGTCGCGTTCGCGCTGCTCGCCGCGACCGCGGTCGCCGGCGTGCTGCGCGCGCTGCTATGACAGCGGCGCGGGCTTGATGCTCGTGATGTGCAGGCTCGACTCGACGCTGGTCACGATCTGCACGCGATCGCCGGGCGAGAACCGCGGCACCAGCTCGGCGGGTCCTTGAAAGTGCAGGTCGGCGAGGTTGCGAATGTCGAGCTCGGCGCCGGTCTCGTCAGTCGCGCGCTCGATGTCGAGCTGCACCTTGGTGACCTGCCGGGACGCCACGTTCTGGAACTTCGCGGCCAGCGTGTGCAGCTCGATGCTGCGGATGGTCCCGACCACCCGCATCCCTTCATCGCTGCTCATACGATCATCGTACACCCGGCGATGCGGAGGCGAGCGAGTCTGGCGCGCTCTGGCGCGCCTTCCAGCCGCCGACTCCCACCCACCCCAGCGTGAGCCCGGGCTCGGCCACGGTTACGGTTTGGTGGTCGGCCGGGCCCGGCGGCCCAGGACCTCGATCCCTTCGTTGGCCCGCGAGGCGTACAAGCACGCCTCGGGTCCGACACACACCAGATAGTGATGCGTCCCTTCGGCCTGGACGTAGTCGTCCCCCGGGCCGATCAGCCGATCGTTGGGGACGTCGTGGAGCTGGCCGCTGAGGACGGTCACGATCTCCTCGCCGAGGTGGGTGTGGGGCGGGAACGTGGCGCCGGCGTCGAGTCGAACAAATCCGCAATCCGCCGTGGCCACGGCCGGGCCGCCCTCGAAGTGGACCAGGCTGATGCCCGGCAGCTGCGGCACCCACGACGCCGGCCGCTCGATCAGGCCGAGCAGCTCCCGCGCGCGCTCGACGGTGACGTCGAACAGCTTGGCCATGCGGCCCGAGAACGCCTCGAACCGGCCGCCGCCGATCGACGCGAGCAGGCGCTGCTGGACGTCGGGGGCCGGCGCGACCGGCGCGACGCCCTCGGCGAGGGCCGCGGTGGTCTGCTGGTAGGTCGCGAGCTCGGCGGCGAGCGCCGGATCCTGGGCGACCGCGCGCTCGACCAGGGCGGCCTCGTCGGCCTCGAGGATTCCGAGCGCGTACAGCGCCAGCAGCTCGCGGATGTCGATCGCGCCGGTCATGACTTCTCCGTTCGGCGAGCGACGATCAGGCCCGAGCGCAGGCGATCGAGGCCCGCCGCGATCCGCGACTTCACGGTCCCGACGGGGATCGCGACGCGCTCGGCGATCTCGCTACACGACAGGCCTTCGAAGTAGGCGAGCTCGAGGACCGTGCGCTGGTCCGGGCCGAGCTCGGCGAGGGCGCCGCGGATCCGCCCGTGATCGGGGCTCGTGCCCTCGCGCTCGTCGACCAGCACGTCGAGCCCGCCGTCGCCGGAGTTGCGCGACACGCGGGCGGACTTCTGAAGATCGAGGGCTCGAGAGCGCATACGGATGGCCAACCAGGTACGAACCCGACCGCGCTTCGGATCGAAATCCTTGGCGCTGCGCCACGCCTCGAGGAACACATCGTGGAGCAGATCCTCCGCCTCACGCTTCTCACGGACGATCCTCAGCGCAAGTCCGAGGAGCAAGCCCGAGTGACGCTCGTACAGCGTGGCCAGGGCCGCGCGGTCGCCGGCGGCCATGGCGAGGACGAGCGCTTCGTCCTCGGCATCGTCGAGCGGAAGGTCGGCAGCCATGCGGGACCGAGGCTAGCACGCCTTTCGTGTCCAGGGCCTGCGTGGTAATCACCCGCGGTGCTCGAAGCGCTTCGCGATGTGATCCGCGGTGAAGCGACCGAGCGCACTTGGTCTCAAGGGGTGGCGCTCGCGCGCGATCAGCGCGTGCTCGGCCGCCACAAGGCCGATGACGAGCTCGAGCTCGAGGTCCGCGTGCCGGGCCGGCCGACGCCGTTCGACGTCACGCTGACGCCCAGCCACGGCGAGTGGGAGTGCAGCTGCTCGAGCCGCGAGCGCGTGTGCTCGCACGTCGTGGCCTCGGTGCTGGCGTCGATCGAGGCGGCCAAAAGCGGCGGGCTGCCGGGCGGCAACGGCGCGCGCCCGCTGGCGACGATCCGCTACCTGATGACGCCGTCGCCTGGCGGGGTCGTCGTCGATCGCGTGCTGGTCCGCAAGCACCAGACCGAGCCGCTGGTCGGATCACTTTTGTCGCTGGTCGGCACCGGCAAGGCCGGCGAGATCGCGACGATCGAGGCCGACCTGACCGCGGATCAGCTGCTGACCGCCCGGGTCGGCCCGGTCAACGGCGAGCGGCTCGATCGCCTGCTCGGCGTGCTCGCCGACGCGCGTGACGTGCGATGGAAGGGCGAGCCGGTCACCACCAACCCCGAGCCACTCTTGCCGCACGGCATCGTCGATGACATCCCGACCGGCGGCGTGCGGTTCCGGATCGAGGCCGACCCCAGCGTGCGCGAGGTCGTCGCGGTCGGCGTGGTGCGCACGCGCGACGACGTGCTGCGGCCGATCGGCGCGGTCGACCTCAGCGGGCCGCGGCTCGAGAAGCTGCCGCAGATCTTCGACATCCCGCCGCACGCGTTCCCCGATCTGATCGGCAAGATGCTGCCGCCGCTGGCCCAGCGCATCCAGATCGACATCCGGGCGACGAGCCTGCCCAAGATGGGCGCGCGCGAGACGCCGCGGATGGCGTTCGACGTCGAGCAAGACGGCGATCGGCTGCGCGTGATGCCGACCCTGGTGTACGGCGATCCGCCGCGCGCGCGGGTCGACGGCTCGCACCTGGTCCACATCGAGGGCGCGCTGCCGATCCGCGACCAGGACGCCGAGCGCAAGCTGACCCACCGGCTGCGCGACGAGCTCAACCTGGTCCCCGGCCGGCGGGTCGAGGTGATGGGCAAGGAGGCGTTCTCGATGCAGAACGGCCTCGCGGGCTGGCTGCGCACCGACGCGCGCGCGGCCAGCTCGGCCAAGGCGGTGCCGCTCGACGCGCACCTGTCGATCTCGGGCGCGAAGATCGACGTCGAGCTGTCGGGCCATGGCCGGACCGCGTCGATCGGCGCCGCGCTGCGGGCGTGGCAGGCCGGCGTCGATCTGGTGCCGCTGACCGGCGGCGGCTGGGGCCGGATCCCGATGGCGTG
>Ga0307513_10006942_pt1 | contig 14732 bp, 5 predicted proteins | sample 15_EM_MG_FD_202174 | JGI IMG/M metagenome (GOLD analysis project Ga0307513, IMG submission 202174) | Populus trichocarpa ectomycorrhiza microbial communities from riparian zone in the Pacific Northwest, United States - 15_EM | ecosystem: Host-associated > Plants > Roots > Unclassified | place... | reverse complement strand
GTATTAACATCAATTTCAACTCTTTGAGATTTGGAAGGGGGTTGTTCACTACGATTTGACACATCAACATTGGAAGGAGAATGTCCTTTACTGGTTGATGTTTGTTCGTTTGGTTTAAAGAATGAAAGCATAGTTTTTCCTCTCTTGTTTCCTTGATTTTCCATTATAATTTATAACCTATTCAAGTAAAAAGGATTAGGAAAGTCAGGTGCAAGATGAAAAGATACTAATGCCACAATAGAATATTCATAAAATACAGAATATACAAGGATAAACTAGAGATGCAAACTACTGGGAGATTTGAAGAACTTAACTTTGAAATAACCAGTAAATTATTAGTCCTGAACTACTAGTGTGTTAGCATGCATCCATTTCTAGGGTACAGTCTACTGTTTACTCTACTAACAATTTACTGTAATGAATATGAAACATTGAATTCAAAATGAAAAGTCATGACTTGTAAATTCTTACCTGATGATTTTACACTCTTGCGGCTCTCTGTATAGATTTTTCTTCAAAATCCAAGCTAAAATTATATATTGTTGAGAAGAAAAATAGCTAAAACTCCAAGTTATTTAGAAGATATGTAAATTAATTAATTATTTATATTAAATAGATTTGCTATAAAATATAATTAATTAATTAGTATTGAAAGAGAAGATAGGTGGCTAATTAATTAGCATTGCTGTGGAAAGTAAAGTGGCGGCTGATGACAAGTAATTAATTTCTATTGCAAGGAAAAGTGGGACATTAGGTTTGTTGTAAAAGATGCGGAAAGTGGGGTGGGATATATGTTTGCTGTAAAACTGTAAAAGAGAGGAAAAGTGTGGGACATAGGCTGTGGAAAAATTTAAAAAAAAATGGGTTATTAATTTTTTAAACCTGGGCTACAGCCCTCCTTAGCCTTGTAAAAGGCTCCGCCCCTGGTTATACATCTCTCTCCTGGCCCCAGTACCATGATTAGTTCTGCTGTGAAGAAACTTACTTTCTCCAAGAAGCAGCTGATGCCGCTGCTTATTACTCCCAAGGGTGAGGACCTGAAATGTCTTGTTAATCTGGTAAAGGAAGGGAAGCTTAAAACAGTGATCGACTCAAAGCATCCATTAAGCAAGGCTGAAGATGCTTGGGCTAAGGTTATCGATGGTCATGCCACTGGGAAGATAATTGTGGAGCCATGAATGAAAATAAAGTGCTTGACTTGTTAAAATGTTTGTATTATTATGAGTTCTGGCGTTGACCATGTAGATCCGATGGTACACACAGCTGAAGAGATATTTTACGATGTGTGATCCTGCACAACAATTTCTTTTTTTTTACTTGATATATCCGTAAATGATAGGGTTTGGGTTTGGGTTTTATCACTATATATATTGTTTATGTTTGTTCCTCAATGTCAAATGCCTTTTTTTTGTGTGATATTATTTATTTAATTACCTGAGACCCTTCCTCATGGGCCAATTGTAGGTGCCACTCCAACGAGTTAAAATGAAAACAGAAAATTGTTTTTACTCGGCCAAGAAAATTAATTGAAATTTATATTCCTGCCTGAATCACGCATTTTGACTATAGTTTTGATTAACGACGTCAATGGTTATATTAGTAAAAACCTATGCAGGTATGGGTGGGTGAGAACTAGTCACAATACATTTTGGTCCCTTGAGTTTTTTATTTTTACTTATTTTATTTCTGTAATTTTAGTTGTTTACATTTCAATTTTAAAACTTCTCTTTTATCATGTGTTAGGAGATAAGAAAAAGAGTTGTCAAAATAAAAATAAAAATAAAAATAGAAGATAGATAAATTTCAGTCAACAATAAAAATACTAATTTTAGTGTTAATAAGTTTATTTTAAAGAGAAAAAAAAGTTAAATTAAGGTATTTTTATCTTTTAACCATTATAAAAAAAAAATAGATCGGGGTGTAAAGATTTTTTACTTTATTTATTTTTTGTTTTAGAGTGACTAAAGAGTATTTCAGAATTTAAAATAAGTTTATTGAAATTTCTATAATATTTTTGAAGTACAAATTAAAACAGGTCAAAAATAAAATTTGAGAGTCCAAAAACTTCAACTCTGCTTTTCAATCACTAGAAATTATTGGAAACTGTATCAGTTAATGATACTAGGTATATGGCCTGAACTTCCAAATCCAGCAGCAGCGCCATGAATTGCAACAGGGAAATTTCTCAACAAGATTCACGTCATATTTCAATAACCTTCGTGTTGAGTCATTAGCAAGAGCAGCTTTCTACGAATTCCTGCAAAATGAGATACAAAAACTCATCGAATTTAATCATTTATAACTCATTTAGTTAGCAACAAATAGGACCAAAAATTAGAGCACAACTAGTATAATTAAAAAAAAAACCCCTTAAATCACAAATAGCACTAGCATCTGTAAAATAGATATTCATGAACCATCTACGTGGTGGTCCAATGGTAAAAGTTTGGGACCAAGAGGTTTGCTCCATCTGTGGTCTCAGGTTCGAGCCATGTGGTTGTTCATATGATGACCACTGGAGGCTTACATGGTCGTTAACTTCAGGGCCCGTGGGATTAGTCGAGGTGCGCGCAAGCTGGCCCGGACACCCACGTTAAATTAAAAAAAAATAGATATTCATGTGATTGGTCCATATCGAAACATTGCAAGCGACAAAAGGTTACCCATAGGCCTACCAAAGATAGCTCCACTGGACACTTGAGGTTGTGGTCCAGTGGTGGAAGAGACTTGTTTTCTTTCTTTGTACTAGGGTTCAAGTTTTATTGTGTGCGCCTGTCACCCCGTGATGTTTTATATGTTTACTGGGCTTGCAGGATGTTCAGTGGATCCGGGGATTAGTTGTGGTGTACGTAAACTGGTTTGGATACCCCGGATTAAAAAAAAAAAAAAAGATAGCTCCACTGGCGATTTGTGTAGCAAGTCTCTCATTTGAGTCAGCGGTCATAATAAGCATCTGCTTTGTAGATCATTTTTGTGACAGAGTATATACGCCAAACCCATAGGCCTATCGAAGATACGTTTTATTATTATTATTATTATTATTAATGGTATCCGATTAATTTGTATGTAATTCAACTAATTTTATAATATTAAAATTAACGATTATATAAAACTTCAGTATTTTTAAAATTTATAAAACTCAAATTAATAATTAAAAAAAAAAAACCTGATGAGCTAAATTACACCTCACGTGTTACACATACTTATCTTCACTGGCGATTTGTCCAGTAAGTCTCTCATTTGAGTCAGCAGTCATAATAAGCATCTGCTTTGTAGATCAATTTTGTGACACAGTATTATACGCCAAACCCATAGGCCTACCGAAGATAGGTCCTTTTATCATGATCCGTGGTGGCATCACATATGCTATAGATTTAATAATTAAATTTAATATAAGATAATATAGTAATTGTTTTATGAACAATTATATATAAATCAAATATATATAATTTTAAAATGAATATTCGATATGAATAAATTATCTATTTTGTTATTTTATTGCAAATTTTTTATTTAATCTTTACAAATTGATTATTCTATTATGTTTTTATACAATTATGTAAAAATTATTAAATCATGATTTTTTTGGTTTGTTTTTATTGTAATTTTATTTTAAGATAATGATGAGTTTTTATTTGAGAATGGTAGATACTTTCATATATAACTTAAAACAGTTAATTTACTTTTGTAGAAGACTTTATAAGAAACTCGAAAATTACATTGTATTAAATTGACACTAAATGAGTTATAAAATAAATTATCAATAAAAAAATTATAAAGTATTTAAAGATCAATAATTTGAAATCTTGTGTGTAAATAATAAAAATTATGATAGATCAACTCTTGATTACGGCTAACCATTCTTCAATATAGGTGTTTTGAGGGTACTATGCGAGTTTCTGAACCTTAAATTAAATTGACGTAGATCAAGATTTATTTATCACACTCCTATTTGGCAAAAAAAAAAAAAAAAACAAGGGACATAAGACATTTACGTGTGAGTAATTTAGTTAAAATAACGAGGTTTCCCCTAGGATAAAGTAAAAACCAAACAAGCAAAGATGGAAAAAAAAATCCCACATCAAACAACACCCTTGTTCTTCACTATCCACCGTCATCCTTGTTTTATTTTTAGCCATCAAATCACAATTTTAAAATCGAAAGTCATCATAAATATATGCTTAACCTTAAATCAAGCATGAAACGCACATATACAATAAAACAATTATCATCTAATTTTAATTTTCAATTTTTTTAGATTTAATTTAATTTTGATTAGAAATCACCATAAACAATAGAGGAATGGATCCATATCGATGGATGTAAGTACATAGCAATGGAAGTTCCTGGACAGTGGTTGTGGTGGCGGGGGAGAGAAAGTTATACTATGTTTTATCATATTATACAAAAACTTAAGGGGTTGTATTTTTTTTATTGTAGCACTATACACATTATTGTACCTATGTTAATGTCTTGATTTTTCATATTGAATTGAAGAACTTGTTTGATTATGAACCTAGAAGATGGATGTGTGATAATTGCATGATAACATAAAACATACTTGAAATGATAAATTGCATGAGTTAACTAGAAAGAGAGGAATTACAATGTTCGGCCAAGAGGAAAAACAATGAAGGAAACTTTTGTATGATGAACACCCTTTATACGGTGGAAATAGAACTCATGTGTAATGTGAAATTGTTACTAACTTGTGTTTGATAAATTGGAACGATATAATTGAGAATGATGGAGTGAACAATTGATGTCAATGTTATGTTTCGGCCATGAAAGCTTGGATATGAGAACCCTTGAAAATGTACATGTTGAAACTTAATTGTGTATTACTTAACAACATTGTGATGAACTTGAAGAAATTATGGAAAATAATATGATTCTTGTTCTTGGACATGCTAGAAAGTACTTAGTAAGTTAGGATGCCTAGAACACCTTATACTATAATATAATGAATGAGAATTGATAATATCACTTGAAGAACTCAAAGTATGCTTGACAGGGAAATGACAAAGGCTTCGACTATCTTAGAAGAAAAAAAAGGATCTTCATGAAGATAGTGGCAATTAATAAGTTCTCTTTAACAATGTTGATGAATGTATGATATTGACATGTAATAGAAACATTATGTCACAACCTAAAAAATATATATAATTATTTAAAAGTGTAAAATTTTATACGGTATAATTTTTTTTTTTTACTAAAAAATCAGCGGAGTTTCCCTTGTAACAGGACCATACCAAGCTATCGACATCTTTATTCATATCATAATTATGGTCCAATCATCTTGGACCTCTTTCCCAAAAAAAACAGGTATTGTTCGATAATTAAGATGCAATCAATAATAATAATAAAAAAGCAAAATAAATAAACAATTCTAAGGTTTACTTAACTTGCATAATCAAATAATTCAAAAAAAAAAACAATAAAAACTTAGATTATGAATGTAACGCCCCCATTATTTTATCATTCCAACATTTCTAATCATATGAACAACCATGATAGAATGCAAATACTTAATTTAACATAAAGATATTCTTAAGTATGACATACACTTTAATTACATATAAAAGTTTTGTTCTACAAATATAAAGGTTCATTCAACCTCCTTTATATCATTCATAATTCTCAAAATACATGTTGATCAATATAAATACACAAAAAGTAGAATATATTCAAACATGATCTATTTTATTGCTGCGAGGGTCCTAAAAATAAGATTAACATTTTATCAACATAATTATCAATAAATGCAATGTATCATTTCACTACACCCATATAAAAATATTTTTTTCCTATATAGTTTATTATAAATCATAAATATATTACACCTCCATATTCATCCAATTAATTTCAATCTTAGCTGTTTCACGGGAGTACTGTTCCCTCATTAGGGACACTAATTCATTCGCTCAAATATCGGGCACTAGTTCATCCGTCCAATTACCGACACTAATTCATCCGTCCAATTACCGGGGATTAGTTCACTCATCAATTACCAGTACTAATTCATCCACTCAATTACCGACACTAGTTCACTCATCCAATTACCGGGCATTAGTTTAGTTGACTCACCCAATTACCGGGCATTAATTCACCCGCCCAAATATGTTCATCCGTTAACATCAAACATAAATTACAGAATTTCTAATAAAAATTAATACATGTTTTTCAATTAATCTTTCTACAAAAATTCAAGATGTCAGATACCTACTTGCTGGTGATGCTCGACTAGTAACTCTCTGTTGCTGTCTGGAGCCTCCATCCTCTCCTGTTTCATTTGAAAAATCTTATGATTTCAATATTTCATCACCCAATAATTTTCTTAAAACTTCATCACATAGTAAGATTTTCGATCAATATAATTTTTAACATTCGAATCTATTATGATTATTCTAACATAGTTTCATTTTCTTTAATAATTCCACAAATAATTCATACAATGCTACATCCACCTACACTTTTAATTCACCACAATTATAAGGGAATCTTATATCACTATAAAACTTTTCTCAACAATTAAAGGAAATTTAATTCCTTTACACCTAATTCAACACATCATTTCATTTTATTTTATTTTTCTTCCACTATTTAAATACAATTCATTAATTTCTTCAAGCTTGAAATTTTATTTCTTATATTTTCCATAGCCAAATTCACCTTCCTAAGAGTTCCATAATCACACATAACAATAACTAAGTATCCATGTATGGAATTTTACTAATCAATACAATAAGATCATATTTACTTATAACATAACAAGGGATCAATAGCAAACCCAAGGTGGAAACCATTTTTTTTTTATCCCTCTCCTTCTTTTCTCTTTTTTTTTAACACATTCTTCAATCACCAAATACTCAATTATCATAACTAAATATAATTTCTTTGTCATTAATTCAACAACCTAATCACCCCAAATATCCACCCTGAGCTGAAATTCCCATTACTAAAAGGAAGGAATACATTTTTTTCTTCAAATTAACCTAAGTAATGACAAGCCCAAACATTTATTCCCTCAATAAATATATAATTAACATAAATCCATGCATTCAAACCATCATAACATCAAGAACCCACCTTCACATAATACCAATTCTACTCAATCCAAGAACAAACATGAAAAGCAACACAATGGATCATCATGGAGAGTTTTATTACCCTTAAGGAATGAAGAATCAAAAGCCAAAACAAGTTGAATCAAGTTCTCCTCCACACTTCCCTCTAAGCTCAATTTTTTCCTTCTCTAAAAGCACACTTAAAATCTTTGAACTCCTTGTAGTCTCCTTAATGTATCAAACCCTCTCTTTAATTACTTCACACTCTTTTTATCTTACACTTTTTTTTTCAAGCAATTTCCATGAAAAATGACAAAAGCTCTCTTTTCACATTTTCTTCTCTTGGCCGGCTGCACACTCCCTCTTTTCTTTTTGTTTTTATTTTTTCATTGCTAGCAGCTTATAAAGAGGGTTGTTTTGGGCAAAGTTTCAATTTGGTCCGTAAATAAATTTCTAGACACTCATTTGTGATATTTGTTCTTTTATCTGAAAACAATTCTTATCATACTCCAAAAATTTTGAAACTTTAACATAGGTTAAAATAATATTTTATAAGACTCCATGCAAAATTTCAACTTAATCTGATGACTAGATTGAAAGTTACGTGCTATAACGTAAAATTAGCTGGTTTGTGATTTTTCGACAAAAATTCAAATTTTTATATTTCATACTTGTAAAAGTCATATCAATTAATTTAATCAATTCTCAAGACCATTTTTTTCTCATATATATATATATATGTGTGTGTGTGTGTTTATTTTTATTTTTATCGGGGTTTACACATTACATGTTGCCTTTGCTTTATAAACTTTGAAAGTGAATTTGGTTGCGATCTATGTCCAAAACTAGGTTGAAGTATGGTTTGTAGGAGGAAAACTTGGTATTGACCATATGCATGAACTTAGGAAAAAGAAACGTAAAAATGACTTAGTTTTCATTTATGATTTTCAGTGCAAAAAATGACTTGGTTTTCGTTGATGGTTTTCAGTGTTAGAATGACTTAATTTTTGTTGATAACCTTCATTAAAATTAAGAGCAAATGTCTTGTTATGATGTTATCACTATGCAATTATACGAACATAGGAGATGTCTGAATGGATATGTGTGTATAAATGGTCTTCGAAATTATCTAAATGCAAGTATACTGAGTAATGATCACTTGGTATGTCAGGAGGTGCAACCAAAATCGGATCTTTGACCGGACGAGGGCACACTATAGGAGGAGCAGGTAGATGGTTTTGACCTTTAACTGATTTATTAAATCTTCATAGTAATTATTCATAATTATGTCACTTGTTTTCAATTGATTAAAGGTACTCATAGAACGAGACGATTTAATGATGTGATTAGCTTCGACTAATGGTATTCATATTGGATAACCAGGATTGTATGATGTGATTAACTTTGGCTAGTTGTATCCATCTCAGATAATTGGGTTCGAATGATGTGTTTAGGTTTGGTTAATGGTATCCATATTGGATAACCGGGTTCCAATGATGTGATTAGCTTCAACTAATGGTATCCATAATGGATAATCGAGATTGAATGATGTGATTTTATTTATTAGTAGTTTTTTCAACGATTTCATCATTCAAAATTAAATTGGATGACATTTAAGCTTTTTAATTGAACTCGGGTCCATGTTTTAACAAATTGCAGGTTTTTTAGACTAGATGAGGTTTAGGAGATTCGCCTAAGATTGCTTTGTTTTTTCTTTTTTTTAAGCTAATGTTTTTTTAAAAAAAATTTGCTCTGGTTTTCCTTCATTTAGGTTGACATCGAGTTGTTTGATAATCCAGATAGGCTCGAATGTGGTTCTTTCTATCTTTTTCTCATTGTTTTTATGGTCAATTTATTTATTGTTGTTGTGTTTTTTTTTCATATTATTTAAATTGTCATTTTAACCAATGACTTTGGACTTGAATTTTTTTTATGCCTGTCATTTTTTTTACATAAAAAAATTTATTGTTCTACTCGCGGCACAGCGCGAGCAACATGTCTAGTTTTAAACTATAGCAGAATTCATTTTACGGAAAATCGAGAATGAATATGGGGCCATCATTTTCACAAAATGAGACTTCATATCTCTTTAATTGGGATTTTGTTTTTGAAAATTAAAGTATTTTGCTGAAACTTTTGGGAAAATAACACTTGTTAAAAAAAAAATTGAAAAGTAATGTAGAACATAACCGTGTTTGAGAATATTGTTTTTATACATAATTACTATTGAAAATAGTGGTCATGTTTCAGAATATATTTTGTACATAACCGCTATTTGAAATAGCAATTGTTTAGTCATGTTTCGAGACATGTTGCTTTTGCAAATTAATCAATCTATAAAAAAATTAATCAAAATTTTTATGAATATGTAATGCCTAAAATATAGGATTCAAAATCCAATGGCCAAGAAAAAAAAATGAGATAAGGTGATGTGGCAGAAGAGAGAAATGAGGGAAGAAAAAAAAACAAAAAAAAAAAGGTCACTAGTGACACACTAGAGCTCTGTTTTTTACACACCTGGTACCATTTGAAAGATATCGACGAGATGATTCTAACTACACTTTGAAAGAAGAACACCTAATGAGGTCGTAATTAACCTTGAAAAAAAAATCCCTAACAAATTATGACCACGTTTATGTTCAATAGTAGTTTTGTTCAACCACTATTCTCAATGGCGATTATGTTCAAACTAGGCTATTTCCCTAATAATTTTCTAACATGTGTTATTTTTTCAAAATTTTTGATAAACTATGTTAAAATTCTAAAATACACCTTTTATTATGCTTACTTTGGCTAAATATGGTCCTTGCAAGATAGCTTTAATTTAATATTTTGATTGAAATAAGATTACAAAATTAAGATAAATTGTTATGAAAATAATTATTACATGAGCACCATATAAAAATGTAAAAGTGAAATATATATATATATATATATATATATATATATATATATATAAACTCATCGAATGGTTAATTGAAACTTTGGACTATACAATGAGATAAATGTGTTTCTTATTTTAAAATAATCATTAGAGCATATCAAGTGATAACCTTTTAAATAATTTATCTCCTAAATGAATGGATAAAAAAAAAGTATTTGTTGCATATTTTTTAAGAAACTTGGTAAAATTGAAACACTGATAGAATTATGATATTTATTATTGGTCGGTCATCAGAACCACCAAAATATAATTTTGACTTTACTATCACAAACAAAATAAATTTGTAGTATGATTGTGAAAACCAGGTTGAACCCAAGTATAAAGAAATGATAACTATGGTTGGATAAAGGATGACAACATTAATGGGTGTGATGAGAAAAACGTAAAGTATAAAGGACAAAATGAATGAAAAAAAGATCTATTAGTTGTTGATATGATTATTATAAAACATATCTTTGAATGAGGAAAATTTATGAGATGAGTCTGTGACTACAGGAGGGACCACCGGTGCGGTGCAACAGCAGCAACAGGGGAGCACGAGTAGAGCTTCTACTACAGGTAGGTGACTTTCATCTTCCTTTTTAATAACGTTGAATAATGAAATACTTTATCATGAATGTTACCATATTGTGTTAATTTAGATATCAGATTGTCAAATGCTTAAATGTTGACAAATGGTTGATTAGCTTCGGCTAATGGCATCTGAAGAGATGACCTTGAACAATGAAATATCTTATCATGAATGTTACTGTATCGTGTTAATTCAGATATCAGATTACCAAATGCTTAAATGTTGACAAGTGGATGATTAGCTTTGGCTTCTTACAATATGCTGAAATGAGAAAGAACGGGGGATTTGAATGAAAAATTCAAGAAACAATAATTCCCAAAATAATAAATTGATATATTGTTAAATCAGTTCAAGGGTCCACACATCAATTCCTATAAATTTATTGATCATCGAAGTAAAATAAATATATTTCACGTCAAACAAATAAATTTGATATCCCTTAAAGCTGAGGGAAATCAATGAGATTACAAGTACATTAATTACGAAAAGCTCTCTAATCAATTTCTTACCACCAAGTGAATGTAATATTGAAAGCAATTTCCATTCAATAGGCAGTAGTCATATGAATAAAATATGTGCATTTATTCTAAGCAAACGTTCAAAAACTTGACAATTTATTTAGTTTATTCTTCCCCAATAAATCAAGATGAGATCAATTGCAGCAATCAAATTAATTCTTTTACTTCTTACTCTAGTTCCTAACAATAACTATAGATAGAAATAAACTAGAAAGCATACATGTCATTGTCGCACGTGTGCGGCATCGCAGCGAAAAATGTCCACTCTCAAATCCTAATGTTGGTATCTTGGAAAAATCGGGGAAAATGTGGAGACAAGGAATTCTTGTCTTTTATCCGTGGAAAGCAGGAATGGGAGTCGCCACCTAGTATTTTGGTCACTAGGAACCCTAACTAGTCTCAGAGATCTGATATGGAGACTGGTTGCATAATTGGAAGGTATTAGCACCCCGAATACGCCCTACCTAAGGTAAACTTCATTGTTTTATTGTCTGATAAAATCTAAGGTCTTATCGTGTTTTCTAGTTGTTGGTCCATCTATGGTTTAAGAAAAGTCCTCCTCAGTAAAGAGATCCTGATCTTATTGGGTAAAACTTAACCGTTCTAACGTCAACAAAAGAATTTAATATCTGGAATATGTCTTACGTATAAGGTCTTAACCCCAAATACTAAAAGAAAACAAAATAAATTTTTTGGAATTTTTGAAATATTGGCTTAGTTCTCGTGATTTTAATAAACTGCTTATTAAAGCCAAAATGCTTGCTAATACATAATTTTTGAATTTTTTTATATGAAAATGTGATATGAATTTTTTTTGAGATAATTGGTCGTATGCTTGAAAACATTTATTTATTTATATTTATTTTCAAAGTTTTGACGGAAACTGGGTATTTTAATACTGGATTTGTATTTTTACGGTATAAAAATACAAACCAATACTAAGCAAGATTCAGTAAAACAATTTGTGGAAAATTACAGATTTTTTGAAATAATTTTTGAAGAAATTTTCTTTTTTTTTTCGAACAAGCCGGACTAGGCTAATGATCCAACCCGGACTGGTTACTGTGCCCGTGCACAGTAACCAGCCCAAATAAAATTACCCGGTTACTATGCTCATGCACAGTAACAAGGTAATTATTTTTCTTGTATTGCAGAAGCATGCACAGTGCATGTTTTGCATGCAAGAAAATGCAATGGGAAATAAAGATGAGGGGAAGAGAATTACCTGGAATGGAAGTGTTTTCGTTCACAGTGTTGTTGGCTCACGGTGGCGTTATTATAGCGGCAGCCGGTTGTGGTGGCAGACGCTGATTCTCATTCTTCTCTCCTCTACTTTGTTGTACTATCTTCTTCCTCTGTTTTTTTTTGTTCCCGCTGTCAACAGTGTTCTTGCCTCTTTGTAGTGGCTTCGTGGAGGTGCTACTGGTGGCGGCGAAGAGGAAGACTGGCGATGGTCCGCGGAGGACGCTACTTCGGTTTCTCTGTATTTTCTTCTTCCCCCTCCTCTCTGTTCATCTGTTCTTCGTTCCCTCTCCTCTCTCCTGCTTGTGCTTCTTTCTGCTTCATCTGTTCTTCGTTCCCTCTCCTCTCTCTCTTTCTCTCTTAGATTCTTTCTTATCCTTGTTTTCTTGTGTTCCCCTCTCTGTTTTTTTTTCTTTTCTCTTTTTTTTTTCTTTTCTTCCTCTTCCCTTCTTGCCTCTGTCTTCCTTTTCAAAACTTCCCCCTCTCCTGTGTTCGATCCCTTCTCTGGCTTTTATAGCATGCATTTTCTCTGATAATAAAGACACTCAGTATCGTTATTGCTGAAGTAATGGTAACGGTCGGCGATGGCAGGGACGTCCGTTTTTCTCTGGCTTTATAGCCAAATAAATGCCATACATTTCAGTAACGTATTGCATCGTGACAGCTGAGGCTAATTGTTTCTTCTTCTTCCTGTTGAAATGGCTTTCCTAGTGTAATAAATAAGGTGATGAGTAGTGACGGTGCTGTTTTGAGATGTGAAATGACCATTTTCAGTTTGGTCACTCAAGTTCTGAAATTTTGTAATCAAGTCCTTGAATAAATTGTAATTGACCCATGAACTTTAATTTCTTCCCAATAAAGCCTAAATTGACTTAAAAATATTTTTTCTTGCAATCAAACCATCTATAAATTCAATTAAACCTTCAATAAAATTTAATTGAGTTCATAAACATCTGATTTTGGGCTTTTGTTCCTCAAATTGAATTTTTCCTATCAACAAGGCTCTAATCAGTAAAACATATAATGTCAAATTTTAATTCTTGTATTTTTAAACCTCCACAACCAATTCTAGCCATTTTATAGGCGAATCAACATCCTTTTCTCGCTCATATTATTTTTTTTTTTATTTTTTCCGAATATTTTTTAATATATATTTTTTTGTATTTTCTCATTTTTTTTGTGGTAACCCAAAAATAGGTAACAATAGATGCCCCCTCCTTACAATACTTACAGAGTAAAGACTTTGCATAGTAAGTTTTGTAAAGATAAACAAAACTGTACTTCCAATCTTGATCTTCTCAAAACTTGGTTGATCTGAAATTTTGTCTTTACAATGATCCTTTCAATTAGGAACTAACGATCAAAACTATATATAACTCGATTATCTTAAGAACTCGATCTTAGCGCCCCTCTAAAATTTTATCCTTTTTTTTTTTATAGAATTTCCTAATGGTAGGGTTCCTCTCATTTTTCTTCTAATGCTAAGTTAATGTTGGGGGCTCGGTCAACCTGAGGTCCCATCTGGCAATCTCTTTTAACCAGAACCAATGTCTTTGTGTGTAGCTCGGTCAACCTGAAATCCCGTCTGACGACTTTCTTAAACCAAAGCTAAAATCTGTGTTGCAGTTGGGTTAACCTGAGATCCCATCTAGTGATTCCCTTTAACTAGAACCAAAGTCCTATGTGGTTGGACTAACCTGAGATCCCTTCTGGTGATCCCTTTTAACCAAAACCAAAATCCTGTGTGTGGTTGGGCTAACCTGAAATCCCATCTAGCGATCCTCTTTAACCAGAACCAAAGTTTGCGTGGTTGGGCTAACCTGAGATCTCATTTGTCGATCCCCTTTAACCAGAACCAAACTCCTATGCGTGGTTAGGCTAACCTGAGATCCCATCTGATGATCCCCTTTAACCAGAACCAAACTCCTATGCGTGGTTGGGCTAACCTGAGATCTCATCTGTCGATCCCCTTTAACCAGAACCAAACTCCTATGCGTGCTTGGGCTAACCTGAGATCCCATATGGCAATCCCTTTTAACCAGAACCAAAGTCTGTATGTGGTTGGGCTAACCTGAGATCCCTTCTGGCGATCCCCTCTAACCAGAACCAATATCTTATGTATGGTTGGGCTAACCTGAGATCCTTTCCGGCGATCCTTTTTAACCATAACCAAAGTCTTTGCGTGGTTAGGCTAACCTGAGATCCCATATGGCAGTTGATTAGTACTTAAAAGTGCATTTTTATCAAGGTTTTATATCATTATTTTGCACTTGAAGTATCAAAAACTCCTTAACTAAAGCATGTTTTATAATAACATATCTAATAATATAAGATACCTTTAATTTATGGTAAATGTTCATCTTAAATGCAGGCCTATCACATAAATGAAA
>Ga0307513_10006941_pt1 | contig 14733 bp, 14 predicted proteins | sample 15_EM_MG_FD_202174 | JGI IMG/M metagenome (GOLD analysis project Ga0307513, IMG submission 202174) | Populus trichocarpa ectomycorrhiza microbial communities from riparian zone in the Pacific Northwest, United States - 15_EM | ecosystem: Host-associated > Plants > Roots > Unclassified | place... | reverse complement strand
CCCTCGGTGGTGCGTACGGCGCTCGACGCGCTGAAGCTGAAGCAGGACGGCACGGCCGCAGCCGAGAACACGGTGAACCGCAAGCGGACGGACCTCAGCAACTGTCTCCGGTACGCGGTGGAGCGGGAGTTGCTGACGACCCTGCCCCTCGACAAGGTCGGCTGGACCGCGCCCGAGACCGATGACGAGATCGACTTTCGGTTCGTCCCCGGCCGCAAGCTGGCAAAGGCGTTGATCGACGCTGTCGGTGAACAGGGCGAACGCGGACGGCACTTGATGGCGTTCTTCGGCTGCCTCTACTACGCGGCGAACCGGCCTGGTGAGGCGGCCGGTCTCCGTGAGAACGACTTCGCCCTTCCCGACGAGGGCTGGGGTGAAGTCCTCCTCTCCACGAGCATGCCCCGAGTCGGCTCCGGATGGACCGACACGGGCGAGTCGTTCGATACACGCGGCCTGAAGAAGCGGGCCCGAAAGGCGACCCGGCCAGTGCCGATTCCGCCGGTTCTCGTGCGCCTGGTCCGCGAGCACCTCAAGGAGTTCGGCACCGCCGAGGACGGCCGGCTCTTTCGTGCAGCCCAAGGTGGCCATCTCCTCTCCAAGGAGTACGGGGAGGCATGGAAGGCGGCCCTGCTCGCAGCGCTGACGGAGTCCGAGGCGGCCTCGCCGCTGGCTGACGTGCCGTACTCCCTGCGCCACGCGGGCGTCTCACTCTGGCTTGAGTCCGGCGTGTCCCCAGCCGAGGTCGCACGCCGGGCAGGCCACAGCATCGCAGTCCTGTTCCGCTTCTACGTCAAGGCCATTCACCGCAACCAGCAGCGAGCGAACCAGCAGATCGAGCGGGCCTTGGAGGCCGCCGACAGCGAATAGACCATGCGTCGCGCGCCTGACGCCTGGAGCCAACCAGTCCGCATCCGCAGTGCCCGCGCAACAGGTGGGGCACGCCCTCGGCCGGTTGCAGAGACCTTTCGCAGTCGGCATGTGAGGGTCCGAGGACTTCCAGACAGAAACCCGCTCCGCGTGGTGATTCTCGGAACCGACTCCGGTTGATTTTTCGTGATGATCTCGGGACACGATGATTGAAACCCTGAGTATCGTCCTACCGACTGTTGCCGGTTGCTGCGTACCGAAGTGACGTGGAAGCGGGGAGTCTTGATGGCAGATGAGCACGAGGGTCGGCTGATCGGCGGCAAGTATCGGCTGATCTGCAGGCTTGCCGCCGGTGGGTTCGGGCAGGTGTGGAAGGCCCGCGATGAGGTCCTCAACGTCGACGTAGCGGTCAAGGAAGTCCGGTTCCCGGCGACAGCGTCCGACGCTGAGCGGGCCGAGAGAATGACCCGGGCTCAGAGGGAAGCCGAAAATGCCGCGCAACTGCGCGACCATCCCAACGTCATAGCGGTGTATGACGTGGTCACTGAGGGGGGCACCCCTTGGATGGTGATGCGGCTAGTGGACGGGCGCTCGCTGGAGGAGCAACTCCGCGACCACGGTCCGTTGTCGGAAGAGCGCGCCGCAGAAGTGGCAACGGCACTGCTGGACGCGCTTGGTGCGGCTCACGACGCAGGCATCGTGCATCGGGACGTCAAGCCCGCGAACGTCATGATCGACAGGAACGGCAATGTGTTGCTGGCGGACTTCGGCATCGCTGTGCACCAGAACGACAGCCCGCTTACCCAGGACGGGATGCTGATCGGCTCTCTTGAGTACATCGCTCCCGAACGGGCCAACGGAAGTGCCTCGCAGCCTGCCAGCGATCTGTTCTCCCTCGGCGTGGTCCTATATCAGGCGCTGGAGGGGTTCTCTCCGTTCCGCCGTGACTCCCCAACCAGTGCACTTATGGCCGTGGTGTCAGCTCAGCCTCCGCCTATGCAGCAGGCTGGCCGACTCGCGCCCCTGATCACCAAGTTGCTGGACAAGGACCCGGCCCAGCGCCCGACCATTCCCGAGGCGCTAGCCCTGATAGGCACGACGACACCGCCAATCGACCCGCATGGGCATAAGGGAAGCGAGCGGAACCCGCCGACGCAACTGCTCCGTACGCTGACCGGTCATACGAACGGTGTGTTGCGTATGGCGTTCAGTCCGGACGGGCAGCTTCTGGCCACTGGGGGCTCCGACAAGATGGTGCGACTGTGGGACCCGAAGACCGGCGAGTGCCTACACACATTGGGTCGTTTCACCCCCTATGCGACATGTATCGCGTTCAGTCCAGATGGCCAGAATCTACTTATCGCGAGCGCCAATAGGGCGGCTCAACTGTGGGATCCGCGAAGCGGCGAACCCCGGCACACCCTGCCCGATGCCAAAGATGGGGTGTCTCAAGCGGCGTTCAGCCCAGACGGAAATATTCTCGCCACGGTTGGCGGAGCTCGCCCGAAGTCAGTACGGATGTGGGACCTCCGCACGAGCGAGCATGTTCTCCTAGGCGGCGGCAATGAGCTTCTGGGCGACGTGGCGTTCAGCCCGGACGGGCAGGTACTAGCCGTCCGTTATTTCTTTAAGAGCTTGGTGCGGCTGTGGGATTCCCAGACCGGCGCACTCCGACACACCCTGCGCCACAGCGGAGATGTGGGTGTCATGGCGTTTAGCCCTGACGGGCGGCTGCTCGCCACCAGCGATAGCAAGGCGAACCTGCTGCTTTGGGACCCAGAGCGTGGCGAGTGCCTACGTACCCTGTCCAAGGGCAGCGATTGGTCCTTGGGAGTCAAGGGATTCAGCGGGATGGCCTTCCGGCCGGACGGACAACTACTCGCCACTGCCGTCCCCAAGGCCCAGGAAGTGCGGCTGTGGAATCCACAGACGGGCAGTCAGGTTACCGCCGTCGGCGGCCAGACTCATGTGTCGCAGGTGGCATTCAGTCCGGATGGAAGGCTGCTTGCCACTGCTGGTGGTGATGGTCGGATACGGCTCTGGGGCTGAGCGCATGAGACTGCCCGGCTGAGGGGTGGACGCCAACTGAAAGGGCAGTTGACCAGCTTCGGGCGGCGCGCGGGCGCCACCCTGGGTATGGTCCACCATCTGCGCCACAGAGGGCTGCTGACCAGTAGGTATGCGCTTCCGCTCCCACGAACTTTGGTCCACGCCTGGTCCACACACAGTGATCCACAGCGCAACAGGGCTGGATCAAGGTGAGACAGGCCTCATCCAGAAGGGGTGCCCCTCAGCGAGAGACACCTCATCTGACCTGCACACTCTCCGACCTAGCGGAAGCGGTGAGATTCGAACTCACGGTGACATCGCTGCCACGACGGATTTCAAGAACGTTCCCGTAGGCCACTGGACAACCCACACCCTGTTCACCCCAGAATCTGGCCATCCTTCTCGGCGAGTTCATGGAAGCTGCCCGTGCCACCTTGGAAGACGACGACAACGAGCCGAACCAAGTCTTCAGTCCTCCAGGTCGATGACGAAGTCCACCACCGTGGTGTCGCCGCGCCTCACGATCGGGTGGGCGACCTCCACGATCCGGCCGCTGTCGGCGATGTGGCGCCGGGTGTAGCGCAGTACCGGAACTCCCGTACCGATGCGTAGTGTCTGAGCCTCCTGCTCCTTCGGCATACCGGTCGTGAAGGACTCGGTGATCCTCGTGATCCGGATGCCGAGGGAGGCCATTTGCGCCCTCGTTCCGCCCGGCCACGGTTCGTGGATCGGGTCGGCCACCGGGGTCCCCTCCACGTCGCTCCAGCGGACGTACGAGGTGCTCATCTGGGTGGGGTGGTCGTTGTCGTAGAAGACGAAGTGCCGGGCAAGGAGGCGCTCGCCGACCTCGCACTCGAAGAGGGCCGCCAGGTCTGGTGTCGCTGCCACCCGCTCGAACCTCTTGTCCAAGCGGTACTCGCTCCAGCCGATCCCCTGGTCCCGGGTGTACGGCGTGGACGGAGCGCCGGGCTTGTTGCGGTACCGGTCGGCGGCCATGCGGTGCACAGGAGGCGTCTGCCGTACGAGCGTTCCGGCCCTGGCCCGTGTCTCGATCAGCCCCTCGTTCCGTAGGAGCGCGAGGGCGTTGCGGATCGTCGTCTCCGACACGCGGTAGTGCTCCGAGAGCGCGGGGAGGGTCGGGATCTGGTCGCCCGCGCTGAACTCACCGGACGAGATGCGACGACGCAGCTCAGCAGCGATTCGCAAGTACTCGGGCTGTGCCACTGACCTACCACCGTTTCGAGTGATCGCTGCTTTCTGTGCACACATATTGCCCCGACCGGCTTGACCAGCGCCAACCCGGCCCGTCAATCTGTGCACAGATAAGAGTTATCTGTACTCAGAAAGCCGTGGCCACTAGGGGACAAGCATGCCCGAAACAGGTCAATCGTGGCGTCGGGAGTTCAAGGCGCACCCTGTCGAGGCCCGCCAGGTCCGCGAGTGGGTGGCCAGTCGCCTGGAGCATCCGTACGCCGCGCAGGTCGCTCACGAGCTGTTCGCATCCGTTCTCGCCACGGGGACCGAAGCGATCGAGATGACGCTCTCCACCGCAGGCCTCCGCATCCGGATCGCGGCGGCCCGCTCGGTGGAGCTGAGCGTCCTGCACAGCCACGGCCCCGGCTTCCAGATCGTCAGCGCCCTCTCCACCCAGTGCGGCGTCAACACCGACGGCCAGGGGCTGTGGGCTCTGCTCAGCGCGAAGGACAAGACGTGAAAGCAATCATGAGAGCAGCAGAGTGGACACTCGGGACCGAGGCCGCCGAGGGTGCCCCCAAAGAGCCGCTGCACGAAACCGAGTGCACGACGTGCGGAGAACAGTCCGGGGCCACAGAGGGCGAGCGCCTCCCAGCTGAGGTCTGGGCTCTGAAGCACACCGGCGCCAACCCGACGCACCGGACCTACCGCGCGATCATCACAAGCTTCTGGCGGGTCGTTCCCGCCGAGGGCAACCCCTACCGCGAGTTGGAGGCGCCGTGACCGGCACCAAACCGAAGGCATGGGTTGGCGACCAGGTTCACGACGTCAACGCCGGCAAGGAGGGTGTGGTCACCGACGTGAAGTCGGACGGAAGTTACGTCCTGCGCCCCCTCTACGTGCGATTCCGCACCTGGACGGTCCCCAACGCGGACGGCCTGGAGATCACCGTGTCTCGCGAGGAGCCGATCAGGCGGCGCCGGGAGGAGTCGTGACCGGACTGCCCGAGCGGGTCCCGACGGATCGCCTCGGCGTCCTGGTTGCGGCCCGGATCATCCAACTCCCCCGAACTCCTCGCGGAGTAGAGGCCAACTGACCCAGTCGCCCCTCTTGTCCGAAGGCACACGAGATGGCGGATGTGAGCTGGAGTCCTCACTCCAGTTCCAGCCCACACCCTCGGCTCAGTGATCCGCGCAACACGGCGTCGGGTCCGGCACCTCGAACGGCACCAGGGTGCCGCCGACCGCGGGCATGGCGGCGAGGACGAGTTCGTCGCCCTGCCACTGCGGGCGTACGTGACCATGTGTCAGCAGGGTTTGCCCTGCGGGTGGTTGGCCCGGGGAGCCCAGTACCGTCACCCGGTCGATCGCGCTCCGGGTCAGCAACTCCCCTACCGTCACCGTGCCGTTGAGTGAATCCGCGCCCGGGTAGACGACCGCGCGGCCCACCTCGTCGGGAACGCCGGGTGTCACCTCGTAGCCCTGGGCCGTGAGCCGCTCCTCGGCGGTGCGCAGGAGCGGTTCCGACGGCAGGGTGAACGACAGGGCCACCCGGGGGCGGTCGCCGCGGATCAGGTGGGTGCAGGCGAACGTGCCCTCGGGGAGGGCCAGTTCGGCCGCCAGGGCGAGGAGGAGGTGGTCGGCCGCGCGGAGGGCCGACACCGGGGTGTCGGCCCAGAGGGCGTACGGGGTCACGAAGGAAGGACCCATACCGGGTTCGTGTAGAACCAGAGGTCCTTCCACGGGTCCGCGTCACCGACCACGTCGATGGCCGGGCCCGCCGGGTCGACCGCCGCGCCCAGGGCGCCCGGCGCGGACCGGTTGCCGTCGCTGCCGCGCAGCCGGACGTACACCGGGTGGTCGACGCGTCCGAGGTCGTACGTGAGGCGGACCGTGCCCGTGGGCTTGTTCACCTCGTACGACCGGACGACCCTGGCCGTCGGTGCCGTGAAGGTGTCCCGGTCCGCTGCCGGGCCGGTGACATCGCCCTGGATGACGTCCACCTTTGCCAACTTGGGCAGGAACCCGGCCCAGTTGGGGCCGTCGGCCAGGGCCACGTCCACCGTGAGCGTGACCTTCGTACCCCTCTTGACGTGCAGCGCGCCGCCGAGCGTGCTCCATCGGCCGCCGCCCGAGACGCGCACGTCGAGGCCGCTGATCAGCTGGCCGTGGTCGACCCAGATACGGCCGGCGCGGATGCCGTCCATGACGGCGGCGTAGGAGAAGCCGTCGGAGCCGACGTGGGTGCGGCTGTACTGGCCGGGCCAGTAGTCGCCCTGGGTGATGTCGATCTGGCCGCCGTAAATCGGGTCCTCGTAGCGGCCGTTGCCCTCGAAGCTGCCGCCGGGGCCGCGTACCGCGGTGTCCGCGTAGACCTGGTGGGAGTCGGAGTTGGCGGTGATCCACCAGGGCTTGCCCTCGGCGATCAGGCTGTCCCAGAGGCCGCCGACGGTGGCGGTCATCCAGTCGAAGCCGCCCCAAGTGCGGTAACTCTCCAACGGATAGCCCGCGAAGGAGTTGGCGCTCGGGTTGTTGTCGTAGATGCCCCGGGCGCGGCCCGGGCCAAGCGGGGCGGGCAGACCGGCGGCCTGGTGGCCGGGCGCGCCCTCGAAGCCGACGGCGATCTGGTGGCTCGCCGGGCTCGCGTCGCGCCAGGCGCGGATCTCGTGCGGGGAGTCGACACCGCGCCGCGCCGGGTGGTTGGCGAGCATCAGCGCGTCCTTGACCTTGCGCCGCCTGACCTGGTCGGAGAGGAAGGCGAGGCCCGCGATCGCGAGCGCCTCGTTGGCCGGCGTGGAGTCGCCGGCGCCCTTCACACTGTCGTCGTAGTCGGTCTCGAACTGCTTGAGGACGGAGACCTCGTTGGTGCCGGGGTGGACGAAGACGGTGGCGTGCTCGGCACCCGGGATGTTCCACTCCAGGCCCTGGAAGACGAGGGTGTCCTCGTACGCCGCCCGGGCCGCCCTGATGTCCAGGTTGACCTTGTCCATGCCGATCTTGGCGTGCGTGGCGGAGCCGTGGTCGGTGATGACCAGCCAGTCCATGCCGTGCTTGGCGCCCTGCCGGACCTGGTCGACCACGCGGTACTTGCCGTCGCTGCTGTACTGCGTTTGACATCCTCCCCTCTCTTAAAAGAGGGGGATTCCAACCTATATCGGTTGAGGTTCACGGACGCTCGACCCGTTGGGGGGTGTCGTCCCTCCGGCACCGGCTGATCGCCGGGGGCGGGGAATCCCGCCCTGTCCTGCCGCGACGTTGGTTGCTGCATTCGTGTCGGCGTTGCAGGTGAAGCCGCAGGAGGAACACTCGAACTCGGCTTGGCTCTTGCGCGAGTTCTTGTCGATCCATCCGCAGGCGCTGCATCGCAGGCTGGTGTAGGGGGCGGGTACGTCTTCGACCCGGCTGGGGGCTTTGTGTTCGGTGCGCTGACGGAGCAGGCCCCAGCCTTGGGCGAGGATCGCCCGGTTGAGTCCGGCCTTCTGCGCTACCCGCTTGCCCGGTTCCTCGATCGTTCCTTTCGCGGAGCGGGTCATGTTCTTGATGTTCAGCTTCTCGAACCGCACGAGGTCGTAGGTGCTGGCAAGCATGGTTGAGGTCTTCTCGCACCAGTCCTTACGCCGGTCGGCTTCGCGGGCCTTGAGTCGTGCGACCTTGGCGTATTCGGCTGTCTTGCGTTCGCTGCCCTTGGGGGCGCGGGCTGCCCGCCGCTGGTGCTTGCGGATCTGCGCCCGCTCGCGGGTAGTGAGCTGGGGGCAGTTGAGGGCGCGGCCGTCCGACAGGGCGGCCGTGATGGTCACACCTCGGTCGATGCCGATGACCTCGCCCGTGCCCGGGGCATCGATCGGGTCGGGGATGACCGCAAACGCGATGTGCCACTGGCCGTTGCGGAAGGTGACGCGGAACGTCTTCGCTCCCGGCAGGTCGGCGCGGGTGAGGCGGAAGCGGACCCAGCCGCAGCCGGGCACCCTGACCTGGGCCCACCGACGGTTGAGCTTGCGCACCACGACCGACCGGCCAAGGATCTGCTTGCCGGTCCTCGCGTTCAGCTTCGGGCTGCCATCCGGCTCGTACTCGGGGACGCGGTCGGTGCCGATGACGCGGAAGCCCTCGTGCCGGAACTTCTTCCGCCAGGTCGGCTCACCGAACCCGCAGGCGAAACGCGCATTCTTGGCCGTGGCGAAGTCCTTCAGTGCCTGTTGCTGCACGTCCGCGTTCCCGGAGCCGAGCCATTCATTCTCGCGCCGGGCCTCGGTCAGTTGGCGGCACTGCTCGGCGAACCCGGGTGCAGGCTTGCGGCCTTTGCGCCAGTTGGAGTGCTGCTCGACGGCGAGGTTCCAGACATACCGGGCGTGCACGCAGTGCAGCAGCATCTGCTCTGCCTGCTCGCACGTCGGGTATATCCGGAAACGACTCATGGTCCCATGATAGCTCCACATTGGGACCGATGCCAGAATGGTCCCATGACCAAGCATGTGAACCTCCGCCTCCCGGACGACGTGCACGCCATGGCCGTCGCCGCTGCAGCGGATGACGACCGCTCCCTGAACTCATGGCTAATCGCCATCGTGCGACGCGCTGTCGAGCCGGGCGGGACGCCGGATCGCCCCGGCGGCGATCCGGCTACCCTTGCCCCGCTACGCGGGAACGGGCATTCCCCCCGCTCCTAAAGGACCGGGCACCCTGCCCGACAAGAGAGGTGGATGTGGTGGTCGCCGGTCAGCCACAGGAAGCCGTCTCCGCGGCGGCCGTTGGTGGCGGTCTGCGCGGAAGCGGCGGCGGCCGGAGTCGCGACGCTCGCGGCGGCGAGGCCCGCGCCGAGCAGTCCGGCACCGCGCAACAGCGTGCGGCGCGACCGCTGTTCGGGGTTCAGGGCCTCGTCGGGCACGGAGGTGTCGAGGGCGGCGGGCAGCGCCGGCCCGTCCTCGGGACCGTGTGCGTGATGGTGGTGATGATTGCCGTGTCCGTGTCCGTGCGAGTGCCCGTGGCCCATGGCTGCGTCTCCTCAGTCACGCGGCGCCCGTCGTACGCCGCCTGAGGAGAATCGGTGCGAAACATGAACCTTGCCCAACGGGCGGGTGAGCGCGGGACGACCCGGACACGGCGGATCACCTCTCCACTCACTGTTCCCCCAAGAGCCCTTGTCCATCACACTGTTGGCCGTCGAACCTGAGCAGCGTTCACCTATCGTCCCCATGGAGACACCCCCACCATGAGAAGACTCATCGGCACCCTCGTGGCCGGCGCCCTCGCGCTGACCGGGCTCGCCACCACCGGCTCGACTCCGGCGGCAGCCGCCACCTCGGGCACCTTCAACGTCCTCACGTACAACGTCGCGGGCCTGCCCGAGCTGCTCAGCTCGGGCAACCCCGAGGTGAACACCCCGCTGATATCACCGCGGTTGGGCGCGTACGACATCGTCAACGTGCAGGAGGACTTCAACTACCACGCGGCGCTGTACGCGAACGACAACCACGCGTACCGCACGGCGACGAGTGGTGGCGTGCCCTTCGGAGACGGTCTCAACACCCTCTCGGACTACGCCTTCCAGGACTTCGAGCGGGTGCAGTGGAACGACTGCACCGGCACCAACTGCCTTACCCCGAAGGGCTTCTCGCTGGCCCGGGTGCGGCTCGCCGAGGGCGTCTACGTGGACGTGTACAACGCCCACCCCAACGCGGACGACACCGACGAGGCGCACGCCGCCCGCCGGGCCAACATCTCGCAGCTGTCCGCCTTCATCCAGGCCAACTCCGCGGGCAACGCGGTGATCGTCGCGGGTGACACGAACACGCGGTACACGCGAGCGGGCGACAACATACGCACGCTCGTGGCGGACAACGGCCTGACGGACGCCTGGGTCCAGCTGGTGAAGGGCGGTGTGCAGCCGACGCAGGGCAGTGACGCGCTGCTCTGCCCGACGACCGCGCCGACGAACGACTGCGAGGTCGTCGACAAGATCTTCTACCGTGGCAGCAAGCTCGTGAACCTCTCCGCTACCCGCTACAACAACGAGTGGGCGTCGTTCCTGGACTCCGCGGGCGCCAACCTCTCCGACCACTTCCCCCACACGGTCGACTTCTCCTGGACGCTGCCCGCCAACCTGCGCGCGAGCGACTTCTTCGGCGGCCCGCACGGTACGGCGTTCAGCGACGCCGACGACCTCCCGGCGACGCGCTCGCCCCGCACGCTCACCCTGCGCGGCGGCTCCCGGCTGGACGCGGTGTCCCTGACGCACGACGGCGGCACGACCCTCACCCACGGCGGTACGGGCGGCACGGCCACCTCCCTCACCCTGGCGTCCGGCGAGCACCTCACCTCGGTGAAGCTGACACAAGGTCAGAAGGACAGCCAGACGCGGATCTTCTCGGCGGCGTTCACCACCGACAAGTCCCGCACCCTGACCTCCGGCACGGCCACGTCGGACACGACGACGTTCACGGCACCGTCGGGCTGGCAGATCGTCGGCTTCACGGGCCGCTCGGGCGACGAGATCGACAAACTGGGCGTGGTGTACGCGCCGATCGCGTGACCGGTCAACTCCCCTGACCGACCTGCCTGTTGTCCGGGCGGCCACCCAACGGTGCCCGCCCGCACGGGCATTCGCGTCCGCATCCGCATCCACGTCCGGAAATTCATTGCACTCACCACCCTCCCAGCGGGTAACTTCCGGAGGATGAGTGATCATTACGATGTCACCGGCACCGGCCCCGTCCTCCTCATCATCCCCGGCGGCGCCGGACACCCCATGGGCCTCGAAAACGTCACCGCCCGCCTCGCCGAACGCTTCACCGTCGTGACGTACGACCCCCTCGGCCTCGCCCACGGCCAACTCGGCAAGCCCGTGGCGGAACAGCGCGTCGAGTGGTGGAGCGAGGGCGCGGCCCGGGTGCTGGACGCGGTCCTCCCCGAGGGCGAGTCCGCGTACGTGTTCGGCACCAGCGCCGGCGCCGTCCCCGCACTCGACCTGGCTGCCCGGCACCCGGACCGACTGCGGCACGTGGTCGCGCACGAGCCACCGGTCGTGGGGGTCCTGCCCGACGCGGAGCGACAGCGTGCCATGTTCACCGACGTGTACGACACCTACCGCAAGCACGGTCTCAAGGCCGCGGCGGCCAGGATGACCGCAGGCCTGGAGGAGCGTGCCCCGGCTCCCGTGGAACCGGACGCGGAAGCCCAACCGCTCTCCCCCGACGACGAGTTGGCCAACCCGATGGCCCTCATGCTCACCCGCGTCCTGGTGCCGTTCGCCTCCTACGACCCCGATCTCGCCGCCCTCTCATCCTCCCCTCCCCGTCTCACCCTCGCTGCGGGAATCGACTCCGTCGACCAGCTCCTGTACCGCACCGCCACGATCCTCGCCCGCCGCACCGGGAACGCCGCGCGCCAGTTCCCCGGCGGGCACCTCGGTGTGCTCACCCACTCGACGGAGTTCGCCGCACGCCTCACGGAGACCCTGGTCCCGGTGGGCTGATCCGGGCCGGGACCGAGGCCGAGGCCGGTGTCGTGAAGCCGTGGCGCTGATGACCGTGGGCCACCACTTCGTCGTACGAGGGTGCCTCGCCCCTGGGCACCCGCCCGGCCCGGATGTCGCCGAGCGCCTCCACGGCCGCGCCGAGCGCCCGCCGGTAGAGAAGCGAACCGAGGCTGACGCGCCGTACGCCGAGGTCGCCGAGCTGGGCGACCGTGGGTCCGGTGGGCGAGTAGAGGATGTTGAGCGGCACGTCGAGGCGCTCGACCAGCGCGGCGATCTGCTCCGGGTCGGTGAGTCCGGGCACGAACACCCCGTCCGCGCCCGCCTGTTGGTAGGCGTCGAGGCGGGCCATGGTGTCCCTGACCAGGGCGGCCGGGGACCGAAGGTCGCCGAGCCAGTGCGTGTCCGTACGGGCGTTGACGAAGAGACCCGGGGCGGCGGCCTTCACGGCGGCGATCTTCTCGGCGTGCAGGGCGGCCGATCCGAGACCGCCCTCCTGATTTCCGTCCTCCAGGTTGACGCCGACGGCGCCGACGACGGACAGCTCCCGCGCGAACTCCCCCACCCGGCACGGGTCTTCACTGAAGCCGCCCTCGGCGTCGACGGACAGCAGGAAGTCCTCCGTACCGAGGTTCAGGGCGAGTTGGAGGGTCTGGTCGCGGGTGGCCGCCGTACCGTCGGGCAGTCCGACGGCCGCGGCGACGCCGAGACTCGTGGTACCGATCGCCACGAAGCCCTGGGCGGCGAGAGCCACGGCCGAGGCGTGGTCCCAGGCGTTGGGGAGCAGAAGGGGCTCGTCGCGGTGGTGGAGGGCGGCGAAGGCGGAGACCGGGCCTGAGGGGGTCATGGCGTCACGGTAGGGGCGCGACCGTTCGGCGCCCGCCGAACCGTACCCGCGCTGCTACGAAAGACCCGTCCGATCCGTCTGCGAAAAACCCGTGCGATCCAGCGGCAACCTTTCGCCACCCCCCGGCAACAGACAGGCATGACTTCAGCACCACTCCCCCGTGCCTCCGCCCACCGCCGCACCCACGCGGCTCGCAAGCCCCTGATCGGTGGTCTTGCGGCGGCCGGGCTGCTCGCCGGTGCCTGGTACGCGACCGCCGGGGCGGCGACCACGGCGGCGCCCACTCTCGCCGTCACGGCCACCTCCGTGACGCTGCCGGCCAAGTTCCCCTACCAGTCGGCCGGTTACAACAACACGCGTGAGTGGACGCGCACGGCGACAGCGGTCGCGCCCAACGGCACGATGCGGGTCGCCTGGCCGGCCTCGGACGGTGTGCACGTGACCCCGCTGACCTCGGCCGGCAAGCGCGCGGGCGGCGACGCGATCGTCAAGGGCGCCAAGGAGGTCGGCGGGCTCATCGCGCACGACGACGGCTTCGCACTCCTCACCCGGGTCGCCGACACCAACAAGTGGAAGGAGACGGCGGCGGCCCTGGTCCGCTTCTCCCAGGGCAAGGAGGCCTGGCGCACCAAGCTCACCGGCACCGCGTCCAACGACACCTCGCCGACCCTGGACGGCCAGCTCACCTGGAACGGCACCAAGTACGGCGCCTACTTCGTGGTGCACGGCGCGGGCGGCTTCGCCGACGGCCACTTCGGCGACAAGCTGTCATACCTCAGCTCCAAGGGCGCGAAGCTCAGCGGCGGTTGGGGCTGGGGCTGCTCCCACAACGAGGGCATCGCCCTGCACGCCGAGACCACCGGCGACTTCACCTCCCTCTGCTTCGACGACTGGCGTTCGGGCCTGTTCGTGTCGACGGGCATCGGCGCCCCCGACAACGCCCCGGCCGTGCAGCGCGAGCAGTGCTGGGCGGGCTACTGCGGCGGCACGTACGCGGGCCGCACCGGTGACCTGGTGAAGTCGTCCACGGGCCGCTACGCCACCGCCTACGGCTCGCGCGGCTCGGCCTCCGCCGCGAAGAACCCGGACGACGCGAGCGGCCGGGGCTGGACGGTGAAGCCGAGGTGGAGCACGCACCAGGCGGCGGTGTCGTTCCTCAAGAACCGCAACTCCCCTGCGGGCAAGGCGATTTACCTGACGAACGCGCCGGGTACGGAACACGTCAACGTCCGGGTCGCCCCGTACGGCAAGGACCGGCTGCTGGTCTCCTGGGAGTCCCTGAAGAACGCCAAGTGCGCGAGCGGCACCTGCACCGGCACGTTCACGGGCACGCATCTGCGGCTGATCGACTGGAACGGCGTGTACAAGACGCCGGACAAGGTCGTGCAGGCGCGCATCACGGGCGACATAGCGGTCCTGAAGAACGGCTCACTGACCTGGGCGTACGCACCGGTGACCCCGTCGTACGCGACCCCGCTGAACGGCGCGTCCCCGACCACGGCGACGCTGCGGATCGCCCGCCTGGCCCTCTGACCCGGCCACGCCGACAGCGCATGGGGCGTCTCGACCCGCGAAATTCGATCGCCGGATCGCCGCGTACCGCAGAGCATGACCGCCATGGTGGATCTCTCTCTGTACGCGGCCTTCCTCGCCGCCGCCCTCGCCCTCTGCGTCGCCCCCGGCCCCGACATGATGTTCATCGTGGCCATGGGCGGACGCGGCGGCCCGGTCACCGGAGTGCTGGCCGCGCTGGGGGTGGCGGCCGGTGCCCTGGTGCACGCGGTGTCGGCCGCGCTCGGCCTGTCGGCGCTCTTCACGACCCTGCCGGTGCTGTACCACGTACTGCGCTGGCTGGGCGCCGCCTATCTCCTCTACCTCGCGGTCAAGGCGTTCCGCGACCGCTCACCTCTGGCGACCGAGGAGGACAGTCCGTCGGTGGAAGGTCCCTCCGGTCCGGGCCGACGGCGGGCCTTCTGGCAGGGCGCGGTCACCAACCTCCTCAACCCCAAGATGATCCTGTTCAACGTGGCGTTCCTGCCGCAGTTCGTGAACCCGGCTCTGGGACACGTGAGTTGGCAGCTCCTGCTGCTCGGCCTGACGCTGGTCCTGATGGGCTTCGCCGTCGATGCCTCGGTCGGCCTGCTCTCCGGCCGCCTCTCGTCGGCACTGCGCGGCAGCCACCGCATCGCCCGCGGCCTCAACATCTTCAGCGGCACGGTGTTCACGGGGCTCGCCGTACGGCTGGTCGCAGCTCCCGAGTAGTCACACCACGGGGTCGAACCTGGAGCGCCCCGGTTCCGGTCGGG
>Ga0307513_10006940_pt1 | contig 14734 bp, 17 predicted proteins | sample 15_EM_MG_FD_202174 | JGI IMG/M metagenome (GOLD analysis project Ga0307513, IMG submission 202174) | Populus trichocarpa ectomycorrhiza microbial communities from riparian zone in the Pacific Northwest, United States - 15_EM | ecosystem: Host-associated > Plants > Roots > Unclassified | place... | reverse complement strand
TGGTATGGGGTTGGAAACGCACCTGGAAAGTCGTCACCGGAGGCTCAACCTTCTGTAGAATCTTCGCAGCGGCATCTATTGCAGAAAAGAAGGCCTGTGAAGACACGACGAGCAGGAGTCCAGTGTTGCTATCAGCGACCTCCCGAGCGCCGTTTAGGAAAACTTGCAGTCTAGACAAATGTTCGATAACTTCGCCTGTGCTTTGCGCGAGAAGCGGTTCTGCCAGCGGGTCGCCAGCGTTCGGGATATCTCGAGGATAGCTTATTCCCGCCGACTTCACAGTCGCTGAAGCGGACCAACTCCCAGACGACGTGGTCCAAGTCATGGGAGAAAAGGAAGAGGAAGGTAATCCTTGTTCAAATCTCAGATTACGGTCGGTTTCCTTTTCGAGCTGTCTCTCATATCCTGGGTCAATCCGCAACATTCGGACATCGACGAATCGAGAATTTGAAGGCAATTCGAGTGATGCTCTTAAGGCAAATGAGACGAACAACGGGAATCTATTGCGACTGTCATCCAACAGCACTTGGGCCAAATCCCGCAGGCGATAGAATATTACATAGCGCTCTGTAGGAGGATGAATATAATAGAATAGAATAGAATGCAGATAGTCGACCCAGCAGCAGTATCGTATAAAAAGCCTTGTCCTGGGACCCAGTGTTATTCATGAGGCTGCAGCCTAAATCACAGCCTGAGTCTAACGAGTGTCAGCCTGCTAAAATTTTCATCGAAGTGGGCGTGCCGTTCTGATTTATCGAGGTGGCGATCGTCGCCTTCCTGACGACGGTCTACGTGAAGAAGGCCTTCCTCGGCTGCTTCCTGTGGTATGTATGGTGGAGGTGTATTGACTTGGTGTTCGTCTCTGTTTCTTGCTACTTAGCCAGCTATAATAAGATGGTCGACATTAGTGACGTATATGGCCTGAGAGAATGAAGTTTGTTTACAACAGCACAGATCGCCGAGCCAATGTTCTAATCATCGAAAGAGCAGTGGGAACAGAGTGGAAGGATATTCTCTCTGATATCGTTGGAAAACGACCACGCAACAGGTAAGAACAAGGTCGGTATTATCCAACGATCGTCTGAGCAAGCTAACGATATGGGCGGAAACTGCCGTGGTTCCTCTTCCAGCGGTCTCTCGATGTAGGCCTGTCGTCAGCAGCACCTCCACATGATGAAAAAAAATTTCCAATTTCAGTTTGTATAAATTTTATTGAAGAGGAAATGACGACAGGTACCTGGGCAAGGAACCCAATCATAGCCAGCAAGGCCGACCATTCCAAGCAAGTGGGAATGATAAATGGAGTTTTCGTGACAATCATTCTACATATGACCAGATTTTTTAATTCAAGCTTTTTCGAATTATTACGCAACTCACCCTGCGATAGAAATAGTCAGTCATAAAATGGAAAAGAAAGTAAGAATGAAGAGGATGCGCTCGCTTCCCAATGGCATGAATCGTAGTTGTCTGCAATACGAGGAAATAAACACAGCTCATAGATCAAATAACGCAAAGGGATCGGACATACAAGCCCCCGCCGCTCCTAACACCCAACTAAAGCAACTCTAATATCGGAGATACTGTGAGCCTGTGACAGAAAACGAAAGGTCGAAGGTCAATACATACCCAACAACAATGAGCCGATCTCTCGGAGTTCCCTTCTCCGCACTGTCCATTGAAGTAGCCTTAGGGCTCCCATCGCCAATGGCAGAAATATCTCGTACTTAAGCGTTACTGAAGAGGGACGTTAGGCAGGCAATGAGAATTACTGCGATGAGACTGACAACTGGAAAATTGAAATGATCAGCGACTCGGTGGTTCCGGATTGTAGATTGAATGAAAGGGCACACATCCAGCTAAAGCTTCTTTCCGAGTAAAATTCTCCCCCAAGGGCAAAGAACCAGCGACCGTAGTGCACATCGGTGCGAAGAAGGTGAGGACGGTCGCATCGGAGAGAGAGATATTGGAGAGAATAACAGACGCCGAACAGACCGAAGAACTTTGCTTTGTTTGTAAGTGGAGGACGACAAGCAATAAATGTGGATTATGGGTTCGATCGGCGAGATGGAGGTGAATGACGAAACTTCAGTGTCGCCATTGTCAATTCTGATTAGTGTGGTGGATGAGCGGGAAGTACCGGATCGCCGGTCATTGTTGAGACGGAATTTTGGAAAGTTGTCGTTAAATGAGAAGGGGATGGATCCTGAGCCTTTTGGACTGAGAGGAATGTAACAGTATGGTTTGAAACGATGGAGAATTATGATTGGCTTTATTTGTTCTCGGAGGATTGTCGCCAAACAGCGACAACGAGCTGTTGAGTGCGACATCATGTGCATTCTCCAATCAGGCCTTTCTCTAATCGTTATTCTATATATATGTTCGCCATGCAGTACAGCAATCGTAGGAATATTCCCATTGATACCAAAAAGCACTTGTTGAGCACTTCACTTTTTCCATGCACTGTAGCGAGTTTCGTCAGCGCCGGCAACTCGAGTATCGTCTGGCTGAGACTCTTTCGACTCTAGTCCCCGCGCATAACTGTCGACTCCTTCTCCTCCTTGCCGCCCCCGATCGAAGAAATACTCCCGCTGTTCCCTGGTCCCCCTTCCATACCTCTCTGGCATTGACTATGTTGATGACGACGCGGCTAGGACATCCGTCCTCACTGGCATCATCCTTCCCCCGCACACAATGCACACACCGTCGTCACTCCTGCCGTCCCTGCCACGCTGTGAACCAGAGCCGAACTGACATTGGTTTTCGTGGTATCTTGGCGCTCTATGTTCGATGATGAGCATCCCTTGACATCTTCCTCCGCTCTCTTAAATCGCACACCCCCTTTCAATTTCGTCCACGTTTCCTACAAAAATTCGCTGGTCGACGTACCATGTACACTCCTCATTTCCCTTGCGGTATCCCTTCCTCTTCAACCGTCCAAACCCACCCCAGCTCGGACATACATGATCCCCCGGGTCCACACCTCCCTGTCATCACTTCTATTCCGCTATCCGATGCTCGCCCACTACTTTATCCAAAATGACATCTTCATCCGACGGCGACACCCAAGCTTCGTCATACGGTCCCGGAAAGCGGACAAATCGATATTCGAGGATCTATTCAAAAGAAACGTCGTCGCTAAAACCACCAGCGTCATCAAAATCGGGATCGTTGAGGGGCGAAGTCGCGAAGGGGATGACGTTGGATAAGCTCTGAAAGAGAACTAGGGAACCGCATTCCCAGGGATGTCTCCTCGAAAAGGACTCCGCAACCCCGATATCATCACCATCCTCTCTCACACAGAGGCTCTCCAATTCCTCCGAATAGTTCTCCAAGTCGATATCAACACCTGTCCCAAACGCTGGCCTACGCGTTCGCTCGGTGAGTATCTTGCGGAACCGCATCAGCGGAGGCTTCCTCGAATGACAATGTCAATTCTAAACGACAGGCGAGCTAAAGCCCTCTGTCCAATCATCACAAACCTGCACGAACTCGCATATTTCCAACAAAGGGTGAGGGAGAGGTCGTCTATGAGGGAGCAGGGGTGAGATAACGAGTACGACGCGGCGCTGGAGAGGCCGTTGGGCAGGGAGGGAATTTATGGCCATGATTCGCGTGGAGTTTAGATCTCCATACGCGCTCTCCGTGAGTTTTTTATGGTGTTTTTTGGATTCAGTTTTGATTGACTGGGCTGTTCATCTTGAATAGGCACAAATTCGACGTGGTCCGGTCCACATGAAAGGTGTGCGTGGTACCGCCGCCGCCGACACCGGTGCTTGTGCTAGGTCGTTCTTCGGCATCACAATTCCTGGTAAAGCTTTTTGCCCATGCCAGTGTGAGTCAGACTCTGCTGTATCTGTATCCTCCCGCCGTCGTGCGACTGTTAGATCTCTGGTTGGAATTCAAATTCGCCGTTCCAGTTCTCGGAGGATTCTAAACATAGACCCGTTCCACGTCTACTATCGCGGCCTCTGCCTTCCGATGCTCCAAGTGCGATTACTCTTTCTCTTGCCATGCACCTATAACTCCTATTCTTGCCATCCTCGTCCATCAACATTTGATCTTCGTCGTCCTTCAAGGCACTGCGACTATGCGCCCAAACACGCTGTATGATTAGGAAGAATATGACACAATAGAAACCCGTACACGGTTATATGAACTCGACATGCATGCCACCAGCAGCGAGAACAGACACACGAGCTTCTATGGCTGCAGCGCCCGCTTCACACCCTCCGGCTCTAGGTTCGCGTTCGGAGATTATAATTCTACTACTACGTTACTGAAGGAGATGAGGCTTGTTTGGCTTTGTAACTCCACCTCACAAATTGGAAGCACACTCACAAGAGGCCGACTTGGTCTGTCTATATTGTACCAACAGCTTGCCCCTGGCTTTAGCCCGCTTGACTGTTGCTATCCCCCATATACAGACAAGGTTCCAACTAACCTGTCGTCTTATTCAAGATTTCGTGACTTACTTAATCGGTGCCATTCAAATCCACGAGAAGCCATGTGAGTGCATGTGAGGTTTCAAAATTCCCGGCCTTAAATTTTAAGCTAATTAACGATGAACTTATGTACATATGGTACTAGGCGTCGCACTGAAAATGCAGATCTGGAGACGATTCAAGTCTTAGTAGGTATGCGATGTGTTAGGAAGAGCTCTGCTTACGCACAGGGGTACCCAGCAAAGAAAAAGAAAAAGTCGTTCTTCAAACGACCACCACCCTCCTGTAGATTGACAGCGGCGCCGACTTGGAGTTGCCTAACGAAACGGAAACTGGAGAGATAGCGAGGTTAGCTCTGAAACGGACCAAGTAGTTGCGAAATCACCTTGAAGGCAGGACACGCTGAAATTTCGATGACGATGACGTCTGGGTACAACACCGTGCTGAAGGGAATAGGTAAGGGTCTGAGAAGCAGAGGATACGCACCAGCTTGACAGACATAAGTAACGAGCTGCTGGTCGACAACTAATTGCAAACCGATATAAGTTGATTAGTAAGTTGACACTGTCAGTCTGGTATGGTGTATTTCTAGAACACTTTCGTGCTTTGAACGAAAATTGTTGTCTGCATTTGCATGTCGATATAGACCATTGAGCGGAATGATCATGAAGGATCTGCTTTGGGGAGGAGCAAATAAAATCATAATCACATACAGCCGAAAATTGAACAAACAAACCCTGCCTTCATAGCGGCTCCAACAGTGTGGCAATTCCCGCTGGCAAAACTTATTTTCAGAACGCCAACAGGACGCTCGAAAAATTATATGGTGACGAACAAAGTCACCATTTGTGGAGATAGAAAAGGGGGCATGGCGGCGCCATTCTCCTCACCACAACCAGTCGCTTAACCTCAGAGCTAGCCACCATTATATAATATCAGACGAATTCCTGCAAGTAAGTAAGACCTTATACAATCACTGCTGGAAGGGGAAAATTCTGCGGCACACAGAATCCGTGCAGAATTAGTTCACCATCATAAAATTCTACATATAGTAGAATAATTAATTGTCAATAAAATTTCCCATAATGTTAAAGACAATTAGAATATATGCAGAATTTTATGATGGTGAATTGAATTCTGCATGGATTCTCCGCGCCGCAAAATTGTCCCCTTCCAGCAGTGTTGTCCCCTTCCAGCCTAGTCCCTGCTGGAAGGGGGGACTAGGCTGGAAGGGGACAATTCTGCGGCACGCAGAATCCATGCAGAATTCAATTCACCATCATAAAATTCTGCATATAATCTAATTGTCTTTAACATCATGGGAAATTTTATTGACAATTAATTATTCTACTATATGTAGAATTTTATGATGGTGAATTGAATTCTGCACCCATTCTGCGCGCCGCAGAATTGTCCCCTTCCGGCAGTGAATACAAAAAAGGACTTGCGGCTGACTGACTGGACGCGTTTTTTGAAATCGAACCGCATTCCTTTTGTTAATAATAACGTGGAATAAACCAATAGTTCTTCCTCCCTTGACCAGTATATCGCCTCTTCGACGATCGAGGGTACAAGCAACCGTCCTCAGAAGATGGAGTCCGATCTGTTGCCGGTTTCCTTGTGAGTTAGGAAAAGATTTCTCCAAAAGCCTCTTGAACACTGTCCAATGCCATTTAGATTAGACAAGTCCTCATCGCATGCTCAATCGAATGCTGCGTGATGTCAAAAAAAAAAAAAAGACAATTAACCGCCAATGGTTTTCCTCTAGGCTCACGAGTGGCCCTGTAAAGTGATGAAGAATCGGGACAAAAGGGGTATTAACACAACCCGTACAAGGCCGCAAGAATACGGGGCGAAGACAGCATTTACTTCCCTCATCGTCCCGTCCGCTACCAATGCTATCAACGCCAACGCCGACGAATAAAACAAGAGAAGTCACCATAATAAAGGATACCTGAAGAACACCATCACCGAGGAATGGAAAAAGCTGGAGATGCCAGGTCTCCTGGATTGGGGGAGCGCTGTAAGCCGGACGACAATGTGAAAATATTCCATAGCGAAGAGTCGGAATCCAGCTGATAGCCCGCGATCGATGAACGCCCTCCACCCTTGGTTCAAAACGCGGATCTGACTCCTAGTGAAAGGTAGGTGGGCTTTGAGAGTTAGGTCATATCGAGGAGCGCCAAGGCAGGGTGGAAAGTACCTGCACCCGCAGCCCCCGCAGCCCCTGCTTCTTTCGGGTATCCTCGAGCCCCCGCCAATAGGACTCGCCTCGGGGGAAAACCCTCCAAACCAAGCGCGCCTGAGCTTCAAAATTTAATTTCGAAAATCCAAGTACTCGCCAACCCATTCGTCACGGTCGCAGTGATATGTCCTAGAGTGAATATGAATACAACCTGAACTGGACAGAGGAGAACGGCAGAACGTTGGGCTGTTACGCAACGAGAGCTAGACTCTGGGGGTCGCGGACGTGAAAATAGAGAAGAAAGGCAGATATTATGTTTGAGCCAAAGCGCCGCCCGATCATTAACCTTTCAATTGCAATTGCTCGTACTGTGAAAGGGTATGCCTCCCTTTTAAGGCGAACGAACGCCGGATGAGATTGAGGAGATAGATACGGGGTCAATGGTGATGACCCAATCTCGTCTTCGGTGTGGGCTGGGAAATAAACAGTGTTAGTGAGCATACAGAGTTCTAGTTGAATAAGGTAACGGAGCGACAACACAACTCAAGCGCATTCGTGTACCCAACGCCGAAAAATCCGCACAAGGATTTAAACGGCAAGTAGGATCCAACGAACGAAAGACTTCAAGAAAATCACATTTAAAAAAGCGACACATACCTATCGCTCAACTCCAACCTAGTCCGACTTGTCAACCCGATCCCACGTCCGTAGATATTTTACATAGCGATGGCGTAGCTACCGCATGGGCATGTCGCGTTCATTCTTCTTGGTGACGCCGGTTCTGTCATAACAGATGCTGATTGGGAGGAAGGAAGGCGTCAGCAGGATGGCAAAAATGGGAAAGAAAGAACGAAGGTATGAGGTAGGAAATAGAGAATGGTAAGAAAGGTGCAACCCGCATTTGAACAGAGTAAAGAATACATACCATTCGAATTAACACCTTATATGTTCCCCTTTTGCACCGATGCGTCGCACTGTGCGAGGCTACACCGGGTAAGATCTATGCGTAGGCGTTTGCCGGGGCAGGTGTCGATGTCGACTCAGAGGAGTTGGAGAGGCTCTATGTGGGAGAGGATGGTGGTGATATCGGGGCTGCGGAGTCCTTTTCGAGAAGACATCCTTGGGAACACTGGATCCTTATTCTCTTTCAGAACTCCAAACTCATCCAACGACATCCCCTTCGTGACTTGGCCCCTCAACGACCCCAACTTTGATGATGCGGGTGATTTTAGTGACGACGATTGTTTTTGACTCAATATCCTGGGATGTCAATTCGGCCGTTTCCAGGATCATCAGCCTCGTCATACGATATGAGAGAGTGGAAGAAGAAGGATGCTGGTTATCATCGAACATGGGGCGCCAAGAATACCACAAAAACCAATGTCTGATTCACAGCATGGCGGGCACGGTGGGAGTAACGACGGTGCGTAGATTGTTTGCGGGGGAAGGATGGTGGCGGTGAGAATGGATGTCCTAGCCGCGTCGTCATCAATATCATCAATACCAGAGAGGGAGCTGTGTGTGTCTATTCTTGTCTGTCCCGCATGCGGCTGTGCCATGAGGGCCTAAATTATACGGCGTGGTGTCGAGGGGCTTCCGACCGGTGCTGTAGTGTTCTTCCCATCTTTCACCTTCGCGCTTTTCTTCGTGGGTGGTGGTGGTGCGTCCACCTCAGTACCTGATTCGGACTCTGTGGCAGCGGGTTTGGTGGATTTCAATTTAGATTTCGTAGATGGTTCGACAGGTTTCGTTTTCAGCTTAGAATTGATAGTCGATGTGGCTTGGGTAGCACCAGCTTCCTTTGTCGCAGAAAACTTAGCCGCAGCCTTGGAGAAAGCGAGGTGCTGGGATGAAGTTCTCGTCGACTTCATCGGCTTCATCATCCTTGTTTTCCTCCGCCTTGGAATCCGAATTTTCACTTTCGTCCTCATCGTTCTCTGAATACACACGTGTAGGGGCTTCTTGCGTGTCGGTGTAGTCGCGGCTTTCGCATTCGCCTTGGAGGTAGACGCCATCCCAGGTTTGGATTTCGATGAGACGCGTGTGTGTTTTGGTGGTTCGCTTTCTTCTTCCTCGTCTCATTGGCCTTCATCCTCATTTTCCTCCTCGGATTCGGATGGCGCTACAGCTTTCTTGCCCTTCTTTCTCCTCACATCCTTAGCCTTGACCTTCCTCTTCGGCGCCTTGTCTTCCTTATCTTCTTCCTCATCTTCACTCTCGACCACCTTCCTTTTTACCTTCTCGCCACCTTTTGACACCCGCTTTTTCACGCGCGTACGCGCATCCCCTCGTACCCGGCCGAGTAAACCCCCCGTTGCTGCGTCCGTCGCTGCATTGGCACTGCCAGAGGCGAGTTTCGAGGACGAGACAATGGGTTTCGCATTAGTCCTAGTTTTCGATATGACGACAACAGATTCTTCTTCGCTCTCCGACGAGGGAGCGAGAGGGGGAATAGGTCGGCATTTCGTGGTTTTAGTACATTTGGGGGTGGGTTTGGTCGATGCACTTGGTGTTCAAGAGTGAGGATTTGGCAGGCTTGGTCTTCGGTTTGGAAATTGCCACTATTGGTTCTTCTCCGCCCTCCGAGGAAGAAGCGGAAGGTGGGTTGGGTTGGCGTTTCGTGGATTTGGCGGGTTTCGTAGTGGATTTAGACTCAAACTTTGTTGTCGGTATCACTTTCTCCTCCACCTCGTCTTCTCCTTCGTCGTCGTCGTCGGGGACCGAAGGAGCAGAAAAACACCTCTTTAACTTCTTCGACGGCCGCTCTATCGGTTTCTCCTCTTCATCCTCATGAGGTCCGACAACAAACTGGTCGCCGGATTCCACGCTCAAGATTGATAACCGCTTGAATGGGGGCCCACTGGCTCTGGCTTTGGATTTCGGAGTTTTGGAAGGACGTCCATCTTGTTCTTCAGCGTCGTCTGACTCTGAGCCGGCTTTGGGTTTGGTAAATTTGGTGGTGGGTTTCGGCTTGGGTCTAGATTTCTCGGCAGGTGGCTCCTCCTCTTCTTCCTCTACCTCTTCGATAACCTTCGCTTGCGTCTTCCCTTTCCCATTTGCCTTCACCCATTCAGAGATGCCAGCTCCACCCTCAGAAGAGGAGCTTTCAAGCTCTATAACCTCTTCGGCGAGCCTGGTGGCTCTGAGCATCGGTTTGGACTTGGGAGCGCGTTCGGGCTTCGTCGTGGGGGTCGGCTGGGACTTGGACGCGGGTTTGGTCGGAGAAGCACGTTTCACCGGCGTCATCCCAGCTTTCGCAGGTACAGGCCTCTCTTCCACATCGGCAACGTCAACATACATCCCAAGCTCCTCTAACACCTCGGCCTCTTCCACACCATTCGCCATTCCTTCCGAAGCAGGAGGCGCGCCCATCTGCACATCCACATCCCCTTCCGCGTCAGACGCCACCTCGACCTTTCCATCGGTAAAAAGCTCCTCCGCCTCTAGCTCAATCCGGCATTTCGATATCTCCAACCTCTCGTCATCCTCATTATTGGGCTTTGCTTTCCTTCCTTCGTCTACAGGACCAACGAACACGCCGCGTTCGCCCAACATCGTGGCAGAATCCAGGCCATCCGGGAACATACTTCATGAGGTTTCGCCATTGCACGAAACAGTCCTCAAGCCAAGTATGATTTACCACGGGAATGGACCACGAGCGTGCTTTTGTCGCTTTCGTGCCAGATGTACTGAGAGACAGTCAGCAAAAACAAACCAAAATAAAATATAAATACGATTACATACTAAAGCAGCAATTAACGCCGTATTTTAGCCTGACATGCTCAGCGTGAAGGTGGCGCCGATGGCAGATATGAGTTTTTTGAGGTACTCGCGGGCTTCACCCGTGTAATTGGTTACTGTTATTAGGTTAGAATGGACAAGAAAAATACAGCGAAGCATAGGAAAAGGCAGAAAGAAAGTCGTGCCACTGAAACGAAGCAAGAAAATAACGAATAAATTTGAAACAAGGCGAAGATTAGAACTCGAACGAGCGCCCGGTTCGCCCAAAATGTCCAACACCGTTGGAAAATGGAACCAAATCATGAGGCGGGGGCCGAAAATAAAGAAATGGGTATCAATAGAAGACAAATGCATGATGGGCGAAACTTGGGCGAAGAAAAAAATGGAGATATAAAGGAAAGTGGCCCGAGCCGAGAAATACGAATGAAAGAGGTGAACATACGTGGCTATGACAAACCTCGATCGGCCTCTTGGGTACAGGATAATGCTAGTGTTGATCCAGGGGGCGCGATAATACACCCATGGACTGAACGTGGAAGAACCAAATGCGGATTTCGATGGTTTTCACTGAACGAAGAGCCTACGGAAGATCAGAACATCGTAAAGCAAAACTTGCCAAGATATACGCACTTCCAAACCTCCACCTCGTAACAAGAACGTCGCAGTCGTCCGCCATGCCCACCTGAATCCTCCGCCGCCGCTCGTTCATGTGCAGTTTATACTTCAGGCGTTCCGCCTCCCCTCCCTTCTCTGGTGGCAACTCGATAGGCGTCTCCTCTTTTTCTCCCGCCCTTCATCCCTCCCAACGACAAACGCTGCCGCGGTACTCCTGCATCCTTTCGTCAACCGCGAATGCTTTATCTGTGCCTCATACTGCATCACGTCGGGCATGATATTCTCGTGCAGCCTTTGTGGCCTCTGCTACTGCTGAGCGGCGTGGTAGGGGTGAATTTTTATTGGCCGAACAATGGAATGGCAGGAAAGGAGACGCTGGCAGCCGGGTGCGAGTCGACGTCCATACGCGTATCGCGTTCGGCGGTATCTGTGCTGTACTGTTGCTCCTTTGTGATTTCACATCCTCGGTCAATAACAGGGATTTAAGAGAATGAGAACGATAGGCAAGTAGGCGCACAGTATACACGCGTACTTCACGGTCACGTGACTTACGTCGTGATGTTGGCGTTGGCTTTGTTTGGCAGCAATCGCCAGACAGGACTACGTACTGGGCATTGCTACACCAAGAATAACCTCGTACGACGACTGGCCGACTCCCTCCCAGATCTATGCCCACCTCGCGACTGGCATCTGGATCTGAGGCCATCCTTTTGGGTCTAGACATCGTAGTAATGGTCATTACATAAAACATGGGCTAAGCGGCGAAGAACGAGCCACTTGTTGAGCACATTCTTTCATGCACATAACTCAAGTCTGTAGCGAGTTTCGTCAGCTCTGGCAATCTGGCTGAGACGCTCTTTGGACTCTGGACCCCGTGCCCGCATTTCTCTCTCCTCCTCGCCGCCCCTATGGAATTCACGATGTTGATGACGACGCAGCTACGATATCCATTCTCGCCGGCACCATCCTTCCTCCGCACACACTTCACTGGTCGATATACCATGTACACTCCTCATTTCGGTTCTGCATCCCTTCATCTTCAACTCTCTAAACCCACCTCAGCTCTGGCATACATGATGCCCAGATTCCATACCTCCTTGTACTTACCATCTAGCGCCTTCTATTCCACTATCCGACATTTCCCTCTCATCCACTACCTCATCCAAACTGACATTCTCATTCGATGGCGACACCGAAGCTTCGTCATTCGCCTCGATCCCCTGATCGAATCTATCACTCCATTATCAGCGATACAAGACCTGCGCATAGGGCTGTGTGGACGAACGAGTGAGGCCCGGAGCAGGTGTTTGAGATACGTAGGTGGCCGAGGAGTGGGATAATGGAGTGTGTCAGCGAGGTCTGCCTGCCTACCATCCTCGTGTCGTTATCTGAGGTTCCTCTGGTTCGGGTTAGGTTTGACGAGGCTGACGATCCCGGAAAACGAGCAAGTTCAAATCCGAGGATCTATTCAAAAACGTGGTCGTTAAAGCCACCCGCGTCATCAAAATCGGGGTCGTCGTTGAGGAGCGAAGTCACAAAGAGTTTGGAGCTCTGAAAGAGAGGAAGGAAACCGCGGTCCCGAGGACGTCTTCTCGAAAAGGACCCCACAGTCCCGTCCCAAACGCCCGCCCATAAGTTCGCTCTGTGAACACCTTGCGGAAGCGCATCAGTGGAGGGTTCCTCGAACGACAATGTGCATTCTAATCGATAAGCGAGCTAGAGCCTGAAGTGCTTTTCCATCATCACAAACCCGCACGAACTTGTATATTTCCGAGGGAGAGGTCGTTCATGAAGGAGAGAATTTATGGGCGTGATTCGCGTGGATTGCATGGGGAGGGAATAGAAGGGGAGAAGACTAGAGTTCGAGTTTGAATCTCCATGCGCCTTTCCGTGAGTTTTTTTATTGTGTTTTCGGATTCTGTTTTAACTGACCGTGTTCCTCTTGAATAGACACAAATTCAACATGGTTGACCGATCGTGCCGCGATAATCTTGTCTTTTCGAAAGACTCTTTACACGGAACGAGAAAACGCGCCGATCACACCGCAATTCTGAGTCATGAAAGTTTGGGAGCGCGCCGATCACACCGTGATTGCGAGTCATTAGTCTTTTCCAAGATTCTAATTCTCCGTCACATACGCTCATTCCTAGTAATACGGGCGTTTAGTATATAAAGATCTCCGCCATCGACCCCTAGCCAATTCAGACGCCTTCAAAGAACATCGCACAATGGACTCCCGAATCTACCCGGTCCCCGTAGGTCTCCACGCCATTCCCCCTGACCTCCTCGACCTGCGCCCGGATTCTGAAATCGATCATGATCTCCTTCACCCCAAACCCATCTCAGATGAGAAGAACGTCTGGTTTTTCTGGCACACCGGCTACACGCATATGCACCCCTACACGCAGCGCAACATCCGTGCATGGCACCGACGCTTCTCCAAGAAAGGATGGACGATCCGCGTCGTTGACCGCCTCCCCTCCTCTCCCCTGAACGTCGCCAATTTTCTCGACATTTCCGACCCAGGCACATTCCCCCGTGCCTTCCTCGATGGTACCATCGGCGGCGACTATGTGCCTCAGCACACCTCCGATCTCGTCAGGTGGCCGCTCTTGCTCAAGTACGGCGGGGTGTACGCGGACGTAGGGATGATGCAGATCGGTGACTTGGATCGTTTGTGGCACGAGACAGTTGGTGATCCTGCGTCGCGGTTTGAAATCCTCTCGTACAACATCGGTGGCGTCGAGGGACGTGGTCTGACAAATTACTTCCTGGGTTGTCGCAGGAATAATCCGCTCTTCGAACGCTGTCACAAGCTTTTCCTGGAGTTGTGGGCCGCGGACGGTGGGAAGACGAGTACTGAAGGGATGCACACCAGTCCATTGTTGAAGGGGGTTCCGCTAATGGGGGGTTCATTTACGATCGAGGAAGAAGGGAAGAAGATCGGGCCGGCGGAGGTTAGTAGGATGTTGACAGATTACATCATTCAGGGACAAGCGATGACGCTGGTGATGGGACTTGTCGACGAAGAAGACGACTGGGACGGCCCAAAATATGTCGCAGAGCACGTGTATGGCATCGAGTATATGGAAGGTTCGCAGCTCATCAACGACATGACCGGATGGGACGGGAAGAAGGCGTTCGATCTGGTGTCGCTATCTCTTCCGAAAGAAGGAGAGGTGGAGAGCGCAGAGCAGAAGCAGGCGAGAGAGATTGTCGAGGCGTGTTTGCAGAAGAGTTTTGGGTTTAAGCTTGCACATGGGTTGATTTTGAGGGTGTTTGGAGACACGTTGGGCTCGTTGTGGAGGAAGCATGTGGGTTCGGATGATGTACCAGGGACGTATGCGCATTGGTTGAGGCATGGTACCATGTATTGGAATCAGGACACGATTCCGGCTACCCTGGAGTTCAAGGTAATCGAGCCGTTTAAGAGGGGTCCGTTGTTGAGGGACGAGTAATGGAGATCGCATGGAGAAGTTGATTCATTGGATGTAGAATATACCTGTTATGGGTTTTAAGAGGTCGATTTGAGCATAAAATCTGGGTTTGGTGGGGGGGCTTGGTTATGAGGGGTTGGACTCCTCGATCGACCGACCAGGGCCTAGAAATAATCTTCCCGGGTCTTTCATTAAGTCCCCGAGGCTTGGAAGGACATACCGGCCCCTCTAGAGTCAGCATCCTGATAATATACTCGAGTAAGACGTTTTTATATTATATGATGCTCGATTTGTTCCATGATGACTGTGGTTCT
>Ga0307513_10006939_pt1 | contig 14737 bp, 17 predicted proteins | sample 15_EM_MG_FD_202174 | JGI IMG/M metagenome (GOLD analysis project Ga0307513, IMG submission 202174) | Populus trichocarpa ectomycorrhiza microbial communities from riparian zone in the Pacific Northwest, United States - 15_EM | ecosystem: Host-associated > Plants > Roots > Unclassified | place... | reverse complement strand
GCATTAACTTCACCGTCCCTTTTGTATCTGAAACAGAAGTGTACGCTCGACTGTGAACAGAGCACGTGGTCGCTTTCTCGGATATTTCGACCTGGGAATCCCATCGCACGTTCACCCTCAACCACATTCACTCCCGCCGCGAAGAAGAGCGAAGAGAGCGAGACACACAGGGTTGGTTCAGCATGTGTCTACGCGTGAAAGCAACAAGAATCACTATGGAAAGCAGGCTTCGCTTCCCTCTCCGGAGACCATCCCTCACTCCCTTTACCCACTCCTGTTAGCCAAAGCAGCGAGTTGCATATGAGACTCACTAATCTTCTCGTCTCTGGTTTGCTTTGTCTTGCTCCAGTTGCTGCACTCGGAACTCCTCTGGAGCCTCGTAGCGACACTCTAGCCACCTTCACGTACGAGGTTCATATCCTTGTCGTACTATGGTCTCTTGCACTAACTGACTTGCGACAGGTAGTGCCAGGAATCTTCATCCAAGACGACCCTGCGACCATTCCCTCCCAGGCTGGACCAGTAAGTCGCTCAGACCGCTCATTGTCTCATTTTATATCCTCCGCTTTAGATCCCTCCCAGATTCGGCCTCATTGACTCATCCTCGTTCCACTGGACTTGGCTCAAGATCAAAGTGTTTGGCTACAACCTCCTCTCTGGGCCAACAGTGCAGTACAAACTCCTATTCCTCGGTCGCCATGGTGAAGGCTGGCACAATGTTGCCGAAGCGTTCTACGGCACTCCAGCTTGGGACGATTATTGGTCTAAACTCAATGGCAATGGCACCATCACCTGGGGTCCCGATGCCCAGATCACACCCCTAGGCATCGAGCAGGCGAGGAACGCGACCGTTGCTTGGAAGGAGGAACTACCTGCCGGGATCCCTGTGCCGCAAGTCTTGTACTCTTCTCCTCTGAGCCGTGCAACCGAAACAGCAAAGATCACGTTTGACTGGTGGTTCCCGAACAAGGGAAAGGGCAAGATATTAGAGGTAGGACCGTCCGACACTAGCGTGACACACAGACTCCTCATCACTCCCGCCCCTAGGGACTCCGCGAGGTTATGGGTGTACACACTTGTGACAAGTGCCAGACAAAGACGTATATTCAGGACACCTATGGCAGCATCTTTGATATTGTCCCTCCATTCACCGAACAGGACGAGCTATGGCAGGCAGATCATCGGGAGACCGACCAGGAGGTGGATGCCAGAACCAAAGCAGCTCTAGATTTTATCTTCAACAGAAAGGAGACTTGTATGCACGATCTCCCGCTTGTGCTCTCAGGCCTTGGTTGACTTCGTCCTAACTCAGACGTGTCTGTTACCGCTCATAGCGGCGCAATCCGCTCTATATTCCGTAACATTGGTCACCAGGCATACTCCATACCGACCGGAGGTCAGTGTTCATCCCTTCTCGACTTGACAACGCTGACACCTGGATGGATTTCAAGGCGTTGTACCTGTATTGATGACGGCAACTAAGGCGTAATTCTGGTTCTTTCACGGCTCGTCCACACATCACTAGTACCAGGTGGCTGTGAGACAAGACCATTACGAGAATGCGACTTTATTTCCTTGGACTTCTTTTCATGCTATATTGAATACTCAAAATAGTTTCAGTACGTCCCCTAGCACCCCCATTGCGGTCACTGCGGCACCAGCACCAGCTCCCTGGACGATCAGTGGTCTGACAGGATATCGCTTGGTGTAGAATGCGATGATATTGTCTGATCCTTGTAACGATGCGGCAAACGGATGGGTGTTGGGATATCTGTGAAGAGTTTCAGTAACCCCTAATCGCAGTGGACGAGGGAAGTACCCACTTCTCCAACGCAGCCTTGACAGTCTTCGACTGGACATCCACCACTCCAGCATACCTGAGGACTTTCCCTTCAGCCTTCGCCTCCTGTTTCAGCTTCTCGTATCGGGCATCGAATTCAGGCAGTCGTTTCACAAACTCGTCTCCAGTCGCGATGGTCGCGAGCTCATCGGGGACCAAGGACGTAATGGATACTGACTTGTAGCCCTCTGGAAGGTGGGAGGCCAGAGAAGGAACGAGTCGAGAAAGGATTGTGAGTTTGCGAGCGACGTCTGCACCATTAAGATCGTCTCCGGGATGAGGTTCCTAGTCAAACAGCAATAGAAGTCAGATTGAATTCATGGTATCTCGGCTACTATCGGTGTGGTTGAGACTTACCGTATACCCCTTCTCTCGCGCCACAGATACGATCGATGAAAAGGTCGGGGTGGCAGTATTGGCACCGGGAGAAACCGGGGAGTATTCATTGAAGATGTAGCTCAGAGTTCCGCTAAGTACACCTTCGATTTTGATAATCTGATGAAGGTGAGACGTTCGGCCGAAGGCTGCTCGATGACGCGACTGACTTCATCGCCTGTCTCGACTAAGTCTCTGAGAGTGCTAATGATCGGTAGTCCAGCGCCAACGGTCGCCTCGTAGCCCAGTCGCAGAGCGGTATACGGATTGGGGCCCAAGGCGGCCGTGATGTCCTCCCATAGGCTAATATCGGAGCTGCACGCCTTCTTGTTAGGCGTTACAACGTTCCATGCGTCCTTCAGCCACGGAGGGTAGAGTCGTGCAATCTCGTCCGAGCTTGTGTTATCGACGACGACCTTCTTGCTCCCACTCGGGACGGAAACTCGCCCAAGGTCTGCTGGCTTAAGAGCCGTCTTCGGATCTGCCTTGGAGAGCTTGTCTGCCCAGGAAGACAAATCGATCTCCGGGCCAGAGATTGAGGTGGTCGAATTCGAGATGTAGACAACTTTGAACGGATACTTTGCAGTGGAAAGGGAACGGAGCTGTGATATAAACTCCTTGCCTACAAGACCAACGCCTACGATGGCGATCGACAGAGTATTAGGAGGCATGGCGGGATCCAAGTTTTAAGTCCAGCTAATTTACCCGAACTGGATCGAGTCTTTCGGCCAATCGTGTTGAGCAGAAAAGTGAAAGCATAAATAAAGCACCCGCACCAATTTTGAGCCCTCCAAATGCCTCTAATTATCACGAAGAGCGTTCTAATTCTTAAGCTTTGCGGACACCCACTTGATCAGGCAGGGCCCTTTTGTTTCGCAAACAATCAAGGCGACGTAGACTCCTTGGGTTTCCACTCACTTTGTAAACAAAATTCCTACTCATCAAAACTCACGCTCCTTACGATATCCCGTCCGCGATAGCAATTGCTACAAATCTCCTTGCCCTTAAAAAAGAATTGGAATCCATAGTTGAATTCTGACACAATCAAACCAGCCTAAATGTCCGGGAAAAGCACACCCCTCATATTCGTGTCCAACAGTCATTCGCGTATCTTTCATAAGAGCCGTCTCTGGTTATATCGGGTACCATGGTAGTGCAGTTTGTCAGAGGGTATGTGGGACGGTTGTTGGGATGACTAGGGACACGCCTGAATCACGGCACTCCGCCAGACTGACGGTTCGTGGGCTCCACGCAACCGACTCTGGGGTGACATAACGATAACTGGTAAGTACTCTTAGGCGATTTGTGGCCATTATTCGAACTATTCTTTTCCGAAAGGCGGGGATTGAGTCTTGAAGCGGAGATGACTTTCTTGCACGACTACACGAACAACGCAGAGTCAAAGACGTGACTCGGGCTATACCGCCGTATTTGATCGCTTAGTATCGTTTGTGGGATGAGGCGTGTGTGACGGTGCGACCACTTCCCTTCCCTCTTCCTTGCCGGATGGAGGGCGGGGAACACTTGCCTGATCATCCTTGATACGATCATACCCTGAATAATAAACCAATGGTGTTAATATCCTGTGCTTGTGATAAAGCGACCTAACCGGTTCTGACGCACACTCATGTTGCACCGTGGAACGTTTACCGGATGCCGCCTGGTCCAGCCTGCGCGCATTTATTTCCTTCCTAGTAGTATACAAGTCAGTCCTATCCCACCGGAGCAGGAACGGATGCGGACTTCGCGTAGTAAAACGATACACCAGCACCGACAATTAAAACCCCCCAACCAAGAGCCTATGTGAAGGGCGGAATGTCAGTAGGGCACAGGCTGCCGACAGTGGTTTCCCGTTCTTACCATACTCCGTGGGTTATTCATGTCCGTCGCGTCCGCCCGTAAAGGTGAGGTTCAAGGTTTTCAATTAGACTGGCCCAAGCCATCCACAACAAAAGAATTACAATAATGCGCGCTCCTGGAAAGCATCTAATATGTGTTACATGACATACGCTGAGATATAATAGTGCAGATTTTGACACTTCCAACCAGGCTCTTCTCCTAAACACGCGAATTTGTCGGCCCCATTAGTACACATCGGTTCATCTCCATTTGCAAGCACCGCTAGCTAATGTTCCTTCTTCGAGTGGATGTCTTTTTAACCGCTTTCTCATTAGAACACATCGACGGTGATTTTAGGGCACGTACTAATGGAGCTGGGTTTGCAACCCTCCGTGTAATGGACGGCTCTGGTTCAGGTATTTCAACTGTCGACGCTTCGCTTTCACTTGAATTATCGTCCTCATCTTCAGACGAATCAAGTTGATCATCTGAGTCGTTGTCCTCCCATTCACTGTCAACGCTGGCCCCATCTTCCCTGTCCGAGGTTTCCATTGGCACGCCATCCAATGGCAGTGGTAGCTCGATTTCCATAGGTTCCACCTTGATAGTCACACCCCGAGAAACAGCACGCCGAGGTCGTCTTCGCTTGACCTTCTTGGCTTTTGAGGTTGGCGGGCCTTCGTGGACCATAATGTCGGGGTCATCTTCATCACTGTCCACGATGATATACTCCTGACCATTGATGACTTTAGTCAACAATCGTCTCGTCATAATACTTGGTCGGGATGGTCCTGCTACTGGTCCCTTGGGAGGCGGGACAGGTACGCCGAGGTGGACATCGACGTCTCTATCTTCAATCTCAGTCTCCTCTTTGTTCCTCTTGACACCCCGGTTGCCCTTCATACTGGCGCTAGCCGAGGTACCGGCTTGAATACCAGTACGTGGTACAGTAGTCCTTCCTTTCTCACGCCCCTTCCCGTATCCCTTCACCTCCATCAAGCTTGCATATTCGGCTGAGACTGTGATCTGTCCCCAAGCAGGAAACTCGCAGGTCATGGCTCTCAACGCGCCAAGCGAGTCCGCATACTCGAGAGTTGCCGACCGATCCGCGCTACCTGCATGTTCGACATAGACGAGGGCTCCGAAAAGCTGGAACCAGGATATCAGTGAACGAAGGTTGCAGCATGCCGGAGGGATATTGTCAACTCGGAGAAGTCGTGGGCTGAGCGCAGGAGAGCGCCTGCTCTGGAAGGTGCCTAATGTCCACTGAGGATATGGGCGCACGATGGTTTCTGGATTTGAAGGGGATGGAGTCCAGAAGATTGGATCTGGGAATTGTACAGAGGACATAGGTTCAACGATGTGATAGGGTAGTGGGGGTGGAGAATTGAGGACTCTCCAGTTGAATGGTCGAATACACTAGTGGCGATATCAGAGTTTGAGGTAGAATGCTGGAATTTAACTTCACCTTCCCAGGGTACTCTTCCCAGGGCTGTTGACCGGCTTCGAGAAACGCCTACAAGACCATCGACCACCAAGCAACCAGGGGTATGAAAGACGTACAGGAGCAAGACCAAGAGGCAATTTCTTCATAGCTTCTTGCTCTAACTTCTCTTCTACTTGCTGCTGTTCAGCCGCTGTCTTGCGTGCCGCCTTGCGCACCGCCTTGCGTTCCTTGCGCGCTGCCTTGCGTTCCTTGCGCGCTGCTTTGCGTTCCTTGCCCTCTGCTCTCGTCATCGTGCGACTGGGCCCTGCATCTACAGAGGCGACTGTGGAGTGAACTAATTTTTTCTTTTTACCCTTATTTGCATTGGCGTTAGCAGCAATCACAAATGTAGGAACACCGGTTTTCTTTTTCCTCTCCTTTTTGTTCTTATTACCACTTGGTATTGCATTGTCTACAATGGGTGCGTGATTATGGGCTCCTGTCATTGAAGCATTAGGCGAGAACTGATTAGCGACTGCAGCGGAGGGTATGGCTTGACCCTGATTGAGCAATTTGAACATGTTTTGAACTAAATTTTTGACAGAGCTGATATCGCTTTTCACTTCAGTGATTTGTGCTTCAAGACCCTTGTAGAGGATTTCCTTGGTTTCCAATAAACGGAGGGCTTCCTGGAGGTCGATGCTTTGTTCTTGGCGCGGTCGGTCCCTTAGGTCGTGATTTTGATGTGAGGCGGATGCTTCCTGCGAACAGGATGTAGGAGCAGCACCAGGATTCAAATGAGGTCCTGAAACCATGGCGGAGGTGTTGTGTGTCTTCGTATTCGTCTGGTCCTGCGTGGGAGCAGAGACAAGGACGAAAGCAGGTCGAGGCGATGGCGTTGGAATACGAACGATCGGCCCTGTGGCATCGCGCCGAGTGTTTGAACTGTCCGCTTGGTTGGCGGCTTCAACACCGGCATCAGCGATAGACAAGGAGCGCCTCAATAGTTGCGCGAAGTGTGCCATGTCCGTCTTGGTATTGACTTCGGGGACGAGGTTCTCTATCGGCGCTATTGATGCGTTGGTGGATATGTCACTGTCCTCCGCAATGGTCGGCATCATTGCTACATTGGTAGCTCCGGCACTACGACGTGCAAGTGGAACCTGCGGAGGAGCTCGGGGGTCAAGTAAGAAAGTAGATGATGTCAAAGGGTGTTATAGCGGAGTTCACACAAAGAAGTGCATCCAGAGCGATTAAGGTGCCGTGACTTCCTTTGGAGGTCAAGCAATTTATCCGGACACAGGATACATGGCCGAACCAAAAGACGTGAGTCGTGGGTTCCTAATACGGAAGACTCTACGAGGCGGAGTTGTACAAAGCTGAGACCAAGTTAGGTGCAGGCACCGATCCTAAATAATATCACATTTCTCATTCGAAGAACGCAAGACCATACTCGATTGGATATGTATTGTATACCCTAATTCTAATTGGGCTATCCGTTGCCAAAGGGACCAAGTGCTTACCCAATGAATTGCCAGGATTGTCAAGCGCCGGACTTGGAACTGCCGGTGGTTGATAAATTCTTTCAAGACCCTGTTGGCTCCACAAACTGGTCGAGGAGGCATGGTGTAATTCAGCGCGGGTGGATGAGCCTTGCAGCTTCTGGAGAAGGGCATCCAGAACGGCAACGGAGGATGGTTTCACAGGAGTTGACGCGCGTGTCCCATTAACTGAGGCATCAGCACCTCCTGTATACGCCGTCTGGTTCTCCGTGCTGGTCGCCTCGACGCCTTGTTCAGCGTCGAGCGCCGTGTCAATTGCCCTCCCTTTCCCTTTCGCTGCAGCACTCAACCCCCCGCGCTTGATTTCACCATCCCCTTCCGAATCTGAGGACAGGCATATCGGGTCTGCGCTCCCTCCTGAGGGCATCTTCGTGGTGGCGGCCAGATCCAAGTTACAAAGGAACCTTGATTCGCACCAACCTCCATGGAGGCTTCGGTGAGGGACCTTCCAAAGCCCAAAGGACGGGAGGACGGGACACAGTTCCAATCGTGGTCTCGTGTGGTCTCGTGTTCTCAGTTGCCGATACACCACCCGCTACCGTCCCATCAGAGGTGGGACGCAAAGTGTGTGAGACAGCCACAAACGGAGTTCTTGGAATTTTTAGAGGTGTATGGCATTGGTCCGACTTGTCTAGGCGACGGAAACCGGGATTGCAACTTGCAACGACGAAAAGCAAATAGAAGCCAGTCAGACTCGCACGATCGGGAATCATGCCTATAGCTCCACACGATTATACAGACGTTGCAGAGTGCCAGTCTATCACAACATCGCGTTCCACATGCTCCCATCAATAGCTCCTTTGCTTCTTGGTCCTTCTCGCCATAAAAACGGTTCAAGGCGCACACGCTCACTCTTCGTGCTTTTGTAAGCCCTCTCCTCTCTCAAGCTACCCTTCAATGGCTGAAGTCGAGACGGCCCCGGGTCCAGTTGAGAAGCCCCTTGTGGTCGACCACCACCAGAGGGAATCGGTTCACAGCTCCAATGACGAGAAGGCCTCCCACAAGCACGAACAGGAGCACAGAGATAACGAGCCTGCTCCAGGGTCTGAGAAGTTGAGCGACGTATACGATCCTAACGTGTACGCAGGAGTCCCGCGTCTTAGATCCCCTCCCCGCTAACACGAAGCGCTCAACTTCCAGAGTGGACCCTTTCCCCGTCGATCCCGACGCACCTGAGGAGACCCACCAATTGACCATCCGAGCACTTGTCGTTGGTAGCATTCTAGGCTCTATTGGTGAGCAGATCTCGTTCTAGTGGAAGCCCTCTCCTTACCGGATTCGCAGTTGGTGCATCCAACATTTATCTCGGCCTGAAGACCGGCTTCACGTTCGGTCCCCAACTCTTCGGAGTATGTATTTTACACGGCGGCGTATCTTGTATGACCTGACACTTCCCGGAAAAGGCTATATTCAGCTTCTCAATCATCAAGGTCAGAAGCGCCTTTCAGTCGTAGCCCGAGTCTTCCCTCCGGCTCACGTCCTCACCATTGATACTTATGTAGCCTCTAAGTCATGCACTGCCCTCAACTGGCATTCTTGGACGGATGCTTGGTGGACACTTCGGACCCAAGGAGAATTGTACTGCACAAACGTCGGCAACAGCGGCCGGTGGGCTCGGCATTCTTTTCGTAAGTTTGTGTGCGCCGCTTCGACGCTAATATTGACACCAAATTGACATACAGGTGTCCGCGGTTCCCGCGATGTATCGACTGGGCCTGCTCGGCACCCCATCAGGTGACTTTGGCAAGCTCCTGGCGTTGACTTTTGCATCCGGCTATTTTGGTGTCTTCTTCGTCATTCCGCTGCGGAAATACTTCATTCTCCGCCAGAAGCTCGTCTTCCCAACTCCCACCGCAACCGCATTCACGATCCGCTCCCTGCACGCCGGCCGCGCGGGCGCTGAAGCGGCGAGGAAGAAGGCGTGGTGCTTGTTAATCAGCCTGGTCGTTTGCTTTTGCTACAAGGTCCTCAATGGTTATATCCCTGGTATCTTCCTCGACTGGCACATTGGCTGGACGCTCTACCGCCTCGGCTGGACAGAAGCCATCAAGCTCGAGAACTGGGGGTGGGTTCTCGAATTTACTCCTGCTTTCTTTGGTGCTGGTATGCTTTCTGGGTTGAATGCGTCCTGGAGCTTCCGTATGTGCTTCCTGATTGTGGGTGGTAACGGTGAATAACCTTGTTTTTAGTTGGTGGTTCTGTCCTCGCGTGGGGAATTAGTAAGTCACTAAGCTGCCTTCCCGACATGCTATTGACACATTCCAGTCGGACCCGCTCTTGTTAAGAACGGCCTCGCTGTGGGCATACCGATTGATCCAGACAAAGCCCCCGGTGTGCGTATATATCGTTCGCCAACTGAAATACCTTGGCTAACCTTCGACTCTCTAGTACGTGAGTTACCACGCCATGTCTTTCAAAGACAATGACGTGGTCATTAACAGTCCTTCGCCTCGGTACTGGCTCCTTTGGCCTGGCGTGTTGATGATGCTTGTGTTCTCCTTCCTTGAGATTGGCATGTCCAGTCGTCACATATTCTCCAACCTCTTCCACGCCAGCAAGGATATCGGACCCGCGATCAAACGTGTTTTCGTCAAGGATCCACATTACATTCCCGAGGATGATAATGACCCAGCACCGTATGAAGACCGTGTGAAGGATTGGTGGTGGCAAGTCGGTGTCATTCTCTCGGTCATCATTTCGTGCGCTCTCCTGGCCACACAGTTTCAAGTTGGAGTGTAAGTGGCATTCTTCCGTTAGAGACGACGTTTTGGCCTGATTGAAATACTTAGCGGCGAGGGCATTCTGTCCTTCGTCCTCGCCTTCATCTTCTCATTCATTGGCGTCCAGTCCGCCGGTGATACCGACATCAACCCGATCTCCTCGGTTGCTAAAGCCTCTCAGATCATTTTCGGCGGTATCTCCAAGGGCCGTGGCGAAAGCGAGGCCGCAGGGCAGCGCGTAAACCTCATCGCTGGCGCTGTCGCCGGCGGTGCTGCCGCTCAGGCTACTGATATGACTGGTGACCTTAAGACCGGCCATCTCCTTGGAGCCAAGCCTAAGGTTCAGTTCGCCGCTCAGCTCTTTGGTGCGACTGTTGCGTTGTTTTTGACCCCTGGGCTTTTCATCCTCTTTGCCGCAGCGACGCCTTGCATTATTACTGGTGAGGAACCTTGTACTTATGGTGCTCCTAGTGTCTCTGCTTGGGCTGCTGTTGCCAAGGTTAGTGTGAGGAACGGCTCTTTCGAACATTTCTCACTCAATTCCAAATATTCTTTCCAGGCTGTCACTTCCCCCAAGCTTCCCGTCCCTCCTTCTTCCGGCTACACCGCTATTGGTATCTCGATATTCGTCGCCATTGTAGTTATTGCGAAGCACCTTTGGATCCCTAAGAGGTACTGGGCCTGGATCCCAAATTGGAATGCTGTTGGTCTGGTAAGTACACCCAATGTCTACAAAGGGTCTGATATGATATCTGACGCGGTTTGCATCTGTTTCAGGCATTTATCGTTCCTCAGCTCCAATATTCAATTGCCATGGGCTTCGGCTCGATATTTGCATACGCATGGTTGAGGAAGAACCCACGGGTGAGTCAATCTTGAAACTCCCAGCGTGTGGGTCCGAGACTCATCTTGTTGACAGTCATTTGACTTCTGGGCCTTTTCGCTCTCCGCCGGTCTTCTCGCTGGGGAAGGCCTTGGTGGCGTCTTCCAAGCGCTGCTCGCGGTTCTCAAAGTTGACGGTGGTGTGTATGGTATCACCGTGGGTTGCCCGCTCGACCAGTTCTGTGGCTAAGTAGGGAAGTGCAGTCGCTCCTGTACAAACTACGGGATGACGTGGAGAGGACCTGATATAGTGTACGAAAGTAGGTTTGGCTGATACTATTTCACCGTTATGTGGGACTGTCAATACCGTGAGCTGGACTGTAATTCTTCATTCAACCCCAAACGTGATTGTCGAAATGACTCCCTGCTGGTCGCTTCCCACTCAGTCAATCTCGCGCTCTTTGGGTTCTACCACTTCCAAATAATGAGTTGGTCCGATCTTCAGGACTGGTTCATATTTCTTCACGATGCGGTGTGAAGGATATGATCAAGTGCCGTGCTGTAGGCTGTTCTATCACCCGTCTTGGGAGGAAACCTTGCCTTGACTTGGCGCGTATAATGTCGGATTTATAGGACATTTCCATCGACATTTCTGTTTCTATCGAATTTGAAGAGAGTATCACTCGTCTTCATCCCACATGTACGGGGTAGTAGCACATATTGAACTTGAGCTCTCGTACTCAGGGACGTGGGATTCTCCGTCCGAAATGGCTCATAACTGCCGAAACCATACCACAAAGAGAAAAGGTCAAAGGTACAAAGAGGGGTCACTCTTACATTATGGTGCAGGTCCGTCTTACAGGTCCACTGGACGGTGCCGAGTCTCAAGTCTTATTGGTGGCTCGCTCGTCTTTTCGGTTCATAGTTACCGGTGCGCGCGGCCGTCACAGCACACCGCTCGCATACTGGAATAGCGTGCAGTAAGGATCAGAGCACTGCCAGACATATGCATAAATCACTTATTACGTGGACGCAGCAGTAAACTAAATGAGGGCAATACACCCTGACCCAACCCCACATGGGTGATCACAAAAATTCGATGCTGCCCTGACAGCCTTTTTTTGGTTTGGCTATGTGCAAGAATGTATTGGCAAGTCACTACTATTCAAACCCTCAGTTACAAATTGAGAACTTGGCAGCCTCCAATAAGAAATTTCTCTTAAGCGCTCCCTCGTTCAACCTATAACACCGTGGAACCGTCTTATAGGAGCAAGTGCGCCTTTACATCCAACACCCGACACTTTTCTCCCCACTGCGACGATGTCGAACGCCTTGCTTGCCCTCCTCCCACTCGAAACGGAGTGCGGGTTGATAGAGAAATATTACGAGTTCCTCAAAGCGATGTGGGTGACTTGTATATCCTCACCAGTTTGTTCCTAATCCGTAGCCAGCTTCTTTACCGAGACTGGCTAGTATGTTGTTCGTCCATTGATGGCAACGCGACTCGTGACATCAGCCTCCTAGCCTCGATAGCTTACGGCGATTACTTAACTTTCCTGTCCCTAAGTTGGCCAACGGCAGCCCTCTGGGCTCGTCTGTGGAGGCGCTAAGAGAATGCCTCCACGAAGGTGGGCTATTGGTTCGCGAATAATGAGCCTCTCCTTTAACCAGGCCCTCGTGGCAGAGATCAAGCAAAGATATATATATCGGGCGCAGCTCGGCGAGTCAATACAAACCTTGGGGGCGATGTCAGGGGCAATGGTAAGGCAGGCGTGTAGACTGGCACGCACCCGACTCACTTTATTTCCTCAGAGAGAAGAATTGCTTAACATCAATGCCAGATACCAGTCGCTCGTGCAAACCCACGACATTCAAACGGCTAGGACGAAAACTGCGCTGGCCTACGCTGCACTGAAAACACCAGAGCCTCACACCTCACAGTCGTCTGGCTTCCTTCGACGCAAGGGCAAGCATAAAGGCAAACCGCCTCATGCACAGGACGAGGACAAGGAAACCCTATTCTTACTAGCTGGTATGGTGTATTTCACTCTGGTTACTTTGAATCTAACAGAGTCAAGATTTGCATGAACGACAAATAATTAGCACCCTTCATACGGATCGTACAGCCTTCGAAGAGGCGTTTCCAATCACACTATCGGTGGGAAATACTCCCTACAGCTGATTAAATATTGAATGCGTTACTCTAGTCTTCAGTATTACAATATAAAGGTGTATTCGAGCAGCTTCTGGGTACTCTTAAGTGCTTCGCGAACAATAGGCTGTCAGTGAATCCACAATACCTGCCGTGCGCTTACTAGATGCTTGCGAAATGCAGGGATATGGCTCATGTTATGAACGCCCACGCGTCCAAGCTCCAATTACAAACCAACGATACTAATATTGCACCCACAGAGACGCTCAGGGTCCAACAATGGATGGCAGAGCTCTCATTTGGCCTTTTCACGCCCGAATCATATCGTAATCTTTGCTCGACACAACCTGAGACAGCATCACAGCCGATTTTGTTTGGGGCCCCTTTGCCTGCTGTCGTGTCTGCGGAGGTCGCTGCTTCTCCTGGTCCACCTATTTTTTGGTTTCTTATTAAAGAGCCTATCTCTCTCCCGTCCACGGCTCCTCATCAATGGCCCAAAACGGTGAGCCCTTCAATGGTGTGCGCTTCAGTCTCTGATGGCTCAGAACAGCTCGTAAACATGATCAATGAACTCGAGCAAGCCTCGAATAATGATGGCGCTTTGCAGAGTGAGAGCCTTCATGTCAAGTACTCTTCTGAAGAGCGGGGTATGCTGCTGATGGTAGGTGTTATACCTCGAAAGTCAATTATGCACTAACAGGGCCTAACAAAGTGGTACCTCCACTGCCTTCCCACGCCGCTACTGCATATCGGCCAACCCACGGTGAACGTCCTGATCGACCCGCCGGCTCAGGAGGATGCGAAAGTTGGAGTACTGGTGGAAGCCTGGAAGGATACATTGGGAGGAAAGATGGTCGTGGAGCTATTCGCTCGAATACCCAATGTGTTCTTGGACAATGTAGATGATGGGTGGTGGTTATGGATGGTAGAGGTGCTAACACAGCGGACGGTAAGCAGCAAAGGTCAACTGAATGCTAAAAGGGTCTAAGTAAGGTGTCAATTTGATAGGACATTCTGGAGCCCAGGTTATTCCACGACGCCATCAAGACATTGACTGGTATAACTTCCATGAGGTCATGGGTCACCAGCACAAATAGCAATTAGGGACTTAGGTGCTAAATAGGATGTGGATATGGGATTTCCTGCATCTATTATGCCGCTGGATTGCCGGTAACTTTTCTTATTTTATTTTAGGACATGGATACTACCATTATATCGTACTCTTTGCTCGACACAATCTTAGCGGCCTTGTGGCCGATTACCTCGCCTTTCGCCACCCTGCTATAGACGAAAGACTCAAATGGGATCTCTTAGGAGAATCAGCAGGAGGGTAATTTATCGTTGGTGAGGTGGTACGGCTCGTTAAAAAACCGCCTTTAAGATGGTCTCGATCTCTCAAGGCGGTCCAAAACCAAAATAACTAATGGTAGACGACCGTCATACGTACCATGTATTCTAGTAGCGATTGTATAAATTTATAACGGTTCGATCGAAACTGGCGGTCCAAAAGCAGCCTTTTCCCCCTTGTCCACCGACCACGACCTCTTCTTCGCAGTCGAGTATACCACGAGCGCTGGAGACACGTGCAACTCCACCTGAAGAACCACCTCGTGCGCGTCTCCGCTCTGGTAGAACGTGTCCAACCAAGCAAGCGCCACCGCGACAGCCGTTGACCATGGCACGCCTCCTCCGCCTCGACCTTCCTATCGAGCTGTGGAGGGAGGTCATGCGCGATGCCACGAGCATTGAAGACGAATTCGAGACGTGCAGGTTTGATGGGATGAATTATGCCTTCGATTGTCCAGCATCGTACAAGGCCGAATGACAGAGAGGATTCCGAACACGCCTGAGTCTTATGCTCGTATGCAAGTCGTGGAGCAACCTCGCATCCGAGTATCTACAGTTGAAAATTCTATAATGCATATACTATAATGCATAAATCCGATAATGCATAGGTTTAGGTGTCGACGGACTTCGTTCCTATCTAAATTGACTACTTTT
>Ga0307513_10006938_pt1 | contig 14739 bp, 21 predicted proteins | sample 15_EM_MG_FD_202174 | JGI IMG/M metagenome (GOLD analysis project Ga0307513, IMG submission 202174) | Populus trichocarpa ectomycorrhiza microbial communities from riparian zone in the Pacific Northwest, United States - 15_EM | ecosystem: Host-associated > Plants > Roots > Unclassified | place... | reverse complement strand
GTTGGAGGGTATCCTCAAAAATAAGTACGTGCGAATAACCTCAATAACCATAAGTATGGCGAGTTCATTCCTAACGCAACCAATCTATCCAGTGGACCTGAACCCGTGGTACCATCAGAGGGGACCGAAGAACAACTGACACTTCCGAGTAAGTATCTCTTGTCCTCCCCAGACATCGCCGATTCATTAACGCGATGTGTGGCGGTGTGTAGGGGTCCATAGAGCATGGTGGAGGAAGTTGCTCTGCGGATAGACATGGTTTATGGGTTAGATCCTACGCGCTTATATCCCTCCCCCGGGTCGCATTGCGGGTCTGTTCTCACCCATAAACTTCCGGGAAACCTTCGTCCCCTCCTGTCTTTCTGCTTTTCGTGTGGCTGACCATTATGAATGTGTCAGCGTGGGTGGATGCTCCCTCCGAGCATTCACTGCATTCGCGGCGTGACGGACTAAAGTGAACTAACACGATATCCCGTCGTTTATATCCTGAGCAAGTTTCAAGCCCAGCATTTTAAGGACCCATTGTAACCCACCCCCACAATCCTCTCCGTCTCAACTCTCTAAACATCTTATGATTTATATGCGCACTACCCATTATCGATAAGTATATCACGAAGGCATGTACAGTAGCAAGGGAAACAATCCGGTATATGAGATCTAAGCATATGATGTGGGATTTTGCCTGGCTTTGCAACGCACCATAGGAATGTAATTGGTGGTCCGGGGTTGGTTCCATCCTCTTGGGCGTGGAACGTTTTCGGTCTCAACTGTTCGTCGAACGGGGTGATCTGGGTGATCTGGACACGGTCATCAAGTCTCTAGCACAGTACGATGGGTATACTTCAATTAGGAGGCAAAGTTGCGTCGGAACCAGATCAATCATCGGGCGTGAATTACGTTCCCTCCCAAACTGCTGTGAGCTGGTTATCTTCGTTCGAGTCATTATCGGGGGAACCATCCGGACTGAAACGATAGCTATATTCGAGCTAAGGTAGGGGGGTGAATGATTCTGTTAACGTCAGGTGACCGTGACCAAGTGTGACCTGACTCATAAACCACGGTATTTCGACGGAAAACTCGAATCCGGAGGTGGTTCCCACGCTATGGAATCAAAGGACTACGAATGGCGCACACCCAATGCTTCGAGATCCAACTCCCAATCAGGAGGAAGTGTACGAAGACCGTGGTACTTCCTCCCTGCCCACGCTGCCTGAACAACGTCCAATCCGTTTCGATAGCTATCCATAAAGATAACATTGCGCAGATAACCTGTATTTCGAGCCATTTTTATTAAATTCTTCACCATTACTAAGCTTTTTCGGGGAGGATTCGCTCACTCAATGTGAGTCACTGACCACCGGGGGTCTCGGTTTTGTCGTCCTCGATGTTCGCTGGGACAGAGAGGGGGGGAAGGCAGATAAATACATTCTACTGTAATGCGGTTCTGGGTGCGAACTTTCCGCATGTCCATACGATAAGTAGTCAGCGAGATATGAATTTTTGAAGATTTTCGAAGGTTTCTTGTCACGCTTTTGTCACCCCGGACTGCGGAGGTTAACAAGATCATTCACCCCCCTACCTTATAATAAACCCTCAGGGTCGGGGATGACAGGTGACTTACGGAGGGGGATCCAGACGGGTCGCTGGGCGCAACTTTACCGCATGTTCCCAAGCGAGATGGAAGGTCCGTATGTAATGACTGGGTTCCTTTCGAATGCGACCGCTGAGCCTAAACCCACTCTCTTTCTCGGAGAAACGTAAGCACTTCTCGGAGATTCGTTCATAACCTGGCTTGGCGGCGTCGCAGGAGGCTTCCAGTGCTGTATAGCACGGCTTTGGACGCGCTCCCGGGATGAGGGAAGGCCGCTCTCTCAGTGCGCCGGGGACAAAGCTTGTCGACACTGTTTGGTGTTGGAGTACGTACACGTGAAATGTGCCGTGGTACTGCCAATGCAGGTTCCCGCCAGTGAACTGGAACTGGGGTCACCAGTTTCTCAAGATGATATGGTAGGGGTCTACTCACGAGATCCTGGTGAGAGATACCCCCGATAGCTCGTTGGGTTTGCGAGTCCTATTCCATACTGACGCGCAGGGAGTCTCCCAGTGGTTACGTCGAGGATGACGGTGTGGTTTGAAACGAGGAGCGTACGAAGTTCTGGCAGATCCCTAGTACCCCAGGCCGTAAGAGATGATGTGATGACGACACTCACCTCATAGTTCCCACGAATGAACGTCATATTCACAAGATAGTCCACTCCTGCCATCATTCCACCTTACATAACTGCTCGGGAACCTATAGTCTAGCCGCAAGACTTGGATCCGGCCCTGCAGAATTACCCCAACGATGGGAAAGTGATTGGAAATTATGGGGTTTGGTAAGGACCTGGTCGGGAACTGCCGGACGACAGGGAGGTAGTTCCTGTAAACGGCGTTCTGAGTGACGCGATGATCAGTGCACTCAAAGTGGTAGAGACCGGATGTGCGATGTTCGAAAGGGAGAAAGTTGAAGCAGCGGACGAGCCGTGTTGGTATCAGAAAGCAACACGAGGACAATCTTAAAAGACTTTCATTAACGACCATTAAACATTAACGATCCATGATGCGTGATGCACGATGCAGCGTTGATGTAGATACCTCGTTTTTCTGGGGGGATAGATTCCATCAACCACCCAATTCGGCTCGCGACGAGGTCGAGCGAGTGCTTCGAAGATGTGACCATTTCAGACGATGCTCTACGGTCAATCCAGGGGCCCCACCTAACTCGGGACAAGCCACAGCACACCTTATCGACCAATTGGTTCGCCCGAGCCCTTCGAGACCTGGGGCCGTTGTCTGAGAGAGTTCACACGATCTCTCGCCCGTGAATGATATTATGGAGGTCTCAACGGAGTGTGATCGGGACAGGATCGGAGTTTGAAAAGTTGCTGGCAGAGCCCTTCAAGGTTTCATTACTTTTACATTCTTACATCCGCTCGATTCCCCCGGAACAAGTAGGGTTATCCCTGGAAATGATACTCGCAGGTCACTCCGAACCACTCGTCCACTTTCAGTGTTTTCCCTCCTCTCAGGCCATTGCCTCCTCAACGCACACGCCAGAAAGTTGACACCACTCACGACGCGGACACCGTACATCATCCTCGCCCTCGGCTCCCGTCCTGAAGAAAATTCCGTCCGTACACGCTTCTCAACGAGACAAGTGACAACCCGAACCCTGTGCCCCTACATATCTTGAGAGCGTGCGGATCCCACGATTCTCCATAGGCAGATGGAATGGAATTGAAATGCGCTGTAATTAACTGCGACATGGGTGACTTGCGGTTTGGAGGTTTGTCATGTACATATTGACGAGCCAATCCCGGCCAGCCAATGCAGGGTATACGTGGTCGCGTCTGGACACCATTTGCTCCATGGACCGGTATTTCCTTTCCCATCGAACCACCGATCCCATTCAACTGCACCTCCCCCATCCGCATGCGCTCCTCATGGATACATCGAGGCAATTGCTACATATTCCCCGCGGGGTACCCCAGTCGACTATCGAACACACGCTATGCCGATGCCCTCGCCCAACCTGTTACAACAACTTCATGACCTCGATAGGTCGTCGCCCGAGTTCCCCAATCAACTCACCGACATCCTTCTTGGGGAGGTCTGGGTGCGTTGTCTTCAGGGCCTACCACGCGAAGGTTTCAGGCCGTTCGTCAAATATTTGGATACCGTTCGTCCGCGGATCGCGCCTACCTACTCTCCCCTAAACACCATTACAGGTCCTCAACAGCCTCGATCCTACCAGCTATGCTTTTTGTCGCTGTCTGTTTGAACTTCGGAGAATTTGTGGTACCCACAAGATCCTGCCAATATCCCATGTACTCTCGGATGCTTTCTTGGACATTGGTGACCGGCCGATCGCCTCTGAGACTTTGGCTAATACGCACACGGGGACCCTCAAGGACCTGCAAGTTTGCGCCAAAAGGCTGCGGGTGTATTCCACAGAAGAGCCGGATAAAGTTGAGGTATTGTGTTTTTGCCATTTTCTCCCGAGTTACCGACCTCCAACGCACCCTACAGCTGTTCTATCAGGAAGCTATTGTGTGGAAGCGCATGAATCACCCCAACATCGTCCCCTTCCGCGGGGTTACTCTCGAACCTCATCAGCTCGTTTCGGACCGGATGGAGGGTGGAAATCTGATAGAATATATCAACGGGCGTCCCGGGGTAAACCGACTTGGTCTTGTGAGTGTCCCTGTGGCTGCGCTGGTGAAATCCCGAAGTTCACACTTGTTCGTTGTTCACCAGCTATGCGACGTCGCTGAGGGTCTAAACCACCTTCACTCCCGCAGCGTGGTTCATGGGAATATAACAGGGGTGCGTATTTGGAGACTCGCTAGCGACATAGCTAACGTGAGACGTAGGGGAATATACTGGTGGATCATCTTGGTCGGGCGCGGATAACCAATTTTGTCCTCGCTGAATTCAGTCACATCCAGAGCTCCCTTCGCCGTGTCATGAAGACCCGTGACTACAGTACACGGTGGACAGCACCAGAGGTCCTTGACGAGAAGGGGCCACCTACCAAGGAAGCAGACATCTTCTCCTTCGGTATGGTGATGTATGAGGTGTGTCACATGCATGTACCGCACAGTGATCTCCTATCAACTTGACTATTATTTCAACAAAGGTCTTTGCTGGGGTGATTCCATTCAACCAGTTTCCTTCATTCACATCAATGGTCAAAATAATGCACGGGGAGCGTCCGCTACGGCCGATCAATTCAACTCTCAGCAACAACATGTGGGCGTTGATGGAAATGTGTTGGGATCAGGATCCCCGATCGCGCCCAACGACTGGGGAGGTGCTTCAAGACTTGGTTTCAGGCCTATTCCGGAGTCTTCGCCAATTCGCCGGGCCCTCGGCTGAATTTCAAGTTGCCCTCAGTCAGTTCTACGATAGCACAGAATGGAAGAGTTATGTGAGCCACCTGTGTGGCTCCGAGCTCAAGGAGTTCATCAACCTCCTGGATGACGTAAGACGACTCCTTAATTCCTCCTTCTGTCCGAATCCTGGTCATGACTTGTCGTCCAGGTATTGTGCATCAAGGGACTAGCCGAGGAGCTAGTACAGCAAACGCTACACAATCTACAGGAGGTGTTCGATGATTTGACCGTACATCCCGAGTTCGGCATAGTTCGCCGTAGATTTCCCAGGTTAACCACCGACCCATACGTTGTGAGTAACCGCGCTAAAGTATGGAAGGGGCGGTTGAACATTGGGGATGCGGGCGATCACCCACTCGAGGCGTGTCTCAAGGTGATCAAAACTAGGAAAGTTCACAAGGTGAGCATGAGCGTTCGAAATTTCACCCTTGACTATGGTGACATGTTGGCTAACGTCCTTCAGGGATTCCGTGGGGAAGTAGCGGCATGGACAAAGTTGGATCATCCAAACATCCTCCCTTGTCTTGGTTTGACGGTTCACCCTGTCCAAATTATGACCGAATGGATGTCAAACGGCCAAGCCATAGAATATGTGCAGGTTCATAAGAGTGCTGATCGTGTTCGTCTGGTGAGTTCCCTAGCATTCGTTACTCGGGAAAGTGAATTTTAATACCCCCTTATCACGCAGTTGATTGATGTTGCTCGGGGACTGGATTATCTCCATTCGCGCGAGGGAGTGCACGGGAACTTGAAACAGGTTGGTAATCCTCTCGACCATATGCCTTGGGATGACCCAATCCCGGCGTCCGTCTAGCAAAACATCCTCGTGGATTCCGCGGGTCGGGCGCGCCTCTCGGACATTGGGCTTGCTACCCTCCACACACCCAATGATGGATCACAGTCTAATTGGGCGGACGTCGGTGCCGATGGTTACCGGTGGGTAGCACCGGAGATTTTCAAGTGTGACAAGCTTTCCAAACAATCCGATATGTTTTCTTATGGGTTTGTCGCGGCTGAGGTGGGTTGCCCCGATCATCATCTTACATTGATCGTAGCCAACGGTTCCTAGATATTCGTTGGGGAAGTTGCATGGAAAGGGATTGATGCAATGGTAGTGAAGTCCAAGATCGCTGGAGGCGAACGTCCAGGACGACCAGAGTGCGAAAAGAAGCGCCCCCTGACCATAGGGTTGTGGAGGATGTTTGCCAAGTGTTGGGAGGCGGAGCCAGGGAGCCGTATTTCGGCTTCGGAAGTGCTCAGCTTTTTGCTATATCTGTGGGTCATGTTTTCGCTTACGTGATTGCTTTCTATTAATCCGCAGTACGACCCAAGCCCGCAGCCAGCCTCAGGTGCCTCATACAATCTAGAGAGAGTCACCGCGGTAGGACAAGCCCAGGCTGGTCAGCAACAGATTGACGAGCTGCACGAGGAAAGTTGCCAACCATTCTCTACAATACTCTCCGGACCAACCGGCGGTTACAGATGTTGGAAACGAACATGATATCCCGCAGAGAGCGGCCTAAATTCCTTAACCAGCTGTGCAAGATGTGTGACCTCCAACGCAGCCTCCCCAGTTCGATGGTTATTCCATCAATCGATAATATATCCGTCGCCCCTGCGTGCGGTGGGGGTTCTGCGGAAGTGTTCCAGGGTAAATATAGGGGTCGCCAAGTCGCCATCAAGGTCATGCGAGTCTATGTTTCCGGCAATCGCGGCCTTGACCGAAGTGTAGGTGTTTCATTTAACGCGCTTCATGGGAAACTGTCCTTGACCACACCACCCACAGAGGTTCTGCAGAGAGGCCATCGCCTGGAGGCACCTGCGGCACACGAATGTTCTGCCATTACTCGGCGTGACGCTGGAACAAAACAGGTTTGCATTTGTGTCGGAATGGATGGATAATGGCAACATCAACGGCTTCATTCGGGGGCGCAAAGATGTAAATCGTGTCCAACTCGTGCGTTGCCACGTAGTCCCCTTGCGGATCAGTTAGTAACCGACTCGGTTTCCGCAGTTGGTAGACGTCGCGCATGGACTCGAGTATCTCCACAGCCTCAATTTCGTCCACGGGGACTTGAAGGGGGTCAGTCACTCCGGTTCGCGTTCTCTCCGACCGCCCACTGACCCAAGTGAATAGGCAAATATCCTGATCAAAAATGACCATCGTGCTTGCCTCGCGGATTTTGGGCATTCAACTATCGTTTACGTGGCATCTCGCCTTTCTGCCGATGTGATCTCCGTGTCTTCCGAGGCCTCCGAGGTCTCTATCGGCTCTAAGATGACCCTCATGGGCTATGAGTCCGGAGGAACTTTCGAGTGGATGAGCCCAGAATTACTAGATCCAGAGAAGTTCGGGATGAAAGATTACAGGCCAACGAAGCAATCCGACTGCTATGCCCTTGGGATGGTTGTATATGAGGTTTGTGGTCTCTCGGTCGCGGTTGGGCTTTTGTGGTGACGAAGTGCCATCAGGTCCTGTGCGGCAAAACGCCATATTTTGGCCACGAGGGTAATGCGATATTGGCGATAGTTAAAGGCGTGAGACCGGGTAAACCACCCGCAGCGGCAACCCTTGGATTCACGGACGACTTGTGGTGGATGGTCGAGTGCTGCTGGATGACGGATTGTGGGTTACGGCCAGATGTGAAGACAGTGCTCTCTCATCTGACCTACGCGGCTTCAGCTTGGGAAAGGGGGTAACGGTTGGGAGGTCCTATACTAATTTACTACTGTGTACCAGCGTCCAGGCAGAACAATATGGCCGGTGTTTCTCGTGTATAGTAGGGTCCTTACAGAAATGCGGTTTGGGCGAGATGCACGGAAAATGGTTTTCGGAGTCCCTTGCCATAAGTACCCTCCAACGCAAATTGAACGCATTTGTTGGGAGTACACAGCTCTTTACATAACATTGAGTACTGGCGGGTAGGCAGTTTCCGGTTTGAAGAGGAATGATTCAACCACATATTACGTGCCTGTCCTTCCTGGAAATGGCTCGTTTCATTCTTAGTTAACTGCCCTGTGCCCATAGTAGTTGTCTATTACACATTCTTTGGTCATCTATTTATGGTGGTTACAACAGCTGAAATACCTAACAGGCGAATATAATGTCCCAACTTACTTATCATCTTGTTGTCCTCAAGTATGGGAGACGTCCGGTCGCGGACCCAATCCACGACTCGCGGTTGGAGGGGTTGCCGTAATGAGGGGTTGAGGGCGACGATTGGAAATCCCAACCCCCGCACGCGCGAGTCGGTATCTGTATACTGCGGGGCGAGATTACTCTGTGATCGGGAGTCAGAATGTCCGGAATGATCGAATGTGAGCTGGTGCTCGCCAGGTGTTGGGTTGAAGGAGCGGGAGGATGCGGGAGGATGTGCTGGTGGGACCAGCCAGAGTTATATCAGGAGCCTGGTCTTCGGAGGCTGCGGGAGGATCCGGGAATGGAGCCAATTGGAGGTCAACTGTTAATCTGGGGTCGATAAGCCGGCGTTCCCAATCGTGGATTTCTTCCGCAGTGGTGCCACGTTGCTGGAAACGTGGGCTTGTGTTGGACGCCCAGCGCCTCGATAACGGGCCCCAAGGCGTTTACCTGTTGTCCGGCATCTCGACGTCACGGTATTTGCCGGTTCGTGCGTCGAGCGCGGGTAGGCTATCTCATTAATCCCCTCGCTCTTTATATAGTCTGTGAGGCCAGGGATTCGCGATTTAAGGATCCGTCGCGAATTTTCGCAGGTGGGGGCCTGTGAGAGCGAGTTACATATGACGGTCGGGGGCCAGGGCTCCTACAGGACTCCGGCATTGTCTGCCACGCTGCAGGCACCAAATCAACTAAACCCGAAATGCGTATGGGCGCCACTGGGATCGAGGACTAATTCATGAATCCTTGGAAACGTGTAAATGAAGATTCACACAGTCAAGCCTTAAAATTTCAGGTTTCAAACGTTACAGGTTACGTCCAACCCCCCCGGAACTGACCGTAAGTGAATGCGCGGCCCCCAGTAAGAGGATGTAACCACCAACGATACTTCGGATCTTCTTATGAAAGCTGTCTGAATTTTGACAAGTATTTTACATACACAATCACTTGGTGTGATTTTGAAATTGGCCCCAGTACGTGCGGACGCAAGTGGGCTCGGATCACCGAACATCAACGGAGCGGGCGAGGGCCGCTTTCGTGGGCAAACCCCCACGAGCTTACCTGTAGCCTAAAGCATGTAGCTCATGGGATCCTCCAAACACCTCGTACCTATCTAAGGATATTGCTAGCTCAAGGTATCCATCGGAGTCTCCCGGGGAAGTCACTAACGGCATGAAGGCGAGATGCACGTGTCGGTTTGAATGTTCGGGTGATGAATCGGTGATGCACAGCCCTACGCCATTACTGTATACAATGCACGAAGGGCGTGCAAATACATACCCTATGGACGTTGGACTCCACCCCAACGGAGGATACCGCTAATGCCTTCACCCGACCCCTCGCAACGACTCCGGTCCCTCGACCAGTCCTCATCTCGGTTCCCCAATGAGCTAACAAACCTCCTCCACGACCAAGGGTACAAAGACGGTCTGAAGAGCCTTCGAGATGAGGATTCATTGCGGCTGATTGAATATCTTGATAATGTACGTTCCCAGGCCGCCTCTACCAGCCCGTTGCCGAAGTTAGCCTAGGTCCTTGTCAATCCTCACCTTCTCCACCCCACCAGTCCTGCGTATCGGGAGTGTCTGCGCGAACTTAGGGCAATGTGTGGTAGCCGGAAAATGTTACCGGGACCTTACATGCTTCCCACTTCTCAATTGAACATCATCGAACGGCCAATCGCATCGAGGGGTACATGCGATGCATACCAAGGGACCCTCAACGGTTCGAAAGTCTGCGTCAAACGACTCCGGATTTATTCCATAGAGGGACCAAGGGATGTCAAGCGTGTGTGTAACCGACTCCACCGTCCTTCCACTGTGCTCGCCACTGATGACGCGTGCAACAGGCATTTTTCCAGGAAGCGATAGTGTGGAAACGTTTGGAGCACCCAAACATCGTCCCTCTCCTAGGTGTTACTGTCGCTCCATTTCAAACCGTCTCGGTTTGGATATCCGGCGGAGAGCTCTCAGAGTACATTGGTCTACACCCATCCGTCGATCGACTCGGTCTTGTAGGTTGCCCAATATACCGCGCAGGATCGCGTATTTACTGATCTACTTAACAGATTCTAGATGTTGCGAGCGGTCTGAGCTACCTCCACTCTCATAGTGTGGTACATGGTGATCTCAAGGGGGTGCGTAGGTTAGAAAGGGTCCTCCAAATCTGCTGACACGTGTATTAGCCAAGCATTCTCATCGACGATACCGGTTGTGCGCGCCTGACTGATTTTGGCCTCTCCGGCGTCGTTTCAGACCCGGGGTGTGCTGCGTCCGTCACCGACGACCACGCTGTACGCTGGGCTGCACCTGAGGTTTTGGATACGGAACGGCCGGTTGGCACTGAATCGGATGTCTACTCGCTTGCGATGGTCATCATTGAGGTGCGGCTCCATAATCTTGCCTCTAATGGTATTCGCAGCTCACCGGCAACAGGCTTTCACCGGAAAGGCTCCATTCCCCAACACTCCCCCTATTACGGTTGCTGTCGATGTTTTGTCAGGGAACCGACCCGAAAGACCGACCCACCCCAGTTTCACTGATGATCTTTGGGATCTCACCAAAGGCTGCTGGGCTCATGACCCCGGCCGGCGCCCAGGAATTTCGGAAATTGTTGTTCGTTTGCGAACTACCCCCGCGCCTCAACCTGATCGTGGTGCGGCACTGGATGGTACGACCTTAGGGAGCGTTCGACAGTCATCTGGTGAGCTCTCTTGAATTCTTCCTGACAAGACGATGCTTAGTGAGGTTGGGAGATTCATGTTACCAATCGCCCCGGCCGATGGCCGAGTCTTACCAACCCCAGCGGTCTTGGAAGCTCGGCAGGACCTCCCGATCTGCTACCGGAAAAGGTCCGGCCCACGACACCGGGTCGGGAGGGGGTGAAAAAACAGTAGACATGGGACACAAGTCTTCCAGCACGCCGAGTTCACCACGAAGGAAGGGCGGCTGGTTCCAAAAACACAAAGCCAATCCCACGCTCAACCATTACGATCGTCCCGACGGTCCATCGGAGAAACAAGGTATGAGCGTGGTGGATGTGCGGGATGGGATTTCTGGTCTTAATTGCTGCACCGGCCGCGGAAGCGGTCCAAACAGGTGATGGTGTGCCTTCCACCTCAAGTCAGGCTAAAAACCACTCTGCGCCCTTCAAACGGGTGCTTACGCAGTGTACAGGCATTGCTATGGGCTGTATTCTTCAACTACTAAAACCTTTCTCAGTACCACATTTCTCCTCATGCATGCCCAGCTCTGCAGAGCGCAGGTGATTCCCTCCTTACAGGTGGCGATACACGAGGAACGGTTATCAAAGAGCAAGCGGTTCGGCTTATCCATTACGGGCTGATTCTAGCTTGTTTTTGTAGCTATAGAGGTCTCGGAATCTTCACGAAATAGAGCTAGTGTGCCTGCGCAAATGTTGGAATGACGGGGCATAGCAGTCAAAAACTGAATACAAAGTTGAAAGCTTCCATTGACCAGAAAACGACACTTGAACGATCGAAGCTGAGAATGAAGGCTAGGGCTGTCCGAAGAGATATCTTGGGCGATTCGAAGGCGGACACTCCCATGAAGACTCGGGATTGCGGGTGCTTGGAGGCGGCGTCGCTGGTGTAACGTGTATCCATGGGAGTGATAGGTGGTGACGTGGTGGCGACTGGAGTCATGGAGATTCATCAGGGAAATTATCGGGCCTTTTCAATGGGGGGCACAGAGGTCGGGCTCCGTGGGGTGTGGTCGCAGTCCTGTTCGAGGTGGTTGTTGTTCGGTAAGTTATGGACAGAAGTGAACCTTCCAATCGACCTCACCATCACCATCCGTAGAACACGTTGGGGCCTCACTGTAGTGTTCCACCCGCTGCCCTCAGAGCTCGATATCTTCCTGGATCTCCGTGTCGATACTGTCGCCTCCAGTGAAATGGGAATAGAGGCACAACATCGCGTCGTGCGGCCGGTGTTGGGGGTGGGTTTGGGTGAGTATCTCCGCGAGGTGAGATAAGTTGTCTCGTGATGATGGTTTCAGTGTCTCCAGCCCTAAATGCCCGAGGAGTGAATTGGGACGTGCTCTGAAATGGGCGGGCTTTGGGGTGCAACCCTGAAGTGGACGGAGGTATGAAGGTAGGGAGTAGACCAAGCTGGATTCCGCCCCTTATTAATGACCTCGTCCACCAGTAAGCCGGTATGCGCCACGCCCCTGACACGCTCCTGATTTACCGCGTGGCTAGCAGTACTTTAATATTGGATTTCAGGATGGCCATAACGTGCTGCTGTGTCAGACGAGCCAGCGAGGTCGTTGGGAAGGCCTCCTCAATCGTGCTCTCACCGGCGGCCCGCTCTGGGCCCGACTGCCAGGTGACACCGATGAAGAGCCGTACTGAATGACAGGATTCCCAGCTTCCGACGTTCTCACGCCGAATCCCTCTGTATTGCCGATATCGTCTTTCTTCTCTTTCTCTCATCATCTGGAGCTCGAGGATTTAGATTTGCTGACCTCCAGACTCTTGAGGTCGGCCGCAACGCCAACGGTTTCGGTGATGGCTATGTCCCGATCACACCGCCACCGGCGGAGCCCTCAGTTAGGCGTTGACCCGAGTACGTGGGAAATGTGTCTGACCATCGTTGTAACCACCTAACGCCACTCGCCGTCCGTGCATCCTGGCGCCATGACTGAGCCGACCGACAATTCAACGTTTCGCAATCGAACCCAACTAGAACCTAGGATCCAGAAGTTCTTAAACAGCCCCCGGTCGGTCGCGCGTCTCCGAAAAATGGCCGGATCTTTGTTTGCAGAAGAAGACCTCCTGCGACTCATTCAAGCCTCGAAGACAGAGGATCAGGAAAGGTTCGTGGAGAAAGTCGATGAGGTCCGTCGTCTCGCTTGTCTGCGTACTGTTCTCAATGTCCCACCCCCCTCGTTCCCAAAGCTGTATCCAACCCTGGATGCGCGACGCGCCAAGTTGTTGACCGTGCTTGGGGAAATCTGCAGCGTAGTCAACCGAATACCTGCTTCAATCATGATCTCCGAAGGACTCGCAGAGGTTCAAACCGTCCCAGTCGCCTCCGGGGGATTGACGGACATCCGGCTAGGAGAGCATGACAACGGGCAGGTGGCCATCAAAGCGTTTCGCCTGTGTTCCGATCCAGACACTAAAGAGGTAAAGAAGGTACGCATTCAATATCTAGTACGTGCAAGAGGAGTTTACTAAGACAACTTTACAGATACTGTGGAAACGAGTGGTAATATGGAAGAGGCTCAGTCATCCAAACATTGCGAGGTTTCGGGGCGTGAATACCATAACGGAACCTTTTCGACTGGCGCTAGTCTACGATTGGGCTGAGAACGGAAACATCCTCCGGTATACGGCGTCCCACCCCGATGTGTCCCGGTCGGCCTTGGTACCGATCCTTTTCCCGGGTGACGTCAACCATCTAACTCTCTTTTGGGTGACAGCTGTTGCAGGTTGCGAAGGGTCTCCAATACCTTCACTCTCTCGGCGTGCCCCACGGGAATCTCAAAGGGGTACGTCATATCGCACCCGATTGGACCAATCATCCCGGTTGTCGATCCCTTCCGGACAAGCTTACCGATTTTGATCCCGCAGGCGAACGTTCTCGTCGATGCGTTCGGGTGCGTTCGGCTGACGGATTACGGGTTTGCCCCCATCAACTTTAGCATCCACCTCACCGCAGCTGAACCCGCTGGTGGAAACGTGAGGTGGCTCGCTCCAGAGATCATTAAACCAGCTCATGACGCGACCGTTATGATCATGGAGTCCGAATATGCCGACATTTTCGCTTTGTCGATGTTGGTCATCGAGGTGTTCACTGGCGAGCGCCCTTTCGAAAGGCAGGGTAACCCGGGAGCTGCGAGAGGGATAGTTGAAGGAGGTCGGCCCACGTTGCCGGAGAACGCTGAGGAGGTCGGTCTCACCCCCCAGGTGTGGGAGTTCCTCCAGAAGTGTTGGGACGAGGATCCTACGAAGCGACCGACGATAGACAAGGTTGTGAAGAAGTGGGAGAGTCTCACGAGTAAGCACCTCTTATCTTTTATATACATCGCGAACCCACCAACGTGATGCGTGACGATGTGCAGATACCCGAAGCACAGAACCATTATGGAGGAAGTTGCTCCCTGGATTGAGCCGATCTAGGGATTAGATTCCGCGCGCATATAGTCTCCCCTACCGGGGCACACTGTGAGCCGACTCTCGCTCACAGCGTTTTTAATACCCCTCGTTTCTCTCGCTTTTCCACTCTTTCCTTATCATCTGGCCCAGCTGCCATGTGAGCGTCGGCGGCGGCGCCTTCTTACGAGCGTTCACCGTGTTCGCAGCGCGACCGGTCTAACCGGGCGAACGCATGCGACAAACACGGAAATCTGCCACTTATACATAACTTTCTCGGGCCTGGCGTCCGGGGGACCCACTGCAACACTCCTACCCTCAGAATACCCTACGTCTTGTACTTCTGGATACGTGTATGACGACCTATTACGCACAGTACGGACGATCGATTAATGAAATGTAAAATAGCTAGAGTAAGAGGCTGGTTTATGAGAGAAGGAGTAACTCAACTTTGTGGACCCTCCGACATATCACTAATCGGGTGACTGTCCAGCTACGGCCTCGCGATTCCAGGTGGGTGGGTTAGGGAGGACTTCTGGGCCTGGGCTC
>Ga0307513_10006937_pt1 | contig 14741 bp, 17 predicted proteins | sample 15_EM_MG_FD_202174 | JGI IMG/M metagenome (GOLD analysis project Ga0307513, IMG submission 202174) | Populus trichocarpa ectomycorrhiza microbial communities from riparian zone in the Pacific Northwest, United States - 15_EM | ecosystem: Host-associated > Plants > Roots > Unclassified | place... | reverse complement strand
CGGCTAGGCGGGACAGCTGCTCCGCCAGGACCCGCGCCTTCAGCGAGCGCTGCAGCTCGGGGGTCGCGTGCTGGAAGTCGCAGCCACCGCAGCCGCCCGGGCGGGCCACCGGGCACGGCGGCGTGACGCGGGACGGCGACGCCGACAGCACCGAAACCGCGTCGCCGCGGCAGAACGAGCCGCCGCGGTCCTCCGTCACCAGGACGACCACCTGCTCGTCGGGCAGGGCGTGCCGGACGAAGATCACTCGGCCCTCGTGGCGCGCCACGCAGTGGCCGCCGTGCGCGACCGGGCCGACCGTGACCTCCAGCCGGCGGCCGGCCCAGGACGTCATCGTTTGTCCTTTCCGGACAGTCCACGGCGGATCGCCCCGGGGGCCTCCTCGTAGCGGTCCCGCAGGCGTTCCGAGGACGCCAGTTGCCACGGCACGCTCGTCACCATCACGCCCGGCTGGAACAGCAGCCGCCCCTTGAGCCGCAGCGCGCTCTGGTTGTGCAGGAACTGCTCCCACCACCGGCCGACCACGTACTCGGGGATGTACACCGTGACGACGTCGCGCGGGTTGTCCGTGCGCACGCGCTTCACGTAGTCCAGCACCGGCTTCGTGATCTCCCGGTACGGCGACTCGACCACCTTCAGCGCCACGGAGAAGTCCTCCTTCTCCCACGCCGCCACCAACGCCCGCGTGTCCGCGTCGTCGACGTTGACCGTCACCGCCTCCAGCACGTCCGGGCGGGTCGCGCGGGCGTAGGCCAGCGCGCGGCGGGTCGGCAGGTGCAGCTTCGACACCAGCACGATCGCGTGGTTGCGCGACGGCAGCGTGGTGCTCGGCCTGTTCAGCTCCACCTCACGCAGCTCCGCCGCCACCCGGTCGTAGTGCCGCCGGATCGCGGTCATCAGGGCGTAGATGGCGGCCATGGCCGCGATCGCGATCCACGCGCCGTGCATGAACTTGGTGATCAGCACGATCACGAGGACAACGGCGGTCATGGTCAGGCCGAACGCGTTCACCGCGCGCGAGCGGCGCATCCGCCGCGCCTTCTCGGGCGGCGGCGAGTCGCGCAGCAAGCGGTTCCAGTGCCGGATCATGCCGCTCTGGCTCAACACGAACGACACGAACACGCCCACGATGTACAGCTGGATCAGCCGCGTCACCTCGGCGTCGAACGCCACCACGAGCACGATCGCGAACGCCGCCAGGCCGACGATCCCGTTGGAGAACGCCAGCCGGTCGCCGCGCGTGTGCAGCTGGCGCGGCAGGTAGCGGTCCTGCGCCAGGATCGAGCCCAGCACCGGGAACCCGTTGAACGCCGTGTTCGCCGCCAGCACCAGGATCAGGCCGGTAAAGAAGATCACGTACCAGATGGCCGGGTCGAAGTTGCCGAACACCGCGTCCGCCAGCTGCGCCACCAGCGTCTTCTGCTCGTAGCCGGCGGGCGCGTTCAGCAGCTGCCGCGCCGGGTCCTCCGCGACCTTCGCCCGCGTCAGCGCCGCCAGCAGGATCAGCCCGAGGAACATGACGACCGCGAGAAGGCCCATCGCCAACAGTGTCGTCGCCGCGTTGCGGGACTTGGGCTTGCGGAAGGCTGGCACGCCGTTCGAGATCGCCTCAACACCCGTCAGCGCCGCGCTACCGGACGAGAACGCGCGTAACACGAGGAACACCAGGGCGAACCCCGTGAGGTGGTCGCCCTCCTCCAGCAGGTCGAAGTCCGCGCTCTCCGCCGCGATCGTGTCGCCGAGCACGAACACCCGCACCGCGCCCCAGATGACCATCGCCAGGATGCCGACCACGAACGCGTACGTCGGAACCGCGAACGCCACGCCCGCCTCGCGCACGCCGCGCAGGTTCATCGCGGTCAGCACCACGATCGCGCCGACCGCGAACTCCGCCTTGTGCGTGGCCACGAACGGCACCACGGACCCGATGTTCGCCGCCGCCGACGAGATCGACACCGACACGGTCAGCACGTAGTCGACCAAGAGCGCACTCGCCACCACGAGGCCCCACTTGGGTCCGTGGTTGACCGTCGCCACTTCGTAGTCGCCGCCGCCGGACGGGTAGGCGTGCACGTTCTGCCGGTAGGAGGCGACCACGGCGACCATGAGCACCGCCACGATCAGGGCAATCCACGGGCTGTACAGGTACGCCCCGACGCCCGCGATCGACAGCGTCAGCAGGATCTCCTCGGGCGCGTAGGCGACGCTGGACATGGCGTCGGACGCGAACACCGGCAGGGCGATGCGCTTCGGGAGCAGGGTGTGGGCGAGCCGGTCGGTCCGAAAGGGCCGGCCGACCAACAGGCGCTTCGCCACGGATGCGAGCTTGGGCACGAGTGAAGAGGGTATGCGGTCGTGTCACCGGTTTGGAGTAGCCACCGGTAGGTTCATCCTGACACCACCCTAACGCGGTGGAAGCGCTGTCAGAGGAGGCCTGGTCGTGCATGTGGTGATCATGGGTTGCGGCCGTGTGGGGTCGGCGCTCTCAGCCGCGGTGGAGCGCCTCGAGCACACGGTTGCCGTGATCGACAAGGACGTGCAGGCCTTCCGCAGACTCGGCACCGACTTCCACGGACAGCAGGTCGTCGGCGTCGGGTTCGACAAGAGGGTCCTGGTCGAGGCCGGCATCGAGCGCGCGGGCGCGTTCGCGGCCGTGTCCAGCGGCGACAACTCCAACATCATCTCCGCGCGGGTGGCCCGCGAGACCTTCGGCGTCGAGCAGGTCGTCGCGCGCATCTACGACGCCAAGCGCGCCGAGGTCTACGAGCGGCTCGGCATCCCGACGGTGGCCACCGTCTCGTGGACGACCGACCGGCTCATGCGCACGCTGCTGCCCGACGGCGTCGCGTCCGCGTGGCGCGACCCGACCGGCAAGGTCGCGATCGTGCAGCTGCCCATCCACGAGGGCTGGGTCGGCCACACCGTCGCCACCCTGGAGCAGGCCATCGGCGCGCGCGTCGCGTTCATCATGCGGTTCGGCACCGGCGTGCTGCCCAACCTCAAGACCGTCGTGCAGGCCGACGACCAGGTGTACGTCTCCGTGCTGTCGGGCACGATCAGCGACGTCAGCAACGCTGCCAGCCAACCGCCCGAGGAGGGCTCCTAGATGCGCGTCGCTATCGCCGGGGCCGGTGCCGTGGGCCGGTCCATCGCCGCCGAGCTCATCGCCGGCGAGCACCAGGTGATGCTCATCGAGCGGTTGCAGAGCCAGTTCGAGCCGCACACCGTCGAGCAGGCCGAGTGGGTGCTGGCCGACGCCTGCGAGCTGTCCTCGCTCGAGGACGCCGGCATGCAGCTCTGCGACGTGGTCATCGCCGCCACCGGCGACGACAAGGTCAACCTCGTCGTGTCGCTGCTCGCCAAGACCGTGTTCGCCGTCCGCCGGGTCGTCGCGCGGGTCAACGACCCGGCCAACGAATGGCTGTTCACCGAGGCATGGGGCGTCGACGTGGCCGTGTCCACCCCGCGCATGCTCGCCGCGATGGTCGAAGAGGCCGTGTCGGTCGGCGACCTCGTGCGGCTGCTCACCTTCCGGCAGGGACAGGCGAACCTCGTCGAGCTCACGCTTCCCGAGGACACGCCGCTCGCCGGCCGCGCCGTGCGCGACATCGTGATGCCCAAGGACGCCGCGCTGGTGACGATCCTGCGCGGCGGCCGGGTGATCGTGCCGCAGCCCGACGACCCGCTCGAGGCCGGCGACGAGCTGTTGTTCGTGGCCTCGGCGGACGTCGAAGGCGAGATCAGGAAGGCGCTCGGTTACTGACCCAGGCGACTAAGCCCGTCAGCGCCGCTCGGTCGAGCAGGAGCATCGGGCCGCCCGCGTTCTTGGAGTCGCGAACGGCCCCTGCCCTCACCGGCCAAGCCAGCTCGACGCAGTTGTTCGGGTTACTCCAGGAACTCTTCCTCCAGCTCAAAGATCGGGGCTGGGCGGTGCGCATGGTGTTCCTCTCCTAGCTCGCTTGCCAGGTCGGCAAGCCAGCTGCGGGACCGGTCCTCATCAAGCGCAACCTTACTCAGCGCGGCGACGTTGCGGCGGTAGGAACCGATGCCGTCCTTCCGCTCGAGAAACAGCACGGACGTGAGATTTTCTATGTGTAGCACGGGGTTGATCTCGGTGAACTCCATGAGCTGGAACGCCTGCTGGCCCGCGTGGAACCCGACGTCGTCAAGGATGACGCGGATCTCGATGTAGGGCCGGACGGACATCCGCAGTAATTGGTGCACCTGGCCGGACATGATCTCTCGGCCACCGCCGGTTCGCCTGATCGCGTACTCGTCGATGAAGAACCGGGACTGAGCCGGGTACTGCCGGTCGAAGATCCGCTGGCGTCGTTGCCGCGCCAGCACGCGATCGGCGATCTCCGAGTCAGGAATTGTCGGTGTGGCCCTGAACAATGCGGTCGCGTACTCGGGTGTCTGTAGCAGGCCAGGGATGACCGTGGTCTCGAAGCCCGTGATCGCTAGGGCGGAGTCCTCATGATCACTCAAGGTGCGGAGTTCGGCTGGCAACCGATCGCCGAAGTCCTGCCACCAGCCGCGTTCGGTGGCGTGCCGCGCCATCTCCAGCAGCTCCTGGCGTTTCGGTCCGACGATGCGGCCGACGGCCAGGACCGCGGACACGTCCTCGGAGCTTGCGCAGCGTTTCCCGGAAATCATCCGGCTGACCTTGCTGGGGGACCACGCGAGCATGTTCGCGAGGTCGCTCTGATTCAGGCCGGCGGTCCCGATGGCGCGCAGGAGCGCCAGCCCCAGCTCCCGGGACCGCACGGTGGGTTCGTGGTCGTACATATGTCCAACCTACGCGGAGTTCCGCAGAGTACCGTGCGCATAGGCCAATGTTCACGCGAACGCATGGTCGATGCTGTGCGGACAACGAGCCGGGCGGACAAAGAGCCCTTACGGACGAAGGGAAATCAGGCGCTCTCGCCGCTGTACTTGGCGCGCAGCCGTGCCTCGATGGCCCGGTCGTCCTCCTCCACCGCGCGCTCGAGGTCCTTCTCGCGGTGGCCGGCGGCGCGTACCGCCCAGACCGTGACGAGCAGGGCGAGCGCGGTGAGCGGGTAGCCCATCGCGAGGCGGGCGAAGGCGAGCCAGCCGGTCTGGTCCTCGTCGTAGAGCCAGCGCTGCACGATGAACCGCGCGGCGAACACGGCGACCCAGGTGAGCGTGGCGATCGCGTAGGAGCGGAACGCCTTGCGGTCGGCGCGCCAGAGCATGCCGTGGCCGTTGAGGAACGACCAGATGACACCCACGAGCGGCCAGCGGACCAGGACGGAGAGCAGGAAGATGCTCCCGTAGAGCAGGCTCGCCCAGATGCCGAACAGGAAGAAGCCCTTGGCCGAGCCGGTCCGATAGGCGATGAACGCCGCGATGGCGACGCCGAAGAACCCGGAGATGGCGGGCTGCAGAGGCTCCTTGCGCACGAGCCTGAGCACCGTGATCGCCACCGCGACGCCCACGGAGCCCCAGATCGCGGGCATGAGCCCGAAGAGCGCGTTGACCAGGACGAACACGAGCACGGGGACCGACGAGTAGATCAGACCGCTGATGCCGCCCATCTGCTCGAGCAGCGTCTGCTGTGGCTCTTCCTCTTCAGCTGGCTCCGCTGGTTCCGCGGTCTCGTCGTCGGTGGGCTCGGTGTTCTTTTCCGTCATGTGGCCGTCTGCAGCTCGTAGTAGGGGTTGTAGAGCACCTTGCGGCCGTCCCGCATGGCGATGCGGCCCTGTGCCTTGATGGTCCGGCCAGGCTCGATGCCCGGAATACGCCGGCGACCCAGCCAGACTAGTGTCACGCCCTCGGTCCCGTCGAACAGCTCGGCCTCGAGGGTGGCGACCGCGTCGCGCGGGCTCAGCTCGACGGTACGCAGGCGGCCGAGGACGGTGACCTCCTCGCCGGACCGGCAGTCGCACGCACGGCGTGCGTTCTCGGCATCGACATGCTCGGACAGATCATCGGCATCGAGTTCGTCGATGTCGGTGGTCAGCCGTTTGACCAGGCGGCGCAGCGATCCGCGGCCGCGCTGGCCCTGTCCTCGGGCTTCGGTGCCCATACTGACGCTCCAGTTGCTGGGGATCGGCCCCGACGCCCGACCCTGTACAAATTCCAGCGTAACCACGAGATGCGGCGCTGGGGTGGAGGAAGAGACACGTGACAGTTGCCGTATGCCGATTCGCCGAGGACGACGCTTCCCGGACGGCGATTATGCTGCCCGGCACCGGTTCTGACGACGTATTCGTCAGATCTGTGTTCGAGATCCCCTTGGCGGCCGTCGGCATCACCCTGGTCGCTCCGCCGCCTGTGCCCGGCTCGTCACTCGCCGTCTCCGCTTTGTCCGCTCTTTCCGATTCGGACGGACCGGTCGTGGCCGGCGGGATCTCGTTCGGCGCGCACCTCGCGGCAGAGTGGGCGGTGGCTCATCCGTCGCGCTGCGCCGGGCTGGTGCTGGCGTTGCCGGCCTGGCACGGCGAACCCGGTTCGGCGCCTGCATCGCGGTCGGCGTTGCTGTCCGCGGCCCAGGTGCGGTCGCTGGGCGTCGACGGGGCGTTGACGGAGTCCGCCATGCCGGCGTGGCTGTCCGGCGAGCTGTCGCGGGCCTGGAGCGGCTACGGATCCGAGCTCGCGGAGTCGCTCGAGGTGGCGGCGGCCCGGCCGGCGCCGACGCTGGCGGAGCTGGCGTCGCTGGACGTTCCGGTGGGGATCGCGGCGTGCGCGGACGACCCGATCCACCCGGCCTCCGTCGCCTCATCGTGGGCCGGCGCGCTGCCACGGGCCGCGGTGTGCACGACGCGGCTGTCGATCATGGGCGTGGACCCGGAGGCGCTGGGGCGGGCCGCGGTGCTCGCGTTCATGCGGGCGTGCGGCGCGACGTGACGGTCAGCCGTCCTTGCGCCACACCGACACGTGGCCGCGGCTCTCGCCGGTGAACGGATCGCGGGTCCAGCCCGCCCAGCGCTCGCGAAGGGACAGCCCCGCGAGCCGGGCCATGAGGTCGAGCTCGGCCGGCCACACGTAGCGGTGCGGCGACGAGTAGGTCTCCAGCCGGCCGTCCACGAGCCAGTAGTGGTGCGAGTGGGCGAGCTGTGCGGCGACGTCGTACTCCTCGAAGCCGAGGTGTCCCGGGGTCACGATGAACGGGTGGACGGTCTCGCCGGGTGGCAGGCGGCGCAGTTCGGGGACGTAGACCTCGACGACGAAGCTGCCGCCGGGCTCGAGGTGCGCCGCCGCGTTGCGGAAGCAGTCGACCTGCTCGTCCTGCGTGGTCAGGTTCGTGATCGTGTTGCGCAGCAGGTAGACGAGCGCGAAGGAGCCGGCCACCCGGGTGGTCGCGAAGTCACCGATCGTCAGCACCACGTCCGCCTCTGGCGGCACGCGTGCGGTCATCGCCGGGGAGATGTCGATCCCGTGCACGCGGACGCCCCGCTCGCGCAGCGGCACCGCGATGCGGCCGGTCCCGACGCCGAACTCGAGCGCGGGGCCGGTACCGGCCAGGCCGGCGAGGAGGTCGACCGCCGGCTCGACGACGGCGGGCTCAAACAGCTCCGGCCACTTGGCCTCGTAGGTCGCCGCGAGGTGTTCGTCGAAGGTGTGCTCCGGCATGGACCCACTGTGGCCACCGCGCGCCGCGGCCACCACCGGTTAACTCGAGGCGCCGCCCTCCTGGGCGGTCTGGATGTGCTGCGCGATGGCCGGGGGCAGCTCGATGGGCAACGGCGTGCGGACCGGCATCGGCAGCGTGCCGCGGATGACGACCGTGCCGCGGATGAGGTCGTAGAGGGCCTTCGTGCCGCTGTCGGCGCGGTCCGGCGGGCCGGCGACCACGCCGCGAAGCATCCACCGCGGACCGTCCACGCCGATGAAGCGCAGCTGCAGGTCGCCCAGCGCGGCCATGAGCTCGAGGCCCCAGTCGCCGTTCACGGAGCGCACGGTGGCGCCGTCCTGCTGCAGCTGTGAGGCGAGCTCGGTGCTCACCTCGTGCCACAGCCCGCCGCTGCGGGGCGCGGCGTACGCGGTGACGGTCAGCTGGCCCATCGGGGTGATCACGTGCACGGCCTTCACCGGGCCAGACGGGTCCATCTCGACCTGCAGCTGCGCGCCCTCGGGGACCGGCACGCGAACCGAGCCGAGGTCGAGCCGGTTCAGGCCGTCGTCGGGGGCGTCCTCCTCGTCCCACGGACCCGGGCCCGCGCCGTCGAAGAGGTCGCCGCCGACCACCTCGTACCCGTCGGCCGCCGGCTCGTTGCGGTAGTCGTAGCCGTCCCCGTAGTCGCCTTCGTAGCCACGCTCGAAGTCGTCCTCGACGTCATCCTGGCGGCGACGCCGTCCGAACAGTCCCACTACTCCTCCGCACCCCTGACGCGGGCCAGCACCGAATGCCCGCCCGTGGACCCGTGGCCCCCGGCGCCGCGTTGCGACACCGGCAATTCGTCCACCTCATGGAACACCGCGTGCTCGACGCGTTGCACGACCAACTGGGCGATCCGGTCGCCCCGGCGGAGCTCGATCGCGTCCCGCAGGTCGTGGTTGACCAGACAGATCTGGATCTCGCCACGGTAGCCGGAGTCGACCGTGCCCGGCGTGTTCACCACGCTCAGCCCGGCCCGCACGGCGAGACCCGACCGCGGGTGGACGAACGCGGCGTACCCGTCGGGCAGCGCGATCGCGATACCGGTACCGACGACCGTCCGCTCCCCGGGCGGGATGACCGCATCGGTGGTCGTGACGAGATCGGCGCCGGCGTCGCCCGGCCGCGCGTACGCCGGAACGGGCACGCCCGGATCGAGCCGGGTGAGCAGGACCTCCACGCTGGGCACGACCGGCGAGACTACTCTGAACCCGTGAGCGACACTCAGGCCAGTACCGCCACCACGTACCGGGAAAGGCTGTACGTCACGTGGTACTGGTGGCCGCTCCCGCTGCTCGCCGCGGCCCTGCTCGCGGCGGAGGTCCATCTCGGCTATCCGGGTGTGCGGTCCTGGCTGCCCTATGTGCTGTTGCTGCCGATCACGGCGCTGTTGCTGTGGCGCGCCGGGTCGGTGAGCGTGCGGGTCCAGGATGGCGAGCTGTGGGTCGGCAATGCCCACCTTCCGCTGCGCTTCGTCGGCGAGATCCAGATCGTCTCCACCAAAGACAAGCGCAGGGCGCTCGGTCCACACCTGGACCCCGCCGCCTACGTACTGCATCGGGGGTGGATCGGCCCGGTGGTGCGGTTGCGGCAAACCGACCCCGAGGACCCGACCCCGTACTGGGTTTTCAGCACACGGCACCCCGACCGGTTGGCCGAGGCACTGCGCGCGGTCGACTGAGCCCGACCGGTCTGGTCAGGCGCAGTCGCGGCAGATGTACTGGCCCTTGCTCTCCTCGGCCAGCCGGCTGCGGTGGTGCACGAGGAAACACTTCGAGCAGGTGAACTCGTCCGCCTGCTTGGGCACCACACGGACCGTCAGGTCCTCACCGGAGAGGCTGGAGAGGTCCGCGCCGGGCAGTTCGAAGCTTTCGGCGGTCTCGGACTCGTCCACGTCGACGACTCCGGACTGGTTCTCGTTGCGCCGCGCCTTGAGCTCTTCGAGCGAGTCCTCGGCGAGGTCGTCGGCCTCGTTACGGCGTGGCGCATCGTAATCGGTGGCCATTGTTCTAGCACCCCCACTTCCAAAATGTGTGTGCCGCTGGTCAACGTTCCGGGGCCCCGGTTTGTGCCCACCAGCAGAAGTGACGCAGGTCTCACATCCAGACCCGCATCGGAATCGATTCGCTTGGAACATTCTCCGACTGGAGCGCGGCGAGGGTAGCCCATGAAACGGCGCTCATCCAGCACGTCACCCGTTCGGGTGTGTCAGGTGAACCTCGGGCTGATTGCCTTGCCGACCGGGGCGGTCCATGGTGCGATGATGATCGTCGGTAGGGTAACCGTGCGCGTTCGAACGTATGCGGTAGGCAATCGTTATCTGCGAATGACTCAATCTCGACACGGCTCGCCTACAGGTCGCCCCCGTTCCGACCGAAGAACACTGAAACGCATAGGCTGATCTGCAACGAAACACAGGGTGTCGAGGGGTCTGTGGCGAGGGGTCTGGGGACCGGAGGGAGGCGGGCCGACGTGGCGTCCGGCAACGTGTGGCGGAACAAGGAGCCACAGCGCTATCGGAAGCGTCGTCCGCTGCCCGCGCTCATTCTCATCCTGGTCCTTCTCGTGGCCGCGACCATCGTCTGGCTGCGCGTGATGGACGACTCGACCGAGCTCGCCAGCGCCACCCACTGCCCGCCGCCCGTGCCGACGAGCACGACCGCACCGCCCAAGGGCAAGCCGGCCGCGCCGGCCCCGACGCCCGGGCAGGCACTGAAGAACGACGCGCTCGACCGGACCACCCCGGCGCCGCCCAGCCAGGCGCTGGTGCGGGTGCTGAACGCCGGTGGCAAGCGCGGCGGGGCGCGGATCGTCACCGAGAGCCTGCGGGAGTACGGCTTCGCGCAGGTCGGCGAGCCGTCGAACGACACGCTGTACAGCGACGACAACAAGATGCAGTGCCGCGCGCAGATCCGGTTCGGCCCGCAGGGCACCCCGGCCGCGCGCACGCTGTCGCTGCTGGAGCCGTGCGCGGAGCTGATCCGCGACGACCGCAAGGACGCGACGGTCGACATCGTGATCGGCAAGGAGTTCGACGACCTCCGGCCCAACGCCGACGGCAAGACCGTGATGAAGCAGCTGGACGACTGGGCCGACGACCACCCCAAGTCGAAGGGCGGCCTGCAGGCCAACGGCCCCCAGCCCAAGATCGACGGCAGCCTGCTGACCGGCGCCCGCAGCATCGGCTGCTAACCCCGCGAGTCCCCCGTTCTCGCCCGCGAGTCCCCCATTCCCGACCGCGAGTCCCCCGGCCACGACGCCCGTTGCCGGTCGCGCGGGGTTGGACTCGCCCGCCCGGAACGTTGGACTCGCGAGGCCGGAACGTTGGACTCGCGCGCCGCATCCGGGGACTCGCGCACCGGAACTGAGGACTCGCGCGCTGGAGCGGGGGACTCGCGAGCCGGAACGGGGGACTCGCGGGTGGGTCAGATGTCGGCTAGGCCGGTTTCCGCTAGGGCCGTGGTGAGTTCCTCCGCGATGCCTGGGGTGGCCACGAACGTCATGCCGTCCGGGGACTCCGGTAGCCGGACCACCGCGCCCGCCTCCTCCGCGATCAGCGCGCCGCCCGCCCAGTCCCAGCGGTTCAGGCCGTGCTCGAAGTAGCCGTCGAGCCAGCCGGCCGCCACCGCGCACAGGTCCAGCGACGCGGCTCCCGCGCGGCGGATGTCGCGGACCCGGCCGAGCAGCCCGGCGATCCCCGCCGCCTGCCGGGCGCGGCGCTCCGCGCGATAGGCGAAGCCGGTGGCCACCAGCGACACCTCCAGCCGGGTCGCGGTGGACACGCGCAGCCGGTGGCCGTCGAGGAAGGCGCCGCCGCCGCGGGTGGCGGTCCACCGGCGTCCCGAGGACGGCTCGACGACGGCCGCGGCGACCGACGCGCCGTCGACCTGAGCGGCGAGCGACACCGCGTACCACGGGAAGCCGTAGAGATAGTTGACCGTGCCGTCGATCGGGTCGACGACCCAGCACACGCCGTCGCCGGGCGAGCCGGAGCCGCCCGCCTCCTCGCCGAGCACGGGGTCGCCGGGCCGCAGCTCCGCCAGCCGCTCGCGCACGAGCTTCTCCACCGCGAGGTCCGCGGCGGTGACGACGTCCGTCTCGCTCGACTTCGTGCCGACGTCGTGGATCGCGGCCGCGCGCGCGGTCCGCGCGAGTTCCGCGGCCTCGACGGCCACCGCGGTCGCGATCTCGAGAAGGTCTGCACCCACCACGAGACCTATCGGACCACACCCGGCTAATCTCCGGGGAACGGCTAGCTGAATCGAGTACGAAGGGATCCGTGGGGATGGGCGCTACCCTCGGTTTCGGCGTGGACGTCGGTGGGTCCGGCATCAAGGGATGCACGGTCGACCTCGACGCCGGGAAGCTGCACGAAGAACGGATCCGGGTCGCGACGCCCGACCCGTCCAAGCCGGACGCGGTGGCCGACGTGGTCAGGCAGATCGTTGAGGAGTTCGGCTGGCAGGGTCCGGTCGGCGTGACGCTGCCGGCGGTCATCAAGCGCGGAGTCGCGCACACGGCGGCCAACATCGACAAGTCGTGGCTGGGCACCAACGCGGCCGCGCTGTTCGCCGACCGGCTGAAGCTGCCCGTCGAGGACGTGGTCGTGCTCAACGACGCGGACGCGGCCGGCATCGCGGAGATCTCCTACGGCTGGCCGGACGACCGCGAGGGCGTCGTGGTGCTGCTGACGTTCGGCACGGGCATCGGCAGCGCGGTGTTCGTGGACGGAAAGCTCGTGCCCAACACGGAGTTCGGCCACCTCGAGGTCGACGGGCACGACGCGGAGACGCGTGCGGCGGCGTCGGTCAAGGAGGACAAGAATCTCTCGTGGGCCGACTGGGCGCAGCGGGTCAGCCGCTACATCCGCGGTCTGGAGGATCTGATCTGGCCGGACCTCATCATCGCCGGCGGCGGGGTCAGCAAGAAGGCCGACAAATGGCTGCCGCTGCTCGAGGTCCGCACCCGCGTCGTAGCCGCGGAACTGCGCAACGACGCCGGAATCGTGGGCGCCGCGGTGGCCGTCCGGGAAAACATGCACGGTTGAGCCGGACTGGACCATGCACGGGTGAGCACCCCAACGCGAGTATCGTCGTTACAATGGAACACAGCTTGCCGCTCACAGCCGGCGGGCAGTTCCCCGAAATCCGGACGACCAGGCTTTCTGGCCGTCCGTGAGATAGCACCGAAAGGGCGTACGTGGCAGCCGCACGATCCGCAACCCGGCGCTCCACCGCCTCGGCGAGCGCCGCGAAGACGGCAGACGCTCAGCCGGACACCGACGAGTCGACTGAGAAGCCCACCACCTTGAAGACCGCGACGAAGAAGGCGCCTGCCACGAAGGCACGGGCGCCGCGCAAGTCGACCAAGACCACGGCCGCCGCCAAGAAGAGCAAGGCGGCGGAGACCAACAAGAAGGCCGACGGGTCCGGGCCGGAGGACGGCGAGGACGCGGAACTCGAGTCGCCGAACATCGAGGATCTCGAGGACGTCGAGATCGACGTCGTCGACGACACCGTCGAGGAGGAGCCGGCCGAGAAGGAGCCCTCCTCCACTCCCAAGGATTCGAAGGACGGCGACTTCGTCTGGGACGAGGAGGAGTCCGAGGCGCTGCGCCAGGCGCGCAAGGACGCCGAGCTGACCGCGTCCGCGGACTCGGTCCGGGCCTACCTCAAGCAGATCGGCAAGGTGGCGCTGCTCAACGCCGAGGAGGAGGTCGAGCTCGCCAAGCGGATCGAGGCCGGCCTCTACGCGGCGGAGCGGGTGCGCAAGGCCGACGACGAGCAGTCCGAGAAGCTCGTCCCGCAGATGCGCCGGGACCTGCGCTGGATCGTGCGCGACGGCGAGCGGGCCAAGAACCATCTGCTCGAGGCGAACCTGCGGCTCGTCGTGTCGCTGGCCAAGCGCTACACCGGCCGCGGCATGGCGTTCCTGGACCTGATCCAGGAGGGCAACCTCGGCCTGATCCGCGCGGTCGAGAAGTTCGACTACACCAAGGGCTACAAGTTCTCCACGTACGCCACGTGGTGGATCCGCCAGGCGATCACGCGTGCCATGGCCGACCAGGCGCGGACCATCCGCATACCGGTCCACATGGTCGAGGTGATCAACAAGCTCGGCCGTATACAGCGCGAGCTCCTGCAGGACCTCGGCCGCGAGCCGACGCCCGAAGAGCTGGCGAAGGAAATGGACATCACCCCGGAGAAGGTGCTGGAGATCCAGCAGTACGCCCGGGAGCCGATCTCGCTGGACCAGACCATCGGCGACGAGGGCGACAGCCAGCTCGGTGACTTCATCGAGGACTCCGAGGCGGTCGTCGCGGTCGACGCGGTGTCGTTCACGTTGCTGCAGGACCAGCTGCAGTCGGTGCTGGCGACGCTGTCCGAGCGCGAGGCCGGCGTGGTCCGGCTGCGCTTCGGCCTGACCGACGGCCAGCCGCGCACGCTCGACGAGATCGGACAGGTCTACGGCGTCACGCGCGAGCGCATCCGCCAGATCGAGTCGAAGACGATGTCGAAGCTGCGCCACCCGTCGCGCTCGCAGGTGCTGCGGGACTACCTCGAGTGAACCTGCTTTCGTGACACGCCCCGGGCCGCGGCCCGGGGCGTTTTGCTTACAGGGGCCCGGGATTCGGCTGCGGCTCGCGCGTGCGAAGGGTCAGGCCGACGACGACCGCGGCGATGCCGAGTGCCTCCGGGACGCTCGGCACCTGCCGGAGCACAACGAGACCTATCAGCGTGGCTGTCACGGGGAGTAACGACAGGAGGAGCGCGAACGACGCCTGCCCGAGGCGCCGCAGGACGACCTGGTCGAGCACGTACGGGACCACCGTGGCGAGCACGCCGACCCCAACGCCCATAAGCAGAAGTTCTGGCGAGCGCCACGCCGGCCCGGTGCCGAGGGCGAGCGGCACGAAGAGCACGGTCGCCACCGCGAACCCCACCGCGAGCCCGTCGACGCCGAGTCCGACGTCCGCGACGCGCTTGCCGAGCAGGATGTAGCCGGCCCACAGCAAGGCCGCTGCCAGGGCGAACAGCACGCCAAGAGTGCTTCCCGACCACTGCACGTCCGCGATGAGCAACACTCCGCACATGACGAGTAGCAGAGCGGCGCCGTCGCG
>Ga0307513_10006936_pt1 | contig 14742 bp, 8 predicted proteins | sample 15_EM_MG_FD_202174 | JGI IMG/M metagenome (GOLD analysis project Ga0307513, IMG submission 202174) | Populus trichocarpa ectomycorrhiza microbial communities from riparian zone in the Pacific Northwest, United States - 15_EM | ecosystem: Host-associated > Plants > Roots > Unclassified | place... | reverse complement strand
CTGCGCTTCCCACGCCTCCCGCTGGGTCTCGAAGCCCTCGAGCCAGTCGTTCGTCTCGGGGTCGAAGCCTTCCGGGTACTTGTAGTTGCCGGCCTCGTCGTACTCGGCCGCCATCCCGTACAGCGCCGGGTCGAAGGTCTCGGCACCGGCACCGGAGCCGGCCTCGTTCGCCTGCTTGAGCGAGAGCGAGATCCGCCGACGCTCCAGGTCGATGTCGATCACCTTGACGAAGATCGGGTCGTTGACCTGCACGACCTGCTCCGGGATCTCGACGTGGCGCTCGGCCAGCTCGGAGATGTGGACCAGGCCCTCGATGCCCTCGTCCACCCGGACGAACGCGCCGAACGGAACCAGCTTGGTGACCTTGCCGGGAACGACCTGCCCGATGGCGTGCGTCCGGGCGAACTGCTGCCACGGGTCTTCCTGCGTCGCCTTGAGCGACAGCGAGACCCGCTCGCGGTCCATGTCCACGTCGAGAACCTCGACGGTGACCTCCTGGCCGACCTCGACAACCTCACCCGGGTGGTCGATGTGCTTCCAGGACAGCTCGGACACGTGCACCAGACCGTCGACACCGCCGAGGTCGACGAAGGCACCGAAGTTGACGATCGAGGACACCACGCCGGAGCGGACCTGGCCCTTCTGCAGGGTCTGCAGGAAGGTCTGGCGCACCTCCGACTGGGTCTGCTCGAGCCAGGCACGCCGCGACAGCACGACGTTGTTCCGGTTCTTGTCCAGCTCGATGATCTTCGCTTCGATCTGCTTGCCGACGTACGGCTGCAGGTCGCGCACTCGACGCATCTCCACCAGCGAAGCGGGCAGGAAGCCACGGAGGCCGATGTCCAGGATCAGGCCACCCTTGACGACCTCGATCACCGTTCCGGTGACGATCCCGTCCTCTTCCTTGATCTTCTCGATCGTGCCCCACGCTCGCTCGTACTGCGCGCGCTTCTTCGAGAGGATCAGACGCCCCTCCTTGTCCTCCTTCTGGAGAACCAGGGCCTCGATCTCGTCGCCAACCTTCACAACCTCGTTGGGGTCGACGTCGTGCTTGATCGAGAGCTCGCGAGAGGGGATGACACCCTCTGTCTTGTAGCCGATGTCGAGCAGCACCTCATCGCGGTCGACCTTGACGATCGTCCCGGAGACGATGTCGCCGTCGTTGAAGTACTTGATCGTCTCGTCAATGGCAGCGAGGAAGTCCTCTTCGCTACCAATGTCGTTGATCGCAACCTGCGGTGTTGTGCGCGCCTTCTCGGCCGTGCTGGCGGTCATTTAGAGGGGACTCCGATGCGGACTGGAATAGGTGTGGGTATGGGCAGCAGCGCACCCAGCGGTTCACGAATCGAACACGCAGCCCGGCGACCCCGAGTCGGTGACATACCCCCCGCAGGGCGTCCTGCCATTCGGATCAAGGACGAACACACTCCGCGCTCATCAGCTCAACGAGCGAGCCAACTCTAGGTACAACCCTAGATGCGCCACCCCTACCCTAGCCTGCGTGACAATCGAGGGTCAAAGATGACGGGCGCATTTCCGACCCCGGACCAGCATGCGGAACCCGGAGCCCGAGAATCAGCCCCAAAACCAGCCGAAGTCGCAGCCCAGGACCGGGACCTCCGCTCGGCGGGCTACCGACCGGCCGGGCCCGGCGAGAGCGTCCGCGGGAACCGGTCCTGGTGGGATGCCGAGGCCGCGGACTACCGCGCCGAGCACGCCGAGCATCTGGCCGGCCGGCTGGTCTGGGGCCCGGAGGGGTTGGACGAGGAGCAGGCCGGACTGCTCGGCGACGTCGCGGGCCGATCGATCCTCGAACTCGGCGCCGGAGCGGCGGACTGCAGTGCCTGGCTGGTCCGGGCCGGCGCCCGCGCGGTCGCCACCGACCTGTCCGCGGCGATGCTGCGGCTGGCCCCGAGTCCAGCCCCGCCGCGGATCGAGTGCGATGCCCGGCAGTTGCCGTTCGCCGACCGCTCCTTCGACGTCGCCTTCAGCGCTTATGGCGCGGTGCCGTTCATCGGCGACCCGGAGCGGCTGTTCGCAGAGGTCGCCCGGGTGCTGCGGCCCGGCGGTCGCTGGGTCTTCTCGATCACCCACCCGATCCGCTGGGCGTTTCCGGACGACCCCGGCCCCGGCGGGCTGCAGGTCACCCGGTCGTACTTCGACCAGACGCCGTACGTCGAGACCGATGCCGAGGGTGCGGTGGCGTACGCAGAACACCACCGCACCCTCGGCGCCCGGATCCGGTCTCTGGTCGGCGCCGGTTTCACGGTGCTCGACCTGGTTGAACCGGAGTGGCCGGCAGCGCTCGAGCGGCCCTGGGGGGCCTGGAGCCCGATGCGCGGCCGGCTGATCCCTGGCACTGCGATCTTCGTCTGCGTGCTGCCTTGATGAAAGCGGCGCTGGTTGATGAAGAGCGGTCGGTCAGATCGCCTGCTTGCTCGAGGCCGGCGCGTCCGCGTCGGTGAGCTCGTCGTGACCGCCACCGGGGTTCCGCCGTGACCGCAGCAGCAGCAGGAGCAGCCCGACCACGATCAGGATCGGCCCGAGGATCCAGCCGACCAACGGCCCGACCGTCTTGACGAAGTACAGGCCCTGAGCGGCGCTGGCGTACTCGTCGACGTTGGCCTTCACGGTGGCGTCGTCGTAGGTGATCGTGCCCTGGATCACCGGGGCCTGCTTGCCGTTGAAGACCAGCCGCTGGTTGACGTTTTCGCTGCCCTTGATGATCGCCCCGGTGTGCGGCTCGACCCAGAGCGTGCGGGTGGTGGAGTACACCCGGTCGGCCTTGACCGAGGGCTGGTCAGGCAACTGGAGCAGGCTGCCGGGCACCTCCGCCTGGGCGATCACGACGTCGGTGATCGGCTGCACGAAGCGGTACGTCTCCAGACCGTCCAGCGTTTCGATGCCGTCGAACTTCGCGGTCACCGACTTGCCCACGTTGATGTCCCAGAACGGGTAGCCCTGCTTCTGGGTCTCGAACGGGAACTTGAACATCAGGCCCTCGTGCCGGATCGGCTCGCCGACCGGGTCCGTCGGGTCGGTGATCTTGTAATCGCCGCAGCAGTTGTTCGCCAGCCCGGTCTTGCTGCTGAACGAACCACCCTCGACATAGGCGGTCAGCAAACCGTTCTTCTGGTTGGCCACCTCGGTCTGGAAGGCCAGCCGATAGAAGCGGTTGTCGCCCTCCGCCCGCTTGGCATCCGTCCGAACCTCACCGCGAACCCGCCGGGTGACGGTGACGTCCTGGTTGTTCAGGACCCGGATTCCACCATCGGCCTCGGACTGGGCCAGCAGAACGGTGATCCCTGACCCCTTCGCCACGATGAATTGGTTGGGGTCTTCCGGCGCCTTGGCGATTCGCGGGTAGACGTATGACGGCAGCGCGATGGCCAGTGCCATGAGGGCCACACCGAGGCCCACGAACACGAGGCCGACGATCTTCCGCATGAAGAGCTCCGAGGGTTTGAGGCGAGGTGACCAGGGTGAGATTTGCAACTCAGCTAGCAGACGACTACCGCAAGTAATGTGGCGTCCGGCACACTACCAGCCAGTAGACCACGAATGATGATCCATCCGGAGTCACCTGGCGTGACCTTCTTCGCCGTTTATCGAATCGGTGCACACTGAGCGTCGCGCTTGCCGCGCGGGCCCGGTGAGAACGTGGACCAGCGTTACCGAACAGCAATAGATGACAGGGAGGTCGCGGCGTGGCCGAAGGGGTCAAGACCGTCGAGCAGGGAGACGTCGACCTGCCGGCCGATCGGCCGGTCGGACCGGTCCGGGTCGCGCCCGGGGACCTGACACCGTTCATCCCCGAGCGCCTGGCGCTGGCGTACGAACGGCGGCGGGCCGCGTGGTCGACCACCGACACCATCGCCTCCTGGTTGCTCGCCGCCCAACTGCTCCTGCTCCTGGTGATCGTCGGCCGCGGCTCGCTCTACATCGATGACCTGCGCGCCCAGGGCTATGCCCTGAATCAGCCGTTCCTGCACTTCATCATGGACTCCAACGGCACCCATTTCGCCCCTTTGCCGCGAACCCTGGACTGGATCCAGTCCCGCGTCTTTCCGCTCCAGCACGGGCCCGCGGTCGCGGTCACCCTGCTGGTCCGGCTCTTGCTGGCGGTTGGGTTCTGGCGGGTGCTGCGCCGGCTGTTCGGCCCGCGCCCGGTCACGCTGATTCCGTTCGCGATGCTGCTGCTGACCCCGGCGCTGCTGCCGGCGACCGCCTACTACCGCCAGTCGATCACGATCCTGGCCTGCACCGCCGCCATCGTCTGGGCCCTCGACCTGCAGCTGCGGTGGGTGCTCTACCGGCACCGGGCCGACCTGCTGGTGCTGGTCGTCGTCACCGCGCTCGGCCTGGCCTGTTACGAGAAGGCCGCCGCGATCCCGGTGATCCTGCTGGCCGCCACGCTGACCATCTTCGCGGGCCGGGCCCGGCACCCGGCCCAACCGCGTCCGGAAGCGCCGGTCCGGGCCGGCATCGTCGCCGTGCTGCTGTCCGCCGTGGTGGTCCTGATCTTCCTGGTGATCTACCGGTCCGGGCCGTACGACCAGGGTCCGTCGACGTTGCCGTCGCCGCTCGACGTCCTGCGCCTGGCCGGCGAGACAACCAGCAAGACGATCATCCCGCTGCTCCTCGGCGGCCCGTTCCACTGGGACTATCCGGTGCCGTACGCGGGGGTAGCGCAGTTGAGCGGGACGGCAGTGGTCTTCTGTCTGGTGATCGTGCTGGTCGGGCTCGCGACGACGTTCTGGCGCAGCCCGGGCCGGACCGGGCGGGCGCTGTTCCTGTTGATCGCCTGGACCCTGCCGTCGATCGCGATCGTGGCGGCCGGCCGGTTCGACGTCCTGGGCCTGGAGCTGGCCAAGTCTGCCCGCCTCTGGGCCGACCTGGTGCCGGGATTTCTGCTGGCCGGGGCCCTGGCGGCGCTGCCCTGGCGGGTCGGAGTCCATCATCAGCCGCCGAAGGCCCGGATCGCGGTACCGGAGGACGGCATCCGCCCCGCCGTTCCGCTTGAGCTCACGGTGCCCGCGCTGGCCGGCGGGCTGGTGGTGCTGCTGATCCTGAGCGGTTCGGTGTTCAGTTCGCTGACCTACGCCTCGAAGTGGTGGGACAACCCGACCGGGCAGTGGATCGCCAACGCCCGACTCTCCCTGGAGAACGCCGAACCGTATGCCCGGACGCTGGCGACGCCGCTGCCGCCGGGGGTGATGCCGGGGTGGGTGAGCTGGACGTTCCCGAGCGACGCGCCGCTGCTCCTGCTGCTGCGACCGGATCTGCGCTTCCACGACGGCGACGGAGCGGCAAAGGTGATCAATGCGACCGGAGTACGCTCGGCGTACATTCCGACCGTTGTGGCACAGACCAAACAAGTCCCGCTCTGCGTGGCCACCCTGCTGGCCGGTGACACCCCGGTCACCGTCCAGTTGCCGACCGCGGCGCCGTACCTGCCGGGAGCGCAGATCGAGTTCGGACTGCTGCTCGGCGAACCGACGAAGGTCAAGGTGACAGCGACGACTCCCACCGGCAAAGTGCTCGTCCCGCAACGATTCTCGGACGACGAACTGCAGCAGGGTCCGCATACCCTGCGCTTCCCGGTGCCCTACCTGGAGACGATCAAGAGCGTCACGGTGCAGATTCGAACCACCCGGACGAGCTGCATCCCGTACGTGCGGATCTGGGCGCCGGTGTCATGACCGCTGTCCAGGCCGACACCAACCCGACCCCGATCGTCGTTGCCGACGAGGACGCCAAGACGACGGTGGAGAACGAGGTCTCCGGCCACCCCCGGCACGACCTTCCGGTGCTGGAGGCCTTCCGTGGGCTCGCCGCCGTCATGGTGGTGTTCACCCACGTCGGCTTCATCTCCGGGGTCGGGGTGGCCGGTGCCTGGGCCGGATGGCTGTCCCGGCTCGACTTCGGCGTGACGCTGTTCTTCCTGCTCTCCGGGTTCCTGCTGTTCCGTCCGTTCGTCCAGGCCGCCTACGGGCGGCGGCCGCCGGTCTCGGTGCGCGGTTACCTGCGCCGCCGCTATGTCCGGATCTACCCCGCGCTGATCACCGTGCTGATCTTCGATTTCCTGATCACGCCGGCCGCCCGCGAGGCCAGCGTCTCGCTGTGGGCGTCCACCCTGCTGATGATCCAGAACTACACGGTGAACTTCGTCAATCAGCTTCCCGGCCTGGTGCAGGGCTGGAGCCTGTGCATCGAGGTGTCGTTCTATCTCGCCCTGCCGCTGTTGGCCCGGTTCATCCTGGGACGCGGCACGGCGGCCGCCAAGACCTCCGCACGCGCCCGCGCGGCCCGGGAGAAGCGACTGGCCCGGACCCCGGCGCAGATCCGCGAGGCGGGGCTTCAGCGCAGTCGGCTGCCACTGCTCCCCCGGCTGCTCGCAGGCCGGGACTGGAAGGCCGAGCTGCCCGCGCTGCGCCCCGGATTCCTGCTCGCCGTCATGGTGCTGGTCGCCGTCGGCTGGCGGCTCGGCTACCTGCTGCACTCCGGCGGCCTGGACAACGAACTGCTCTGGCTGCCGTCCTTCCTGGACTGGTTCGCCGCCGGGATGGCCCTGGCCTGGCTGCGCGAACGGGACGCCCCGCTGCCGCGACTGATCCGCGACATCGCCAGCTCGACCGGCGCCTGCTGGTCGCTCGCGCTGGCCGGATACTGGCTCACCACCACCGAGATCGCCGGGCCGTACGGGCTGGAGGCGCCGAGCATCCACGCGACGATGCTGAAGCACCTCGTGTTCCTGCTGATCGCCACCCTGGCCCTGCTGCCGGCGGTGTTCGGCGACCTGTCCGCATCCTGGCGACGCACCGCCTGCAACCCGTTCTTCACCTGGCTGGGCCGGGTCAGCTTTGGCATCTTCCTCTGGCACCCGATGCTGATGGAGGCGATCCGGCGGGCCCTGCGGCTCGGGCCGATGGAAGGCGGGTTCTGGTTGACCCTGGTGCTCACCCTGGTGGCCAGCGCCATCGCCGGCACGCTGTCCTGGCGGTTCATCGAGGCACCACTGCAGCGACGCTGGCGCAACGGCTTCCGCCGCAACCCGCGCAGCGTCACGGCGGACAACCGGCGGCATGTGATCATCCGCAGGAAGGCGCCGGCCGCCGGCTAGGTCGTGTGCTGGTCCGCGGGCTCTGCGGGCTGCACAGGCTTCGCGGGCTCCACGAACTCCACGGGCTTAGCCGGGTTCGCAGGCTTGGCTGGCTCCGCGGGCGGGGACGGCTGGCGGGCGGCTCGCCAGGCCCGAGCCCGCGCCAACAGTGACGGACGGCCCGGCGGCGGCGACGGCACCAGCCGGGCGATCCAGGCCAGCATCCGGCTGCCGAACATGTCCAACCGCACCACCAGGCAGGCCACCACCACCAGGGCCGAGGCAATGCTCACGGTCGCCGCAACTCCCTTGGTGTCGGCGTTGGTGCTGGCCGCGGCGCCGATCCCGGCGAGCACGCCGAAGCCCACCACCAGCAGCCGCATCGGTACCCGGCGGCGGACCGCGATCAGCACGCCGGCCAGCGCGGCCAGCCCGAAGTAGCCGCCGAGCAGCAGCATCCCGGCCACCCCGAGCAGCCCGTCGAGCCGGCCGGAGGGCGCCTCATCGAGCCGGACCACCTCGTCGGCCGGCTGCGGTACCGGCTCGGCCACCGGCTCCAGAGCGGTGCCGAGGGTTGCCGCGGTGGCCAGCGCGGCCGCCTGCCCGGACGCCACCACCGAGCGCTGCCGGCGGCGTCGGCGCAGGTCGGTCGAGCCGAGCAGGGCCAGCAGCAGCACCAGCAGCAGCCCGGTGCCGAGCGCGACCCGATAGGAGTTGCCCGGGGTGAACCGCAGGTCGACGTCACCGCCGGGGCCGGCCGGCACGATCCAGCCCTGCTGCCAGCCCTCCAGCCGCACCGGACGCAGTTCCCGCCCGGCCAAGGTCGCCCGCCAGCCGGGGTTCGCGTTCTCGTGCACGATCAGCACCTGGTCGACGTTCGAGGCGTTGACCGTCACGATCCGGTGCTCGGAGCTCTCCTCGATCAGGGCGACCGGTGCGGTCGTCGCCGGCGGTACCGGGGTGCGGGCATCCACCCGATGCAGGACCAGCTGCTGCGGCTCCAGCACGGCGGTGGCCAGCAGCGACAGCCGCACCTGACCGGAGGGCAGGCTCTGTGCCGGGTCACCGCACGGCACCACGGACATCGGCCGGCGGCGCAGAACGTCCGCCGCGGTCCCGGCCAGCCGGGTGGGAATCACCCGGCCGTCGATCCGCAGTGGGGTTCCGCTGCTGCACGGGGTACGGACCGGGCGGGCACCGGAGAACGCCAACCGGAACCGGTCCGCTCCGGGGATCACGATCTCGCTGGCCCCGATCGGCAGCACGGTGGAGAAGCCGCTGGCCCGGTCCAGCGACTGCAGCGCCTGGATGCTGGTCACCGCGATCCGCACCTGCTTGGTCCGGACTCGGTCGAAGGACACCCAGCCGTCCGCGTCCGGCTTCGCGACCTGGGTCTTTCCGCCCGCGATGATCTGCAACTCCAACGGCCGGGACGCCGCCAGGGACGGGTCGATCTGCCAGCGCAACCGGTTGATCGAGCGCACCACCGGCCAGGAGAGGGTGAGCGTCGGCGTGGCGTCAGAGCTGGAAGCCAACCAGGCGGTGCCCGGGTCGCGGTCGATCGCCGCGCCCGGCCGCAGCACCGGATCCTCGGCGCGCCGGGACGACGCGACCGCCCGCATCGTGTTCTGGGAGTCCAGCAGGCCATCGGCCTCCGAGGTCGCCTTCACCCGGGCGGTGGCCTCGATGCTGTAGTCGGCCGCCGCCGGCAGGGTGAGCACCCGATCCAGATCGGTGTCCTCGCTCTGTTTCTGCAGCCGCGGCGAGCAGATCGCTCGAGCGTTGCTGAACACACAGCTGTCGTCGCCGTCCCGGGCGCTCTGCAGGGCGATCGTCTCGGGTGCGGTGGCAGGTCCGGCTGCGGTCGCCCGGACCGGCGGCAGTATCAGTTCGCGTTGCACCGTGATCCCCGGCAGCGCGAGGTCACCGATCGACACCGGGCTGAACTCCTCCCCCGACTGCACCCGGGTGACGGTCAGGCGCAGCCTCCGGGTTGATCCGCCGGGTACCGAGATCTGCTGACTGCCACCGGTACTCGAGTCCAGGTTGGTGGTCTCCGCACCCGTGTCGGTGGTGATCCGGACCTGCGACAGTTCGGCCCCGGCGGGGCTGGTGGTCAGGCCGATCGTGGCCGGCAACGACACCGGCTGCGGGAACGTCACCTCGAGCCACTGGCCCTCGGAGAAAATGGACGACGTCCAGGACGTGGTCGGGTCGCCGTCCACCGCGTGCCAGGGACCGACCGAACTGCCGGCCTGACTGGAGGCCTTCACCCCGCTGATCCCCTGGTACTGCGCGGTGACCTCGGGGGCGGCAAACGGCAGCCAGTCATACACCCGGCGTTCGCCCTGGTAGGGCTCGGTCGCGGTCAACGGTTGCGAGTAGTTGTCCCGGACCTGGGCGAAGTTGGCTTCCCGGCGCTGAATCGTGTCGGTGACCGCCAGTGGGGCGGCAGCCATCGGGCCCGCCTGCGGGTCGCCGTCCAGAACCACCGGCCGGGAACCCAGCCGATTCGCGTCGGCCAGGGTGAGCAGGCTCTCCGGTCCACCGGCCACCCGGAGGGCGTCCGGGACCCGTTCGACGTCCACCAACCGGGCCGGGACGCCGACCTGCCAGATCTCGATCTGGGACTGCGGGACGTCGAGACCGTCGTCGGCCACGGTGAAGATGTTGCGGGTGCCCTGCAGCTTCGGCCCGAACGTGGCCACCGGCCGAAGGCCGGGCGAGTCGGCCAGCGCCGAGCGCACGGTCACCGGCAGCGGCGCCGAGCCGGGCTGGAACGCCCGCTGTAGGTCCGACCGCAGCAGCACCCGGGAGATCCCGGCTCGGGCGAGGAACTCGGCCAGCCCGGGTGAACCGCGCCCGGTCTCCAGTTGCTGCTCGATCGTGTTCAGCATCCGAATGTTGCCGGCCGACGACAGCGGGACCCCGGACCGGGTCGCCCACTTGGTGCGAGCCAGCGCCTGGAACGGCTCGTCGTGCGGGTCACCCCAGATGCTGCTGGCGAACGAGGAACCCGGCACGATCAGGGTTCGCGCGCCGTCGTCGTTGTCCTTCAGCCAGGTCGCCGCCTGCGTCCAGGCGTCCGGCACCTTGGTGAAGCTGCCCTGGGCCGGCAGCTGGCCGACCAGGGCCGGGGCGGCGCTGCCGATCAGCGCGCAGGCCACGATGAACCGCAGTGCCTTCGAGCCGGCCGGCAGCTTCGGCAGAACCGGCAGCGAGATGGCGGGCAGCCGGACCTTCGTCAGGGCGTGCGCCAGCGCCAGGGTCAGCGGCACCCGGAGGACGAGGTCGAACTTGTGGGTGTTCCGCAGCGGGGCGCCGGCCCGGTCGAGCCAGTCCTGCACTGCCGGGGCCCAGGGCGGGGTCAGGGCACCGGTGTGCCCGATGGTCAGCAGTCCCAGACCGGCGACGGTCGCGCCGATCAGGAACCGCCGGTGCGGGGTGTCCCGGCGCATCATCCCGAGCACCGCGACGGTGATCAGCAACCAGCCGAGCAGGATGCCGATCGGCGAGGACAGCACCGACCAGCCGGCCAGCCAGATCGGCTGCGGGAGCTTGAACCAGGCGACCCACTGGGTGGTGCCGCGGAACGCCCCGGGCAGCGTCGCCTTCGAGGTACTGACCGCCGCGCTCTCGACCCAGTCCAGGAACGGCGGGCTGAATCGGCCGAGCAGGATCAGCGGGGCCAGCCACCAGAACACCCCGGCGGTCGCGGCGAGCGCCCACCACCGGCTCAGCTTGCGCTTCAGCGGGCCGCGCTCGCGGGTGAACAGCCACCAGATCGGCAGCGGCAGCACCGCCCCGACCGCGACCGCGTTCACCCCGCCGCAGAACGCGATCGCCAGGCCGGAGCGCGCCGCGGCACTCGCCTCGCCGCCCCGCCTGACCTTGATCAGTGGCAGCAGGACCCAGGGCGCCATCGCGGTCGGCCAGGCCTCGATGCTGACCGGCCCGAGCTCAGTGATCATCCGCGGGCTCAGCGCGAAGGTCAGCGCGGCGATGATCCGGATCGGGTGGTCGCCGACCTCGAAGCGCTCGCAGAGCCGGTACATCCCGTGGAAGGCGACCAGCAGCACCAGCGCCCACCAGGCGCGCTGTACCACCCAGGGGGCGACGCCGAGCAGGTGCCCGACGGCGTAGAACGGGCCCATCGGCAGGAAGTAGCCGTACGCCTGGTTCTGCAGCTGACCGGAGTCGCCGAGGGGTTCCCAGAGGTGCCCGGCCCGGAGCAGGAAGTTGACCGGGTTGATGCTCAGGTCGGCCTTGGTGTCCGGGGCGATCAGCCCAGGGGCCTGGACAAAGGTCAGCACCGTGAGCGCGACGCTGACGGCCAGCAGGTGCAGCCGGCGCACCACCGCGCGGTTGGTCGGTGTGGCCGGCTCGGAGTCCGGGGACTCCGGCGGCCGGGTCGACGATGGCACGGCTACCTTGGCAGGCTTGGCGGGCTCGACGACCTTGGCGGCCTCGGCAGGCTTGCTCGCCTCGACCGCCCTGTCTGCCTCGACCGCCCTGTCTGCCTCGACCGCCTGGTCCGCCTCAACGGTCATTTCGGCCGCCTGGACGGCCTTATCCACCTGGACGGCCTTTTCCACGTCGACGGCCTTTTCGACCCGGACGGTCTTTTCGGCCGCCTGGACGGTCTTTTCGACCCAGACGGTCTTCTCGGCCCGCACGGTGGTTTCAACCCGGACGGTCTCGACCACCTCAGCGGCCTTGTCCGCCTGGTCCGGCTCGACGGTCTGACCCGCCTGGTCCGCCGCAACGACCTGGCCCGCCGCAACAGCCTGATCCGCCGCGACGACCTGGTCCGCGGTGTCTGCCGCGGCGGCCTGGTCGGCCGCCCTGGTCGGAGGCTCCACGGGCTCGTCGGCTGGCGGTTTGACGATCGACGTCACGGGCGGCGCCGGAGCACGATCACGACGTTCCAGCAGGCCGCCTCCCGCACCCCCGGAACCTTGGCGACCCAGGTCGCCCACTCCGGGTGATACCTCGGGCGGACGTCGAGCAGGTCGGCGTCCCCGGCGCGTTCCCGGGCCTTCGCCCAGCGGATCATCCGGCCGGCCGAGACGGCGAACAGCGAGCTGCCGAAGTCGTTCTTCGGCCGCCGGCCGTTCCGGACCGCGTACCGGTCGGCCGCTCGCCTGCCCCCGAGGTAGTGCCAGGGCGCGGTCTCGTGCCCCCCATGCGGGGACAGCCAGGTGGTCCAGGACAACCAGACCAGCCCGCCGGGACGGACGACCCGCAGCATCTCGGCGGCCATCCGCTCGGCGTCCGGCACGTGCTCCAGCACGTTGCTGGACATGCACAGGTCCAGCGAACCGTCCGCGAGCGGCAGTTGCAGGCCGGACGCCCGCAGGAACCCCTCCGGCGCGTCACCTCGGGCGCTGAGCTCGCCGACGTCCGGGTCGATCCCCGCGTAGTGGGCCCCGGCGCCGCGGAAGCCGTCGGCGAAGTATCCGGGCCCGCCCCCGACGTCCATGATCTTCGCTCCGGACAGGTCTGCGTACCGGCCGACCTCGCGGACGGTGTCGGCGGCGAGCAGCGAATAAAAGTGATCCGGATCGGTCTGCTCGACGCTGAACGCGCGGAACAGCGCGACGCTCCGGGCCAGGCTGCCCTGCGGAGGCAGCACCAAGGGACGGAGCGGAATGGCGGGACTCGGATTCGCTGACATGGCCCATTAGGCTACCGGCGGGTAGCGCCTACCCCCGTCCACGCCGTAGCGTTCTCTCGTCGTGGCGCACAACACATCAGACTGCACCTTACGGCAGGCGACCGGGAGACCTTGAATGCAGACCAGGCCACTGCGCATAGCGGTCCTGAACTGGCGTGACACCACCCATCCCGAGGGTGGCGGTTCCGAGCGGTACATCGAGCGGATCGCCGCCGACCTGGTAGCCGACGGCTGCCAGGTCGAGGTGCTGTGCTCGCGGCATGCCGGAGTTCCGCACCGATTGCGTCGAGACGGCGTCCTTTTCCGGCACGCCGGTGGGCGCTGGACGGTCTACCTGCGGGCATTGGCCACGCTGTTGCGCGAACGGCTGTCCGGACGAGGACCCGACGTGGTGGTGGACGTCCACAACGGCATTCCGTTCTTCGCCCGGTTGGTCGCTGGCTGCCCGGTCGTGGTGCTGGTCCATCACGTGCACCGGGAGCAGTGGAACGTGGTTTTCGGCGGGGCGCTGGCCTCGGTCGGCTGGTGGCTGGAGTCCTGGGTCTCGCCGCGGGTGCACCGCGGGTGCCAGTACATCGCCGTCTCCGAGGTGACCCGGCGCGAACTGGTGGAGCTCGGCGTCCAGGAATCGGCGGTCGCCGTCGTGCACAACGGCACCCGGCCGGTGGCGCCCGGACAGCCGGAGCGGGATCCGAACCCGAGCCTGGTGGTGCTGGGCCGGCTGGTGCCGCACAAGCGCGTCGAGCACGCCCTCGGCGTCCTGGCCGCGCTCGGGCCTGAGTTCCCCGGCCTGCACCTGCGGGTGATCGGTGAGGGCTGGTGGCGGGAGGAACTGCAGGCCGAGGCGGCCCGGCTGGGCGTCGCGGATCAGGTCACCTTCACCGGTTTCATCGACGAGCACACCAAGGAGGAACTGCTCGCTCGGTCCTGGCTGATGCTCGCGCCGTCGGTGAAGGAGGGCTGGGGGCTGATGGTGGTAGAGGCCGCCGCGCACGGCATCCCCTCGATCGCCTACCGCAGCGCGGGTGGGCTGGCCGAGTCGATCCACCACGACAAGACCGGGGTGCTGGTCGATGAGTTGCCGCAGCTGATCGGCACCGCCCGGCAGTTGCTGATCGATCACCGACGCCGCAACGAACTCGGCGAAGCCGCTCGCGAGCACGTGGCCGGGTTCAGCTGGCGGACCGCGTCGACGTCCATGCATCTGCTGTTGCGCCGGGCAGCCAACCGCTTGCCGGCGACGTCGGTGATCGACCCGACCGCCGCGCCCGGGCAACGGGCCACCGAGGGGGTTCGGGTGGACCGGCGGCCGGACGGCACCCTGGTTGTCGACCTGCGCGACCATCAGGGCCACCTGGACGGCCCGACCGGCCCGCAGCAGCCGCGCGACCAACTTCAGCCACGCAGGCAGGACCACCACGTCATCGATCTGCGCCGCACCGAAGCCTCCACCCCCGCCGAGGCCACCGACTCCGACTGACCCGTCCATGATCGCCAGGCTCTCCCCCTTGAGCCGGTGAAATCAAGATCAACCTGCGATTTGGACGGGGCTGTGACCCATTTTCTGGGTCAGATGCCCGCTCAATTCAGGCTTTTCGCATGGAGAAGGCGCCCGACCATTTTGGGCCGGGCGCCTTCTCCATGCGTACATGCTCAGCGGTCGTGCGCTGGGCTAGACCTCAGCGGTTGCCGTACTGCACGTCGCCCTGCAGCTGACTGGCGGCCGGGCCGGGGTCCGAGTTGGACGGCGCCAGCTCCACGATCTGGACGGCCGCGAGCACTGCCGCGCTGCCGCCGATGATGGCCGCCACGACGGGCGCGAGCACCGCCAGGGTGATGCCGCCGCGGTCATTGCCAAGCGCCTTCATCGTGTCTCCTGATTGCAGGACTTGATCGCTCCGGTCACAGCTACTCGGCAGTACGATAGCAGTCGGTCACTATGACGTCTGCCTCATTCGGGCCA
>Ga0307513_10006935_pt1 | contig 14743 bp, 12 predicted proteins | sample 15_EM_MG_FD_202174 | JGI IMG/M metagenome (GOLD analysis project Ga0307513, IMG submission 202174) | Populus trichocarpa ectomycorrhiza microbial communities from riparian zone in the Pacific Northwest, United States - 15_EM | ecosystem: Host-associated > Plants > Roots > Unclassified | place... | reverse complement strand
CGCTGGCCGCGGCGGCTCCCCGCGACGTGGTCGATGACGACCCGCACAGCCGCGATGGTATCACCGGCCGCCGAGCCACCAGGCGATCGAGCACGCGATGACGGCGATCGCGGCGTACAGCCACCAGGTCAGGCTGGCGGCGCGCAGCCGGCGGCGCGCCGGGCCCTCGATCTCGGCCTCGATCGGCAGCACGGTGGCCGGCAGCCGGATGCCGATCCTCGAGCGCAGCACGGCGTGCTGGCCGGTCACCGGGATCGACGGCGGAATCGACGCGGTCGGCAGGCCGAGCCGGGCGGCGAGCCGGCGCGCGACGTAAGAGGTCGAGGTGAGAGCCGGGTCGCCCTCTTGCTGCGGGTCGAACTCGCGGAACGTCGGCAGGTCGTCGTCGCCGCGCGGCTCGATCAGGCGCTCGCCCGACACCGCGAGCACGAGCGCCGTGATGTTGTCGCCGCCGCCGGCCGCGCGCGCCGCCGAGATCAGCAGGCGGACCGCCTCGGCGACGGTGTGGGGCTCCGCGAGCAGCAGCGCGAGCGCCGGATCGCCGACCAGGCCGTGCAGGCCGTCGCTGCACAGCAGCACGCGGTCGCCGCGCCGCAGCTCGATGATCGACAGCGACGGCTCGACGTCCTCGCCGACGCCGAGCGCCTGGAGGATCGCGCCGCCCGCGCTGGCGGCCTCGTCGGCGCTGTGCCCGGCGGACAGCAGCGCCGAGTGCAGCGACTGATCGCGCGTGACCTGGACGATCGCGCCGGCGCGCAGCACGTAGGCTCGCGAATCTCCGACGGTGGCGAGGATCAGGCGATCGGCGACGACCCCGGCGGCCGACAGCGTCGTGCCCATGCCGTGCAGGCCGGGCTCGCGGGCCGCCATCGCGTGGACGTCGTGGTTGGCGACCCGGACCGCGCGGCGCAACAGGCGCGCGAACACCTCCGGATCGCGCGTGTCGGGCGTCTTCTTCATCTCGCGCCACATCACCTTGGCCGCGAGCTCCGAGGCGATCTCGCCGCCCTCGACCCCGCCCATGCCATCGCACACCACGAGCAGCGGGCCGCGCCCGGTGGTGCACGCCCACGGCTCGTCGACGTCGACCGGCAGCTTGCTGTCCAGATCGCCGACCAGGAAGTGGTCCTCGTTGTGCTCGCGCACCTGGCCGATGTCGCTGGCGCCGACGACGACGATCTCCAGCGCTCCGGCGCGTGGGGCGTCGCTCACGTCACCTGCCGAGCTCGATGCGCAGCAGCTGATCGCCCATCCGCACGTGATCGCCGTGGCGCAGCGCGGTCGGCCCGGTGATCCGGACGAACGTGCCGTTGGAGCTGCCGAGATCGGTGATCAGCGCGCGCTTGCCGTCCCAGGTCACCGCGGCGTGGCGGCGCGACATGAAGGCGTCGTCGCGAAACACGAGATCGCCCTCCTCGCGGCCGAGCACGACCTCGTCGCCGACGAGGTGCCGCACGTCGCGCTGGCCGCCCGACGGCACGAGCTGCACGAACCGGCCCCACGGCTCGCGCGGCGGCGAGCCGAACAGCGCGACGCCGTGGCGGACCAGCGGGTGGACCTTGGTCTCCTCGGCGTCGAGCTTCTCGTAGCGCAGCACCTCGCGGCCGACGAGGATCGTCATGCCGTCGGCGAGCTCGACCGGCGCGTCGGCCTTGCGGAACACGCCGTTCAGGGTGTCGAGCGGCAGGATCTTGACCACGCCGTCGCTGGCGCGCTCGAGCCGCGCGTGCTGGCGCGCGAGGAAGCGATCGTCGTCGAACGCGATGTCGGCGCCGGCGCGGCCGATCACGAGGTACTCGCCGGCGAGCGCGAAGCGCTGGCCATCAGAGCCGTCGCGGTTGACCAGCACCGCGGTGCCCCACGCCGGCGTGATGGGCGCGCGCGGCACGGCCGGCCCGCGCATCGGCGAGCTGTCCTGCGCGACCGTGCCTGCGTGCGGATCGATCGGCGCGTCGGCGTTGAGGTTGCCCAGGCCGGGGAGCGCCGCCACCGACGGTCGCGACGGCTCGCCGGAGGGCGGCATCTGGAAGCCGCACTGCTGGCAGAACGCGAAGCCGAGCGGCGTCGGCGTGGCGCAGCGCGGGCACGCGACCATGCCCTGCGCCGGGCGCGCGCCGGGCAGCATCGCGGGCGTCGGCAGCATCGTCGCGTCGTTGCCGGACACGCCGTAGGCCGGCGACGACGGCGCAAACCCGCCGATCGGCCCCGGCGAGATCGGCAGCGGCAGCGGCCCGGGCAGCGGCATGGGGCCGGGCAACGGCATCGGCCCGGGCGGCGGCATCGCGCTCGGCACCGCGAACGCCGGGGGGGACGGCAGCGCCGCTCCGCAGCTGCGGCAGAACTTCATGCCAGGCGGGTTCTCGCCGCGGCACACGACGCAGATGCTGGGCAACCCGGGCGGCTGCGCTGGAGTCTGCGCAAGCGCGGGCGCGCCGGTCGTCAACGAGCTGCCGCAGTTCAAGCAGAACGACGATCCCGCCGGGCTCTCGTGGCCACACATCGAACAACGCATCGTTCCTCTGACTTGAATCGGATCCAAGTGTCTCAACAACAGCGTGTCACGGGAATGGCCGCCGGCCGGTTTGCAACGCCATGACGGTCTTGCTAAGACGGGCCCGCTCCGTGGTTGCCAACTTCGCACACCGTCTCGCGATCTCTGCACTGCTCGTCGGGTCGATCGCGACCTCGGCGTGCGTCGACACAGCGGTCCGCACCGCGCCGTTCCGGGCTCGCCCGGACGCGGCCGAGGCGGGCGCGCTGCAGGGACCGTTTAGTGGCCGCGTCGTCGACGCGACGACCCACGCGCCGATCGCCGGCGCGCTGATCTACGCCGGCTGGACGTTCGAGCGGGGCACCGGCCTCGCCGAGCCCGCCGGCGCCAAGGACTTCGTCGGCTCGACCGATGCGGCGGGCAACTACAAGGTGCCCAAGCTCGCACACCTGCCGCCCGGGGCGCGCGTGACCGAGTTCACCTTGCTCATCTACAAGCGCGGCTTCATCGCCTACCGCAGCGATCGCCGGTTCTCCGATCTCGGCCTGCGCATGGACTTCGCGCAGCGCGACAACCAGGTGCTGCTCGAGCGCTGGCGCAGCGAGCTGTCGCACGCGCGCCACCTGCGCTTCGTCGGCGCCGGCACCGCGGTCGCGGCGCTCACGCAGTGGGAGCTCGGCGACGCGAGCGCGGAGCTCGACGGCCGGCGCGCCGGCGACGATCTGCGGCCGGGGCGCGGCGACGGCCAGTACGTGGTCGCCGCGCAGCTGCTCAACGAGAGCGACATCAAGGGCCGCACGAAGTACGACGGCGGCTTCGAGACCGGGCCGCTGTCCGACGAGCCCGACACCGCGACGTACTCGTCGCAGCACTTCAAGGCGCTGGGCCGCCCCGAGACCTGGGACGTGGCGCTGCGCGTGTGGCGGCTCGATCCGGACAAGGCGCCGACGCACTACGACGAGCTGGTGGTCCAGCTGCGCGGCACCGAGAAGGGCGAGCTCGGCACGCGGTCGTTCGTCGCGAACGAGAACGAGATCCGCGGCGTCGGCTTCCTCGACGCCGGGCGAGGCATCGTGGTGCTGTTGACCTGCGGCTCGAGCCAGTGCGTCTCGCAGGACGACGTGAGCGTGCTCGCGCAGACGATCTACGGGCGGGTCAAGACGCTGCTGCCGACCACGCTGGGAGGTGGCAAGTGAACAAGCTGAAGCTCGCCCTGGTGATGACGCTCGCGCTGGTGCCGGCGACGGCGTCGGCGTGGGAGCCGCAGACGACGCAGGCCGGGCTCGCCGAGCAGGCGGCGCTGGTGTCGCGGCTGCACAAGCGGCTGGTCGCGCTCGGCTTCGTCGGCGGGCTGTTCGAGCCGCTGACGATCCCGCCGGCCGACGCGCCGGCGCTGACCGCCGCGCTCAAGACGCTGTCGCCGACGCACGGCGCGGTGCCCGACGCGCGTGGCCGTCAGGTCGCGCTGGCGTGGCTGAGCGCCGGCGCGGCGCTCGCCGACACGCCAGCGAGCCAGGGCGCGAACCACTTCTTCGACCCCGCGACCGGGGCGGGCTGGCGCGCGCCCGACGTCGGGCTGACCGGCAAGATCCGCGAGCTCACCGGCCGCAACGCCCTGCCCGGCCAGGGCCTGCCGGCGCCGGACTGGGCCGTGAGCCCGACCAACCCGTTCAACCTCGAGCAGTTTCACAAGCAGTACGCCAAGGCGGTCAGCGCGGCGACGCCGGGCGAGCGCTCGCGCTACATGGCGGCGGCGCTGGTCGCGGCCGGCGCGATGCTGCACACGCTCGGCGACCTCGGCGCGCCGTCGCGCGTGCGCGGCGATGCGGCGGCGCACCTCGAGCCGCTCGGCGCGGGCCCCGACGATCGCGGCTCGCGGATGGAGCGCATCGCGGCGCTGACCTACGGCCGACTCGGCGTGCCGGCGCCGTCGCGCACGATCACGCGGCTCCACCTGCGCGACTACTTCTCGTCGAAGGACGGCGGCGGCCTCGCCGACCTGATCGCGCGCAGCTACTTCTCGCCCCACACGCTGCCCGAGCCGACCCGGGTCTCGAGCGACGCCAAGCCGCGCCTGGTGCGACCGCAGCCCCAGCTGCCGGCCCGGCTCAACCTGATGGCGGCCAACCGCGACGACGGCACGACGCTGCACACCACCGGCGGCACGTGCCTCGCGCGCTACCGCGTCGAGCACGGCCTGCTGACGTTCTCGCTCGACGACGACTGCATGCTCGAGCAGCTCGCCGTGATCCTGCCCGAGGTCGCCGCCTACGAGGCCGGCCTGCTCGACTTCCTGCTGCGCGGCGAGCTGACGCTCACCGTGTCGGATCAGATCACGGTCAGCGGCGCCGGCCTCGGCGTCGGCACGGTCGAGATCCTCGTCGAGGATCAGCGCGGCGTGCGGACGTCGATCGCCAACGTGCAGGTCTCGGCGCACGGCGCGGCGGCGCCTGCGCCCGCTGCGGGAGCTACGCCTGCGCCTGTCGCCGGAGCACCCGCGGCGCCCGCGGCGCCGACGGCGGAGCAGCTGGCGCAGATCGCGACGCCGGCCAGCGGCACGCGCGTCGTCGCGGTGTATCGCGGCAGCGATGCCGCCGGTGAGCCGGTCGTCGCGGTCGGCGCGATGCCGATGACGCGCTGAGCGGATCGTGGCGAAGAAGCGGCGCAAGGACGAACGAGCGGACGGCGGCCCGACCGGGCTCGATCGCGTGTTCGAGCTGCTCGACAGCGCGCCCGCGGGCCTGCACGACGTCGCCGCGCCGGCGGCGAGGCTGCCCAGCGGGCTGCCCGAGCCGCTGATCGACTTCTACGCGCGCTGCGACGGCGCGCGCTTGTTCCTCGACAGCATGGAGCTCGCGCCGTCGGCCGACGTCGTGGCGCGCGGCGAGCACTGGGTGTTCGGCACGATCGAGGGCGAGGATCTGCTGATCGACGAGCGCGGCCGCGTGTGGCGCAGCGACGAGTCGCTCGACGATCTCGTGTGCGAGGGCACGCGGCTCGATCGCTGGCTCGCCGGCGTCGTCGAGTCGATCGCGGTGCTCTACGACGACGAGGGCGAGTTCACCGACGGCAGCTTCGACGAAGACGGCGAGCTGTTGCCGGCCGTCGGCGAGCGTCAGCTGCGCGCGATGCTCAAGCGCGATCCCGGTGCGCCGGGCCCGCGCTGGCGCCTCGGCCACGCCCTCCTCGCGCAGGACAACGTGACCGAGGCCCGCGCCGAGCTCGAGGAGGTCGTCGCCAACGAGCCCGGGTTTGCCTGGGCCTGGCTCGATCTCGCCAAGATCTCCGAGCGCATCGGCGAGCGATCTGGCGCGGTCGACGAGGCCCGCGCCGCCGCCGACGCCGCCGGCGATCATCCCCAGGCCGGCTACTTCTACGCCCAGCTCGCCCGCCTCGCCGGCGTCGCCGGCGACGAGCCGACCCGCGCGACCGCCGCCCGCCGCGCCGCCGAGCTCGCGCCGGATCTGAAGGCCGCCCAGCTCGAGGGCGCGCGCGAGTCGCTCGCGGCCGGTGACACGGCCTCCGCCCGCGGGCTGATCGACCTGCTGCGCGCGGTCTGGCCGCGCGATCTCGAGGTGCTCGAGCTCGCTCGGCGCGTCGAGACGACCGAAAACTAGTCCCGGATCCGGCGCTGGCGCCGCGGCTCAGCGAAAGACGGCCTGGTCGTGCGGGATGCCGCGGGCTTCGAGCTCGGCGTAGAACCGCGGGACGGTCCCGGTGGGCGCAAAGGCGCCGCCCGAGAACTGGAACAGCACGTGGGTCTCGAACGACGTCTCGTTGCAGCCGAGGACCTCCTCGATCGCGAGCACGCGCACCGTGCCGTCGGACCAGCGCCCGACGTGGACGATGATCTCGAAGGCCTGGGCGGTCAGCTCGCGGATCGCGCTGTCCGCGCCGGGCGCGACGAGGCGGGACAGCAGCGCGAGGCGACCGAGCGCCGCGCTGGCGCCCTCGCCGGTCATCGCGACCACCGCGCCGTCGACCGAGGCGCACAACGCCTGGACCAGCGGCAGCGCTTCGCGGCCGCGGATCTCGCCGACGACCAGGCGATCCGGCTGGAGCCGCAGCGCGGTCTCGAGCAGATGGCCAAGGTCGACCTCGGGGTTGCGGCCGCTGCCGGCGCGCGCCTCGAGCTGGATCCATTCATCGCGCACGATCGACAGCTCGGCGACCTCTTCGATCGACACCACGCGCTCGCCCGGCGGCGACGCGGCGGCGAGCGCGCCGACGATCGTCGTCTTGCCCGAGCCGGCCGCGCCGCACACCAGGATGTTGCGGCGCGCGGTCACGCAGGTCGTGAGGAAGTCGGCCATGCCGGCGGTCAGCGCGTTCTGCGTCACCAGCTCGGCGAGCGCCGGCATCTGCGCCGGCGACTTCTTGAGCACGAGGCACGCGCCGCGCGCCGCGACCGGCGACACCGCCGCGGTCAGCCGCGTGCCGTCGCGCATCCGCAGGTCGACCAGCGGCCGGCCCTCGTCGATCGAGCCTCCGGCCTCGGCGACCAGCCGCTTGACGACCTTCTCGAACATGTCGTCCGAGGAGAACGCCTTGCCCGAGCCGCGCAGCACGCCGTTCTTGCCGACCACCACGCGATCGCGCCGGTCGATCAGGATCTCGTCGACCTGATCGTCGGCGAGCAGATCCTCGAGCGGGCCGAGCGCGAGCGCCTCGTTGAGCGCCTCTTTGATCAGCGTGTCCTGATCGATGTACTTCGGTAGCTCGCCGCTGCTCTCGAGCGTCTCGACCAGGTCGATGGTCGCGCGCTCGGCGCGCTGCCACAGCTCCTCCTCGTGCAGGTGCTCCATCGGGATCTTGTCGAGATCCAGCTTGGCGCGCAGCCGCTCGAGGATGTTCGACTGCAGGTCGAGCATCTTGACGACCTTGGGATCGAGCGGCTCGAGGTGAACGCCGCGCCGGTTCGGCGGCGCCACCGAGCGACCGACCCGGCGCGACGCCGCGACCGCGCGCTTGGCCTTGTCGATCGGCATGACCTGCGCCGGCGCGCCGACCGGCGCCGCGAGGGGCGATGGGCCGATCGGCCCGGTCGGGCTGCCCTGCCCGAGCGTGCTCGGCGCGCTGAAGTCGGTGCGCGGTGGCGCGATCGGCGCCGCCACGGGGGCGGCGACCGGTGGCGGCGGCGCGAGGTCAGGGCGCGCCATCGCCTGTGGCTGTGGCAACGGCTGTGGCGCCGGCATCATCGACGGCGGCAGCGGGTTGTCCGACGCCGGCGCGCCGAGCGGCGAGACCGGCGGGATCGGCGACATGATCGGCGGCGGCATCGTGCCGCCCGGCTGGCGCAGCGGCGGCCGCGGCCGCGCATCCGGCGGCGGCGACGCGATCGCCGGCATCTCGCGCGGCGGCGGTGGCTCGCGCGGCGGCAGCGGCTCGCGCGGCGGCGCGACCTCGCGCACCGGGCTCGGTGCTGGACGCGGCGGCGCGGTGCGCACCGGCGAAGGCGCGGGCGCCGGTGGCGGCGGACGCGGCTCCTCGTGGTTGCTCATCGACATCGGCAGCGCCGACGGTTGCACCGGTTGCGCCTCGGTCGAACGCCCCGGTCGAACATCGCCGCTCGGCGACCGCTCGATGGGCGGCGTCGTCGGCGGGTCCGGCGGTGCATCGCTCTCGGCCGACGCGGCTTCGTCTACTCCGACGATGAAATCGCCGATATAGATCTTGTCCGAGTCCTTGACGACGAGCGGGCTGGTGATCTTGCGCCCGTTGACGTACGTGCCGTTCGTGCTCTTGAGATCGACAATGATGAACTTGCCGTCCTTGAGCACGATGCGCGCATGGCGCTTCGACACGTTGCCCTTCGGCAGCACGATGTCGTTCCCTTGCACGCGGCCGATGGTGACCTCGGGCTTGTTGAACACCATGCGGCGCTGCTCGCCGCCTTTTTCCTGGATGAGTATGGTGAACATTGGCTCCTGAGGCCTCCTGGTAAGGCGCCCCTCCGGAACGGTACTAAGCCGCGGTAACCACGGTCAAGTTAGCGGCCGCTATGTCTGCGGTTGTTGGTGCGTCGCGGCTGGCGCGGCGGGATCCGCTGAACCGGGTCCGAGGCGCAAAACGGTCCGTACATCGTCCCACCAGAGGGACCATACACCGACGACGAGCAGGCCGACGATCGCTGAAACAATCACCGCGTCGTGCCATCGCGGCCGCACCATGAATGGACGCTAGCATGTCGCCGTCGCACAGGAAAACCGGTGAGGATACCGCCATGATCCGACCTGCGACGCGACCCCTGAACCTCGTGCGGGCCTCCCGACCCCACCTGCTCCGCCATGCCTGCCTCGCGCTCGCGCTGGTGGTCTCGGCCAGCGCGGTGGCCCACGCGGCGCCCAAGAAGCCGGCCGGAAAAAAATATCACTTCGAGCTGACCGCGGTGACCGCCAAGACCGAGGTCAAGCCCGCGGTGGCGAAGGCCGCCACGCCGCGGGTCGAGGGCCAGGTCAAGAAGGCGTTCGCGAGCCACCCGCAGCTGATCTCGACGCTCGACGGCGCGCCCGATCCCAAGACGAGCGCCGAGGCCTATCGCAAGTACCTCGCGCGCAAGGCGATCGCCGGCGCGTACCTCGTCACCGTCGAGATCACCGACGCGTCCGAGGAGCTGGTCCCGCTCGAGGACAAGCCCAACGCGCAGCGCCTGGTCATCCACATCGGCATCCACATGCTCGGCGAGAACATCCCGGGCCGCACGATGGGCTTCACCGGCGACGGCAAGGCCACGATCAAGCAGGAGGTCGGCCTCAAGGTTCGCGATCGCGACCGCGAGCACACCTGGGACGACGCGGCCCAGATCGCCGTCGACGACGCCATGAAGACCGTGTTCCAGCAGCTCGCGGTGCCGCAGAAGAAGCAGTGAGAACCCGCGCGACGCGACGCGCGGTGCCGCAGAAGAAGCAATAACCGCTACTTCACGAAGTTGCCGATGCGATCCCAGCGGATGCCGCCCCAGTGCGTCGGCGTCCAGTCGCGATACGACAGCCAGATGAACAGCGCCTTGCCCTTGATGTTCTTGATCGGCACCGAGCCCCAGTAGCGCGAGTCGTTCGAGTTGGCGCGGTTGTCACCCATCACGAAGACGTGGTCGGCCGGCACGACGTAGTGCATCTGCAGCTCGCACGGCTCGGCGTGCTGCTTGGTCACGACGATCGTCCCGTGCGCCTGGTCCGGCGCCTCGACATGATCGCTTCCGACGATGCAGCTCGGCGGCGGCGGCGGCGTGTCGTCGACCTCCGGAAAGTCTTGCGGATCGCCCGGGCGGACGTGCGTGGTCACGTAGCGCTCGTCGCTGGAACCGCGCCCCCCTCCGGGGGCGCTGCCGGCCGGGGGCATGCCCCGGCCGTCGATCGCGGGGCGATCGGCGTTGTGGTACGTGTGGTACGCGTGGCCGTCGACGGTCTCGACGTACTCGCTGCACGACCTCGGCAGCCACGTCGTCGTGTTCTCCGGCATGTCCTCGTAGCCGCAGGCGTCGCCCGCCGCCACCAGCTGGTGCGCGACCGGCTGGCCGTCGACGTGGACCACGTTGCAGCGGACCTCGACCGACTGGCCCGCGGTCGCGATCACGCGCTTGATGAAGTCCTTGTCCGGCGTGCACGGCTGCGCGAACACGATGACCTCGCCGCGCGCCGGCGCGCGGAGCTCGAGCACCTTCTTCGAGGTCAGCGGGATGTGCAGGCCGTAGATGAACTTGTTGACGAAGATGTGGTCGTTGATCTCGAGCGTCGGGTACATCGACGCCGACGGGATCTTGAACGCCTCGAGCACGACCGCGCGCAGCGCCAGCGCGATCAGGACGGCGGCGCCGACCGACTCGATGTAGTCGCGCGTCGTCGACTTGTCGGGCCGCTTGACCAGCTCGTCGACCAGCGCGTCGAGCGCCGGCAGCCCGCGTCGCACGCGCTGATAGTCCTTGGCGGCGAGCGCCCGGTCGACGTCGGCGACCGTCGCTGCCAGATCGCCGGCCCGCCCGCGCAGGCCCTGCTTCACGGCGAGCGCCGCGTGGGCCTCGCGCGCGAGCGCCTTGGCCTCCTGGCGAACCCGGCGATCGAGGCGCGCGGACCGCACGATCAGTCGACCTTCAACACGGTCAAGAAGGCTTCCTGCGGGAGCTCGACCGAGCCGACCGACTTCATGCGCTTCTTGCCTTCCTTCTGCTTGTTGAGCAGCTTCTTCTTGCGCGAGATGTCGCCGCCGTAGCACTTCGCGGTGACGTCCTTGCGGATCGCCTTGACCGTGGTCCGCGCGATCACGCGGCTGCCGATCGCCGCCTGGATCGCGACGTCGAACATCTGGCGCGGCACGACGTCCTTCATCTTGGTGCACAGCTCGACGCCGCGGTGATACGCGGTGTCGCGGTGCGAGATGATCGACAGCGCGTCGACGCGCTCGCCGTTGATCAGCACGTCGAGCCGGATCAGATCGGCCGTGCGGTAACCCGCCGGTTCGTAGTCCAGGGAGGCGTAGCCGCGCGACATCGTCTTGAGTCGATCGTAGAACCCGAACACGATCTCGGCCAGCGGCATCTCGTAGACCACGCGGACGCGACCGCCCGGATCGTAGTGCAGGCCCTGCTGGATGCCGCGGCGCTCCTGGCACAGCTGCATGATCGGGCCGACGTACTCCTGCGGCAGGTGCACGGTGGCCGTGATGATCGGCTCCTCGATGTTCTCGACGTGGCCCTGGTCGGGGACCTTGGCGGGGTTATCGACCTCGAGGACCTCGCCGCCGGGCAGCATGATCCGGTAGCGCACCGACGGCGCCGTGGTGATCAGGTTGAGGTTGAACTCGCGCTCGAGCCGCTCCTGGATGATCTCCATGTGGAGCAGGCCCAGGAAGCCGGTGCGGAAGCCAAAGCCGAGCGCCAGCGAGGTCTCGGGCTCGTAGGTCACCGAGGCGTCGTTGAGCACCAGCTTGCCGAGCGCGTCCTTGAGGTCCTGGTAGTCCTCATTGTCGACGGGAAACAGCCCGGCGAACACCATCGGCTTGACGGTCTTGAAGCCGGGCAGCGGCTCGGGTGCGGGGTCCGCGTCGTCGATCACCGTGTCGCCGACCCGCGCGTGCGCGATGTCCTTGATCGCGGCGGCGACGATGCCGACCTGGCCGGCCTCGATCGAGTCGACCTCGACCATCGCGGGGCGGCGCACCGCGGTCATCTGGCACTCGTAGACCTGGTTGGTCGCCCAGAACCGGAGCTTCTGGCCCTTCTTGAGCTTGCCCTGCATCACGCGCACGAGCACGACGACGCCGCGGTAGGTGTCGTACCAGCTGTCGAAGATCAGCGCCTTGAGCGGGGCCTCGCGGTCGCCGCCGGGCGGCGGGATGCGCTCGACCACGGCCTCGAGCATGTCGTGCACGCCGAGCCCGGTCTTGGCCGAGACCAGCAGCGCCGTCGACGCGTCGAGCCCGATCGTGTCCTCGATCTGCTGCTTGACCCAGTCGGGCCGCGCGACCGGCAGATCGATCTTGTTGAGCACCGGGACGATCTCGAGCTTGTTGTCGAGCGCGACGTAGACGTTGGCGAGGGTCTGGGCCTCGACGCCCTGCGCGGCGTCGACCACGAGCAGCGCGCCCTCGCACGCCGCCATCGAGCGCGAGACCTCGTAGTGGAAGTCGACGTGGCCCGGCGTATCGATCAGGTGGAACTGATAGATCAGGCCGTCCTTGGCCTTGAAGTGGAGCTGGACCGACTGCGCCTTGATCGTGATGCCGCGCTCGCGCTCGAGATCCATCGAGTCGAGCATCTGCGCCTGAGCCTCGCGCGCGGTGACCGCGCCGCACTCCTCCAGGATGCGATCTGCAAGCGTGGTCTTGCCGTGATCGATATGAGCGATGATCGAGAAGTTGCGGATCCGCTCCGCGGGAAACGACATATAGGCGCGGCCCGTACTTAGCGTGATCCGAGGCGCAGGTCGACCTGACCCGGCAGTTGATCGCGGTACTTCTCGAGCACGAGGTCGATGCCCTGCCGGATGTACTCGGCGACCGGCACCTTGGTCCGGTGGTGCAACGCCTTGAGCTGCTGGTCCTGCTCCGGCGTGATGTACACCGTCGTCGAGATCTTCTTGCGCGACATGGGGTTGGCGACCTCTGACCCTACGTGGCCATATGCGGGCGGTCAATACAACGTTGGGTTGGCGCGGCGCGAGGACGGTCACACAGCCATGGGCGGATCTCGCAGTCGCTTGCGGCGCGCGAAATCCAAGACTAGGCTTGCGCAAGATGGCGAAGATCTTAGTACTCGTCGGTTATTCCGCGATGCTCGCGGCGGCCGGCTGTCATGGCAGCAAGTCGGACACCACACCGAAGAACGACGCGCTCGAGTCCGGCGTCCCCAAGGTCGACCCGACGCTGTGCGATACGACGGGCAAGAACGTCGTCACCTACGATCTCAACCACGACAACAAGCCCGACGTCTGGCGGCTGTACAAGACCGAGGACGAGGGCGGCACCAAGGTCGAGTTCATGACCTGCAAGCAGGTCGACTTCGACCACGACGGCCGCAAGGACTGGGTCGTCGGGTACAACCGCAAGGGCAACACGCTGTTCGAGCGGGCCGACTTCGACTACGACGGCAAGTGGGACATGTCCTCGATCTACGACACCAAGACCGGGGTCGTCGCGGAGGTCGAGCGCGACACCGACTTCGACGGCAAGTTCGACGTCAAGGAGGTCTACGACTCGGCCGGCCAGCTGACCAGCGTGCGGCGCGATCGCAACAGCGACGGCCAGCCTGATCTGTGGGAGCAGTACAAGGACGGCGTGCTGCTCGCGATCCTGTACGACGACGACTTCGACGGGAAGGTCGATCGCCGCGAGGAGATTCCGGGCGCGCGGCCCAAGGTCGAGATGCCGACGTCGCTCGATCCGGCGGCGACCGGGACGCTCGATGGGCCGGCGGCCACGCCGCCCGCGCCCGCGACGGCTCCCGCGCCCGCGACCCCTGCTCCGGCCCCGAAGAAGAAGTAAGTGGCGATCGTCGACAAGCCCTGGGGTCACGAGCTGATCTGGGCGAAGACCGAGCGCTATGTCGGCAAGATCCTGCACATCCGCGCCGGCGAGGCGCTGTCGCTGCAGTTTCACCACGTCAAGGACGAGACGATCATGCTGCTGCGCGGCCGCATGCAGCTGGTGTTCTTCGCCGACGGCGAGCCGCCGAAGTCACGCGACCTGATCGCCAACGAGCCGTTCCACATCACGCCCGGCCTGCGCCACCGGATGATCGCGATCGAGGACACCGATGTCCTCGAGGTCTCGACGCCGGAGCTCGACGACGTGGTGCGCCTCGACGACCGCTACGGCCGCGTCCCGTAGGCGCTACGGCCGGGCCCGGTCAGGGCTTCTTCTTGGGCGCCGCGGCCATCTTCTGCTTGAGCGCGGCGAGATCGTCCTCGACCGTGGTCGGCGCCGGGCGCCGGGGCGCCGCGCGCGCGGTGTTCGTGGGCCCTGACGCGGGCGCGGTCTGGGCGCGGCGCTTGAGCGCGTCGAGCGCGTCGTCGATCGTCGAGCCCTTGGCGCGCGGTGGGGGCGACGCGGCGGCCGGAGCCGCGCGGGCAGCCTCGGCCGCGGCCTTGCTGCTGCGCTCGAGCTCCTTGAGCTCGCGGTCGAGCGTGGCCAGCTCGGACAGCATCGCGTGCATCTTGGCGCGCTCGGCGTCGGCGCGGCGCTCGAGCTGCGCCGCGTCGCCGCTGGCGTCGGTCGGATCCGCGACACGCGCGGCCTTGGCGTCGTCGGTGAGCTTGGTCGCGAGGTCACGCGCGGTCGCCATCGAGCGCGTCATCTCGACGACGCGGCGCTGGACCTCGGCGCGCAGGCGGGCGAGCTCGCCGGCGTCGGGCATCGCGGCCGGCTCGGGCGGCGCGCCGCCGAGATCCTCGAGCTCGCCGGGCATCGCCGCGGTCTGGGCCACGGCGCTCGCCGCGGCGCTCGCGGCGCGCACGCGATCGCGGGTCGCGGCCTGGGCCGCGGCGCGGCGCTCGTCGATGATGCCGCGCTTGTCGCCGGCCACCGCCGCCACGATGTCGGCGATGTTGTCGCCGCCGTCGCTGGTCGGCGCCGGCGGCGCGCCCGCGAACGCCGCGTCGAGCGCCGACGACAGCAGCAACAGGCCCTTGGCCGTGGTCGCGCGCTTGCGGGCCTCGAGCGCCGCCGCCGCCTTCGCCGATCCGGCGACGTTGTCGTCGACCAGCGCGACCAGCTTGCCGCCGACCAGCAACACGCGCGCGATGACCTCGGAGCGCGGCC
>Ga0307513_10006933_pt1 | contig 14744 bp, 18 predicted proteins | sample 15_EM_MG_FD_202174 | JGI IMG/M metagenome (GOLD analysis project Ga0307513, IMG submission 202174) | Populus trichocarpa ectomycorrhiza microbial communities from riparian zone in the Pacific Northwest, United States - 15_EM | ecosystem: Host-associated > Plants > Roots > Unclassified | place... | reverse complement strand
GGGTGGACCGATATCCTGGGCAAAAGACGCGCGCTGTACAATGGTAAGCTAGGACCGGATGCAAGGAAGAAGAATCCGTACCTCGCGAGAATCAAGCCTTAGTCCATCTCCTTCTGAATCCCGGCTATGCTTTCTATTCACCTTCGGGTTCTTGTGCACTTCCAAGCGGATCCTCGACGGTCCTTTCGTTGGTTCGTTCAAGCTTTTGAGCGCGGCAGCCTCCTCTGGTGCACGAAAGAAAGCAGTTTGCATTACATGCATCTTCTGAGCGTCCACACCAACATGTTGGGCCCATGGTATTATGGTCGGGTCTCCTCGGGCGTTTATACGTGTTTTCGGAGGAGGTGATGGTTGAGACGTCGAAGAAGGGGGCGAAACCTGCACGTGAACTTCGTGTGCGTAATGAACATCTCCGTTTTCATCCTCGACAAGCGCGTTGCGGTCCTGATGCTGGGGTTTTCTCCGGCGTCGAGGCGGTGATGAGAGCAATTCGTCCTCTTGCATTTCCGACGATGATGAACTTGACGACTGTTCACTCTCCGAATGTTCATCTTCCTCAACACTAGGCAGCCGTCTTGGTGGTTTGCTGGACGCTTTCGCTTCGACGGATTTTTCCCGTTCCTCGTCGCTGCCGCTATCATCGCTTGCGTAGGCTGTGAAGCGCGCCATCTGTGAACAAGCGTTACTCACTTATTGTTTGTGTGGCACACATGGTTGCACCAGGTAAGCAAACGTAAACATAAGCGCATCGCCACAGGCTCGATTCTCCGGAAAATATTAAAATACACATAGCACATTCCGGATCGACTCTACAAAGTTCTGTACTATTACACAGAAATCACCCTGTTACCTTAATTTAAATCTAATTCATAATTCAGTACAGTTTATCCACTGTCCTTCGGCGTGAATGTGGCGGGTTCGATTGCTAATCTGAGGCCTTCAAGTTCGAAGGGATCTTGCCAGTGGTATTTGACGGGAGGGAAGATTCTATGGTAAGATATCAATATATCTTGTTTCTGTCCTTGGGTGAAATTGTACTTGCCATCGGTCGGAACAAACGTTCCAAACGTATTGGTCCGCGTATGCGTCCTGGAGAAGATGCTAGTGTTGGACATCGGACTAATGGGGGCTTCCTCTGCACTATCGGGTGGCAGTGTAATCAACCTAACTACGAGTTAATATCTCCGATTTTTAATGGAAATATCGGCGCCTTACACCCCAACACTTTTTCTCCGAGGAGGTGGAGGGCTGCTATAATATTCAGTGGACAGTTTTATGACCCGAAGGACACGGGACGCACAGACTCGGACTATCCCGCCTAATCAGCCTGCGTACCCAGTGAATTATATGACGAGGGACTTACGAAGACAATTTATCGTGATCCCCTGTCGAACAACTGCTCCTTTGTGGACACCTTTTAGCATCGAAAAGACCGATCTTTGCTGGACACAAATGATATTTACTTTTTGAAGCCTTTAGAGGGGCTAGGAATATTAATGAGCCTGGTTACCAAACCGTCCTAAGACATCTAGAGCACTTACCCATCAGAAGGATCACAGATTTCTGGTCTATTCAACGAGTTACTAGTTTAGTCAGGGTTTATTTCAACCCCATCAGGGTGACACACCTTGATGTGGTGGGCTCCCCGGGCAGCGATGGCTGTAAAGCATTCTGAGTAAACCAGACCTGCACTGGAGAATCGGCGAAGGCTACCTTAGGAGACGAGTTATCAACGCCTGCGCTGAGCTCCTCTTTCTGGTCGAGGTCCATACTTGGAGATTTTTGGGAGGGACGGGTTGCGTGTAAAAACAATGGAAGGAGAGATGAAGGAGAGAAAAGAATATGAATGCCCTTCAAGGAGATCCTAGACCTTATATATAGTCACTCGGTTCATCATGAGATATTGAAATAAAAAGTACTACAAGTACACACGATCAGGTCGCATTTTTTTTTGTAACCCTGAGCTGGGAGTCGCTTTTGTGAAAGGGGAACTTAGCAATGATTGATGAAAAAAAGGAGTTCTCAAAGCCTCATGGTGGAATCAAGCTTAAAGAAGGTCAAGAATTCTTCTCATGCCTGATATTCGCCGGTTTTAGAGGACCCTCGAATGGGCATGGAATCAAAATGAAGATCAGCGGCGGGTCGGAAAGCCGTGATCTGGACTTTCAATGAATGCCAAAATCTAAAAGTTCAGTATATGATGGGAGGAGACAACGATTGTTGCGACCCTCCCAATCACTCGTCGGTCCGGAATCTGCCAATACTCAGGGTTTTGCTGGTTGTCCTCTATTCCTTTTTTATGGCTTGCACAAGTTGTGAGCTCGTCTAGGAAACCGTCTTACAGCTCCCATTACCTTTTGCTTCGGCCACTGTGGGATTAGGGTTCGTGTTAAGACACTTAAATATGCGAGAAATGGATTCTTGCATTCACTGGCACATATGGGGCTTTGTCTGGCCGTCACGCCCTCCTCATCATTGTGGGGTCCTTCCTATGAACGGGTGTCAAGAAATTGCAGGTTCTCGGCATACTAGTACTTGCCAAAAGTATGAGGAAGTATATAGCACCCTTCTTCCCACCGAAACTTTCCACAGCTTCGGCACCGCGTCTCCAGAGGCCGATTCCTTACACAGTTAGCTGGACTTTGATCGGACTCCGCAAAATGCCAACTTGAGCTTGAGATCTTGCGAACCAACCTTCTTGAACTCCGCAACTCAGGATGATTCCTTTAATCTGGGTACATGATGCGTTGCTACTTGTGCTACGGCAATTAAAGTTGCAAAACCCAGGACAGCACACTCCATAAACCGGTGAGTGATTTCTGCTCCCTGCTTTCATCTTGTGTCTTACCATGCTCATTTTCGTTGATCGATGATCGATGCTAGCGGGAATTCCTTTCCACTCTCGCCTATTCTGTTATAGAGGAGCCTTCTTCAAAATTTCAACCCTATCAAGAACGACACGACCGTATACTGAACAGAATTTCTGGAATATCTCAATAACACCATCTCTGGTTCATGGAATCCGGATAATCATTCGGTTTCCAACGTCATGTCAAGCTTCCTCGTTCCGTGACACGTTCTGTGGGCGAAACTGATGCGAGCTGTGTATAACTATTTCTCCGATGTTCTCTCGTTCTCTCATCATCCCGGCGAATAGTAACTATGGTGCTCTGTGCTACCGTGGGGTTGACCCGCTCCCCGGACCTTTATAGTGGGGGGGCTCCAATATTTTTTCGAACATCATGATAATCTCCTTGTTTATTTTTGCGCTTTCTTTCACACCCTGGAGTCGAGCCTTGCAGTACTATGGTGCCGACTTCAGCTCGTTGGTGAACCTCGAAAACTCGGGACTCGTTTACAAAGATGCAAACTCTGCATATGATGCTAACTTCGAGACCATTCTCCGTAATAATGGTGCAAACCTTGCCCGCATCCGCGTCTGGACGAGCGCACTTGATTCTGAGTACAGTCTCGATTACGGACTTGCGTTGGCGAAACGTGCCTCAGCGGCTGGTATGGAGATCTATGTCGACCTTCACTACAGTGATACGTGTAAATTTTATCTTCGATATTATTCTCCTGGCAATATTTTAACCTGAGCATTCAGGGGCTGATCCAGCACATCAGACTATTCCAAGCTCCTGGCCAAAGGATCTTGCGGGCTTAACTACTCAAATTTGCAAGTACGAGCCTTCTTTCCCATGGCCTAAGAATTATTATTAACCAAAACGGTAGTTATACCATGAATGTTGTCAAGTCGTTCTTGGCGCAGGGAACTCCGATTAAATTTATTGAGGTATATTTCATTCATGTCCTTGTGGCAAATGAATTAATGGCGCCTTTCATAGATTGGAAATGAAATCAACGATGGCATGTTATGGCCAGTTGGACGAATTTCAAAGCATGGTTACGGGCCACTCTCACAATTACTTCACTCGGCGGCGAACGGGGTTCGCGCAGCGTCGTCCTCGACAAAGACAATAATTCATCTTGCCGAAGGATGGAAGGCACCCGCCATCAAGTCTTTCTATTCGCATATCTTCATCCCTGGGAAACTCAACTCCTCTGATGTCGACGTTATGGGCTTTTCCTTTTACCCATTTTATGGAACTGGAGCTACTCTCCACGCCCTTCAATCGAGCTTACAGGAGATAGTCACGGAATACGGCAAGGTGTGTCTCTGTTTCGACCGCGGCGTAGTCTGCTCATCGCCCTTCATCAAGGACGTTATGGTCGTAGAGACCAACTGGCCAGTTGTTTGCCCCGACGTAAATCTAAGCAACAAATCTATCCCTATTTCAGCTGCTGGTCAGTTAAAATGGGTGGCGGGCATCAAAAATGTTATTGAAGGCCTCTCTGGAGGTCACGGACTCGGGATCTTGTACTGGGAACCCGGTTGGGTCGGAAATGCTGGTCTAGGCTCAAGTTGTGCGGTGAGATAAATAACTTGAGATTCTGATGATGTACTTACCAATGGATGATGTCCAGGATAACCTCCTCGTTGATAGCTTGGGGACCACACGCAGCAGTATTTCCATGTTTGCTAGTTCAATGTAGGATTCTCATACCACTCTGAATCATCGCATAATGGTTGATGGCAAGGGGTGGGTAAACTGTTTTTGTCGACTGGAATCGTTCATCCTCTTGCAAAATGTTGTACGACCTGCTGCGAACCTGCTGAAGCCCTCCCGTTTGTTGCCGAATTTTTTGATGACTTCCATAGCCTCAACTCTTTTGGCGAGCAAAGTTCCTGGTCCGCCGTTCTTTCGGTATGCCTCGGCCCTCGATTATATCCTGAAATATATTCAAAATCTAAATGCCCGTTGACAGCATAAGCATAGGGCACACACGGGGGTTAGACTACAGGTTCCGATCTGTAGGTTATTTATAGCTCAGTTGGTCCGAGAAAAACTTCCCTGCTGCTTCCCGCAACCCATTTTTCAAAATTCCGCTACATACTTACTCGAGAATTCCAAAAATCACTTGACAAGCATCGACTTCAGGGACTTTCCGAATCTTCTCATACGTAATGCGTTCGGTGCTCATGTTCATGAAACGAGTGCTGAGGTCGAGATGAGAAATAATCAAACTTCGATCGGCTCCGGGTAGCGGGTGGGGCACAACCTGGATACTTGACAACTCGGAGCTCACCATCAAATCATCTCAATTTGGATGAATTCAAAGTTGACCCCAAGCTCAGCTCAGCTTGCGGCATGGCGCTCTGCCTGACCTGAAAGTTCACACTGTCAACTGTCTCTGCCAAAACGGGGATATTCGGGGACCGATACAGGTGTGGTTGGGCGGCTCCTCAATTTAAAAGGCTCTTCCAGTGCCCTTGATTCTTGATGCCCACCTCTTCAAGTTCGTCATTCATTTAGGATGGCCACAGCTGGACTGAGAGTAATCCTCGATGACAACGCCCCCGACTTCAAATATTCCGAGTCGGGAGGCTGGACACTCAGCACACTCGTTCAATGGTACTCGCAGACATCCAATTATCCTGCGTCTGCTAACGACACGGTATTTGGTTCATTCACCCTTGAGTTTGAAGGTACGCACAACTAAAGGCTATCTAACGCCTTGACGTTTTTTCACCTTTTACAGGAACCTCTATCGCGTTCATTGGGAATACGCCCCCAAATTTCTTTTCCGATTCACAAATCGCCACTGTTAGTATCGACGGAGAGACGGCGTATAACACTACCTACGGAACCACACCCCCTCCTGCCTACGTTCAATGGTATCAATCACCAACACTGTCTGATGGTAATCACAATATCACAGTTTCACATTTGGCGGGAACAGCGGTTGACATAGCCCTTATCACGGTCGGTCCGAATACCTCACTACAGGGCAAAACCCTCATCGCGGACGATGATAACTCTGCGATCGAATATTCTGGAACTTGGACAAAAAATGCGAGTCCTTTCAATGCGGGGACTCTTCCGGATGGTTTCCCAGTAGGAAACAGCACGCACCGTAGCACGACTGCGGGAGATATCATTACGTTTAGATTCACAGGCGAGTCAGTTCCAAACTTATGTCCGATGGATTCTCAAACAACAAAATAGGAACGTCTGTCTCCGTCTACGGAATATTTTCATGGGCCCAGGTTGGCAGCATGGCTGCAACTTATACGCTGGACGGCACCTCGACATCTCAGACATATTCAGTCACTACACGCTCGCCCCAATTTGTGGCAAACGATGGAGAGGCGGCTAATTTTATCTTCTTTTCCTCGGCTACACTCGCTGCAGGAGACCATATTCTCATCATTAACGCGTAAACCAGACTTTTATACTGGACTACATCACCTATACCCCTTCATTTTCGACACTCGCGTCGATGCCGAATCTGACACTCTTACCGACAACAACCGGCTCTTCCACTGCGATCCCACATGGATCTCCCTCTTCTCTCACAGACGGATCGCAAGTAGAAACGAAGAAGGCCCCAGTCGGAGCGATTGTCGGCGGGGTTCTCGGAGGCATCCTGTCTTTTGTACTGATCGGTTTCCTCCTGGGTTATCTACGAAGGCGACGCTCAATCGATAGTTTTCCCCCTGAGCCATCAGGGACTCAAAACAGAGGCCACAGTACTAATTGTGAGTGCTCCCGTGTCTCGATTATTGCGAGATTGCCCATGGTAATTTGTTTAGACGCGAATTCTGGCTCTCGCGCTATGGTGCAGGTACCACCTATTGGGCAGGATTTGAGTCGTTCAAGTGACACGGTCTCGCCCTTTCCAAATGTTCGACCTACTGGCTATCCGTCAATGGCGGACATTAAGCGAGAAAGACTTGACTACTCGAATATACGTACCGCTGCGTCACCCTTCCCCGGAACAGGTAATAGTGTATCGCTCATTGCTTCACCCCCGAGCAGCTCTCCCGAATCCCCACTTACTTCTACAGGGAATACGGATCTAATCTACTCTCAAGATGGCATACCGCCTGCCTACGACAACCTCTCGCTTCATCGATACTCCAACGTGACACCTCCATGAATCAACTGCCCTCTCCTCTGCCCTCTTCCTGGCGTGAGCGCCGTCCAATCGTTTTAGCATCTATGTATCTTAAGTTCGGCCCAATTTTTAATTTTCCCGGAACAACTGCCCAACATACTTTTGAAGTTACACACCATAGAGTGAAAAAAGTTGTTGTGGCTAGCACTGAGTACACCGCCATCGGCAAATTTTGTCAGACTGGCTTCTTTTTCTGCGGGGTCGCCCATGCACACAAACACGCCACAAGCCGTAGGACACTGGCAACGACTCACAAGCGCGGGAAAATGCACTCGCCGAAGGGAGGGAGGGGGCAATCTCAGCTTGCCGCTGTTTGTCACCCTTCTCCCTCGTAGTCTATGCCTGGTATATTCCTAGTAACAACTCTTAATACAACGTACCCCACTCTTTACGTAGGCACCCTATTACCGTAACCCAATCAATATATGTGTTACGTATGCTGGTTCCACCACACATCGAATTAGAATTTTCGTTTTAGACTCCATTGAGGGTGCCCCACGATTTCCGGCAAATTAACGGGCTAGTCCAGATCAGTACAAGCCCATTACTATGCCAGCTTTTGCCCAAATCCCTTACCCTCCGAGAGCTCGGTCAAGAGCTCTCAGCTTCGTTGTAGAGTACATTGTGAATAGATAAGATAACAGTGCGATAAGGGTGTGAGCGGGAGTACCGGCAGCTATTCGTTTGCCGCCACAGTGTCGCCAGGCACACGCCACTCCATCAATAATTTGATGGCTGTTGATGGCAGTCCTCGGCGCCGTTTCAGGCGGTCATGCTCGCTGTTGGACACAATAAGCATGGATATTTCACTGTTTCTGGGTAGTTTTTCAAGTTTTCTTTGCACACCTACCATAATATATGTTTAAATACAATGATTAATGCCTCTAGTGCGCTTTAGGACCATGTTTAGGCATGGAGGGAAGGGTATCTTCCAGGAGGAGTGGGGGGGCCAACAGCACGTATATTGTAGTTAGCAACATGAGTAAGGACGTAAAAATTCAGAGAATAATACCATTTTGTAGCCTGTAGTAATAGGAACAGAATACAAAAAAACCGAATTGAAATCGAAGCAGTGGGTGGTGAGATATGAATGAAACGGTAGAGAAATCACAAAATGGCAATGATGCCAACAAAAGTGCATAAATAGACTTCCATCAATTTCGATATTCTCAACACTGTTCTGTGCATAACCTACCACCCGTTGCCTCGATTTCAATTCAGTTTTTTGTATTCTGTTCCTATTACTACAGGCTACAAAATGGTATTATTCTTTGAATTTTTGAGTCTTTATTCATGCTGCTAATTGCAATATACATGTTTTTGGCCTCCCCACTCCTCCCACTGCCTCAGCACCATATTATCTTGCCCATAAGGAGTCTAATATATGTAGAATTAGTCTTTATATTATTTAAAACAAATTTACCATGCCTGGTGTATTCTAATTTATGCACAATGCTGTCTTTTAACCTCAGGGAAAGTACCTCCCTCCTACCTTCATATCGGTGTGTTACTCATGAGGCGCTCGCATTTTTGAATACTTCCCAGATATATATTGATATAAAAGGCTTAAATACGAGGAGATCTGGGCTGCACATGTCCTGGATCTCAATAACTATGCTTATCACCCCCAGGATCCATGGCCCTATCTTTGTATATTCCATCGCTCTCAGCCTGTTTTGGATGCATTTATAGTATTATAAGAGTATATATAATTGATTTAAATAGCCTAGATATCCATATATATGCTATAATATAGATATTTCACCTCTCTTCACCCCTCTGCACTGTGGTCATCACTGTACATCCTCACCTCATCCCCTTGACTTGAAACGTTGTACCCACTCACAGGACACCATATAGTATCCACTAGCATCATAAAAATAACTCTTCCTCTGCTCTGGGGGTGGAGGGAAGCATGTACTCCTCATCCCCCTCCCTATTATCTAATTTCACACTACCTGGTGCACATACACCATCTGACTCTTTTTTAACTAGTCAATACATTGTATTAGATTTAATTACATTGATTTTCAGCATTCTAACTGCTATAAGTGAAGATGAATCCCCTCAGAAGTACCCCAGGGAAGATACTCTTCCCTCCATGCCTAAACATGGTCCTAAAGCGCACTAGAGGCATTAATCATTGTATTTAAACATATATTATGGTAGGTGTGCAAAGAAAACTTGAAAAACTACCCAGAAACAGTGAAATATCCATGCTCACTGTGTCCAACAGTGAGCATGACCGCCTGAAACGGCGCCGAGGACTGCCATCAACAGCCATCAAATTATTGATGGACTGGCGCATACCTGGCAACACTGTGGCAGCAAACGAATAGCTGCCGGTACTTCCGCTCACACCCTTATCGCACTGTTATCTTATCTATTCACAATGTACTCTACAACGAAGCTGAGAGCTCTTGACCGAGCTCTCGGAGGGTAAGGGATTTGGGCAAAAGCTGGCATAGTAACGGGCTTGTACTGATCTGGACTAGCCCGTTAATTTGCCGGAAATCGTGGGAGCCTTAGGTGGAGGTGCGGTAGTACACGTTTGGTCAATAAACAAAGGCGCATCGGGGTCCGGGGGCCGGACCTTCCTTTTATATTTAAGTAGTTAAGTCACGTGATCTTGATTACATATTCGAACTCAGTTAGGTTCTAAGTAAGGTACGACTGCCGAGATGGAGCACAACCTGGAATAACCAGGACTAAAGCTGTTACAAGGCCATCAACTTGCGGCATGACGCAGTCATGACGCCCTGTCTGACCTGAAAGTTCACACCGTCAAATTTCGCTGACAAAACGGGGATTGTTTGGGGACCGAGTTGAAAGTTTAGCAGTGCGGTTGGGCGCTCCACAACTTAAATTTAAATTTAACTTAAAAGGCCCTTCCAGCGCCATTGATTCTTGATGCCCATCTCTTCAAGTTTCGTTCAATCAGGATGGCCACAGCTGGACTGAGAGTAATTCTCGACGACAACGCCCCCGACTTCAAATATTTGGGGGGTGATTGGAGAGTCAGCACACTTGTTCAATGGTACTCCCAGACATCCAATTATCCTCCATTTGCCAACGACACGGTATTTGGTTCATTCACCCTTGAGTTTGAAGGTATGCACAACTAAAGGCTATCTAACGCCTTGACGTTTTTTCACCTTTTACAGGAACCTCTATCGCGTTCATTGGGAATACGCCCCCAAATTTATTTTCCGATTCGCAAATCGCCACTGTTAGTATCGACGGAGGGACGGCGTATAACACTACCTACGGAACCACACCCCCTCCTGCCTACGTTCAATGGTATCAATCACCAACACTGTCTGATGGCAATCACAATATCACAGTTTCACATTTGGCGGGAACAGCGGTTGACATAGCCCTTATCACGGTCGGTCCGAATACCTCACTACAGGGCAAAACCCTCATCGCGGACGATGACAACTCTGCGATCGAATATTCTGGAACTTGGACAAAAAATGCGAGTCCTTTCAATGCGGGGACTCTTCCGGATGGTTTCCCAGTAGGAAACAGCACGCACCGTAGCACGACTGCGGGAGATATGTTTACGTTTAAATTCACAGGCGAGTCAGTTCCAAACTTATGTCCGGTTGGACTCTCAAACAACAAAATAGGAACGTCTGTCTCCGTCTACGGAATATTTTCATGGGCCCAGGTTGGCACTATGACTGCAACTTATACGCTGGACGGCACCTCGATACCCCAGACATATTCGGTCACTACACGCTCGCCCCAATTTGTGGCAGGCGATGAAGAGGCGTCTAATTATATCTTGTTTGCCTCGGATACACTCGCTGCAGGAGACCATACTCTCGTCATTAACATTACTCAATGCGTAAACCAGACTTTTATACTGGACTACATCACCTATACCCCTTCATTTTCGACACTCGCGTCGATGCCGAATCTCACGCTCTTACCGACAACACCCGGCTCTTCCTCTGCGATCCCACCTGGATCTTCTTCCCTCACAAATGGATCGCAAGTAGACACGAAGAAGGTCCCAATCGGAGCGATTGTCGGCGGGGTTCTCGGAGGCATCCTGTTTTTTGTACTGATCGGTTTCCTCCTGGGTTATCTACGAAGGCGACGCTCAATCGATGTGGTTCCCCCTGAGCCATCAGGGACTCAAAACAGAGGCCACGATACTAATTGTGAGTGCTCCCGTGTCTCGATTATTGTGCGATTGCCCATGGTAATTTGTTTAGACGCAAATTCTGGCTCTCGCGCTATGGTACAGGTACCACCTATTGGGCAGGATTTGAGTCGTTCAAGTGACACGGTCTCGCCCTTTCCAAATGTTCGACCTACTGGCTATCCGTCAATGGCGGACATTAAGCGAGAAAGACTTGACTACTCGAATATACGTACCGCTGCGTCACCCTTCCCCGGAACAGGTAATAGTGTATCGCTCATTGCTTCACCCCCGAGCAGCTCTCCCGAACCCCCGATTACTTCTACAGGGAACACAGATTTACTCTACTCTCAAGATAGCATACCGCCTGCCTACGACAACCTCTCGCTTCATCGATACTCCAACGTGACACCTCCATGAATCAACTGCTCTCTCCTCTGCCATTTGCCTGGCGTGCGCGCCGTCCAATCGTTTTAGCATCTATGTATCTTAAGTTCGGCCCAATTTTTAATTTTCCCGGAACAACTGCCCAACATATTTTTGAAGTTACACACCATAGAGTGAAAAAAATTGTTGTGGCTAGCACCGAGTATCGTCTTCATGAATCCTATATGTTGCTAATAGGCCATGTTCCAATGATAAGCTCATTGAGTAGGCTGCAGCCTAGGTATAGCCATCGTACGATCGATATCGATGCATCTGAAGACTGGGCGAATCGACGTGGTAGTCGGAAGTGAAGGTCGAGGCCCGAGCTGACGACTTGGGACGTGCATTCGTGAGAGTTAGAGGCACCGTTCGTGGTAAGTACCACATGGCAGAAGGTGCATAGGGCGAGCTGAGAAGCAGCTACACTCGTGTCGGACCTTGAGTTAAGCGGAAAGGAAAGTCAAGAGATGTGACGGTGATGGGCGTCGAGGATGGTCACTGGATAGCTAGAGAAACCTCAGTTTCGACTCCAGAGAAGAATGTATATACCGGCCCCTGACGTTTCACGTCGGAAAAACGGTATGTAGAGACCCGGAAGGCGAATCGGTAACAACTGACGAGGATTAGGAGGAGTATTCTACAGCTAATGAGAACAAGGCAGGATCCTTAACTTCATTTTTGGTCGTAGATGCCTAATCAAATCTTTTCAGGGAATGATTATCGCACTCTACGATCGATTGTAGTTGGTTAACATGAACATGCGCGATGGGTAGTTTGAATAAGCCCCAAATCAGCTCTGAATATTGGCTGGGCCATTGCATGATGACCCATTCTGTCACGTCATTGCAGGTATTTTTAAGCACGGTTATTTAAGGATGCGGGGTTTGCCGACATTCGCAACCATGATGATTTGGGCCTGAATCCATTGTCCAACCGCCAACGTTAATGTTCTTGAAAACTGTATTACATCCATATCGTAAACCACTGACTGTGGCATCTGACACTCCCAATATCTCTCCTTTGGCAGAATCAACGATCCTAACGCCAGATCTCCTCAGGGGAGTCAAGGTGGAGAACGACGCCATGATGCTTCGGATGCGATGCATCCCACCCCTGGCAGCAGTTCCTAAGCCTGTTAGGCCGGTTCTTTGACAGGTGGAAACCCACCTAAGAGGGGGTATCCGCGGGTATCCCATAGGTATGTGTCCAAATGGAGATACCTCCAATCAGCCTACCTCCTACTTAGAGTCCTCGGAGGCATCCCTCCTGGATGCCCCACGGTTTTGTGGTGATCGATTTCTCAGTAATTGGAGATGTGTCTCAGTGAGTGTATTTTTAGACCCTCTTGGTATCCCATCAAGATGTTTCGAAGTCTCTTTTTTGGACATCCCGAGCATCCGATAGATATGTTTTCCAAGGTATCTATTTTCACCCTCGCATCTACAATCTATCTCATTGGATATTCTTCCAATCTTGTAATTTCAGGGCTATTATGCTACACAGGATACCAATAACGATAGTAATGGCTAGTCTGTATAAATACAGGCCCGCTTTCCTTCGGTTGAACCCCATCCGAGTCCCCAGTTCCCACTGGGATTTCCAACTCTCAGTTGTCGACGACAGCGCCAGGTAAGTCGTTTGTTCTCGTTCCCATCCTCGTCGCCCTGTATGCTTATCATATCCGAGATGTTCGACCGCCACCATGTCCTCCGACGATGGTAAACACCCGACTTTTCTTTTTCGTGCTGCCGTGTTGACTTATCAAATGATAGGTTCCTTGTCATCGTCGACGGGTGGTCTCCTTTGCAAAACCATGCACTGGGGTTGGTAGTAGTAAGCATTTATTCTCGATCGGGAGATGCTCGGGACTTACTTTATCTCGCATAGCCATTCGCGCCGATACTGTCCTTCTCGTCCCTTGTCACCGGCACTCGACACTGCATACATCGTGCCTGCAAACTTGTCTAGGTGAGCTATTGCTTGTCAAGAGTGTGAGATGGTCTGCTAATGTACCTGAGTCCTGGGTTCGATTTGACCGCTGCAAGCCTGCAATGAAGAATGGATGGGTCTAGCAAGAGGAAAGTGGGGGATTTGGTAAGTATGATATTCGTCTTGATTGGGATGGTAATTCTACACTTACTGTCACTTGACGCTTGTAGCCCACGTCGTCAATACCGTGCTCTCATTCAATGCCGCTGCCCCTGAACCTTGAGGAACCTGAAAAGGGGTTAAACAAAGAGCCATGCAGCGGGTGCTTGTTTGCTGAGCCTCAAGAAACCCGTGAGTTGTGGGGTAAAGACTGACCTGGGTTGTCCGGCGGGGCACGCATTTTGTGATGGATACGGCATGCTGTGGGAGCAGAGAGTGAGGGGAGAAGAACAGGGGGCAATGGCTTACTTCATTGGTTGGGCATGCCGTCATTATTGTGAACCAGCGATGTTGGGGTCAATGCGGAATGCTAGCAATAGAGCAATGTAGGTGAGCAAAGCTCTTGTGATGGTATTGGTGTACGCACTCATCATATGCATTCCATCTATCTCCTCACAAGCCATTTGTAAGTTCCATTGGGCGTGGTGCCGTTGCCGATGTCATATTAGAAATCTGAGAGCGGTGTAGAAGGCCAAGTCTGAGGAATGACATAGTCTTTGATTGTGCTAGAGAAGTCCACTTTGTTGCTGTACTGAGATGCAGCAGTAGGTGCAGTGGCGGAAGATCATGGTGAGAGTCAGAGCGTTGAACATTTCTCAAGTTGAACATCAATCGACAAGGTCACATGTGTCAATGACTTTGGTTCTCACGAAGATAGCAAGTAAAAAGAGAACAAGTAAATTGTTAAAGAACTTGTGCACATCTCGAAGAAGCTCAAATTTTAGCATATTTCAAGTCAGAAAAAAAATACCTTGCTTCTCGCACCAAAAAGAGGGCAGTTTCACAAGCAGGTAATAAAGGTCTGACGAAACTGAAATTCCTTGTCTCGAACTTCATGTTTTGTAATGGAAACAGTCTTCATCGTCTGTTCAATCCATTGGGCGGTCATAAAATAATTCTAGAGATCTTTCACACCTCGTTTATATACACTTAAAACTACATTACAGCCTGTACCTTGGATTTACGTCGTGTACTACTGGTTAAAAGTTGATTT